>Ga0307425_1001865_pt1 | contig 12271 bp, 9 predicted proteins | sample SalMarWE160330MG_FD_202152 | JGI IMG/M metagenome (GOLD analysis project Ga0307425, IMG submission 202152) | Salt marsh sediment microbial communities from the Plum Island Ecosystem LTER, Massachusetts, United States - WE1603-30 | ecosystem: Environmental > Aquatic > Marine > Intertidal zone >... | reverse complement strand
GCTCATCCATCAGCAGCACGCTGGGGCGCGGCGCGATGGCTCTGGCTAAGGCCACGCGTTGCTGCTCGCCGCCCGAAAGGATGTGCGGATATTCGGAGGCGTAATGGGCAAGACCGACGCGCTCGAGAGCCGTTTGCGCCTCAGCCTTGGCTTCGCTCCGCGTCAGCGATCTGAGGCCGAAGGCGACATTGTCGCGAATGGTGAGATGCGGGAAAAGCGCAAAGTCCTGAAACATCAGGCCAATCCCGCGCTTCTCCGGGGGCAGGAAACAATTCGGCCCGGCGACTTCCTGGCCGTCGAGCAGGACACGCCCGCCGGACGGGCGCTCGATCCCAGCCGCGACCCGCAACAAGGTGGATTTGCCGCACCCTGACGGGCCGAGCAGGCAGAGGATCTCCGACGGCGCGATATCGAGACTAACTCTATCCAGCGCCAGCACCTCGCCATAGCGGCGCGAGACTGACTCCAACGTGAGGCGTGCGGCAAAGGTGACGGCGGCCTTGCCGCGTCCGAAGCCGCTCCGGGCCCTACTGCCGTTTGCCGCGCCACCGAGCGCACGCGCTCTCAGGAACTTGAGCATAAGGCTGATCTACGCACTCGCCGCCCAAAGAGCAACTGCCGCTTAGAGCCCCTGGTCCGGGACACAGCAGCCGACGGGATCAGCGGGTCTCGTCTCGGTCCTCGATCTCGTCGTCGTCTTCGCCCTCTCCCAGCGGCTCCTCCTCGAGAGGGTCTTCATCCTCGTGCAGATCGGGCGCATCGTCAGGGTTCGGCATGGAAAAGCCGGGCGGAAGGTTGGAATCGAGAAGGCCCGCACCTTTGAGCTCATTGAGCCCGGGCAGCTCTCGAATGGAGTCGAAGCCGAAATGGCTGAGGAACGCATCGGTCGTCCCATAGGTCACGGGCCGGCCCGGCGCACGGCGACGTCCGCGCAATTTGATCCAATTCGTTTCAAGCAGAACGTCGATCGTGCCTTTGGAGATGCTGACGCCTCTGATCTCCTCGATCTCGGCGCGGGTCACCGGCTGGTGATAGGCAATGATGGCAAGCGTCTCCAACGCCGCCCGCGACAAGCGGCGCTGTTGGACGGCATGCTTTTCGAGCAAGAAGAAGAGATCCTCGGCGGTGCGGAACGACCATTTGCCGGCGACCCGCACGAGGTTGACCCCGCGTCCGGCATAGACTCCCTGCAATTCCTCAAGCAGCGCCTTGACATCCTCGCCTTCCATAAAGTGGTTGGCCAAGATCTGCTCGTCCAAGGGCTCGGCGGCGGCAAATAGCAACGCTTCGACAATGCGCAATTTCTCGCGCCGGTCCGTCGACTGCAAGGCAATCACATTGGAGGGAAGCGGCAAAGGAAGGCGCGGCCCTTTCCGTCCGCGCTCGGTCTCGTCCTCGGGCATCCCCCCCACCCTTTTCAATCGCTTCGCTGTCATCTTGTCCTCGTTATCGCAGTCATGCGGCGCGTCCGCGGCGCCGGATCAAGAGCGGCGCAAACGATTTCGACTGGCGGATTTCCAGTTCGCCCTCCCGCGTCATTTCCAAGGTCGCGGTGAAGCTCGACGCCAACGCCGTGCGCCTCAACTCAGGATCGGTCAGGAACTCGGCGAGCAACTGATCGAGCGGCGCCCAATCGAGCGCCACACCGAGCAGCCGTTCAAGCCGACCGCGCGCTTCTTTCAACGACCACACCATACGCGGCGCCATCCGTAGACTGCGCACCGCTCCGCGTTGGCGTTGTATGGAATAGGCCTTGAGCAGATCGTAGACATTGGCGCCGTAAATGCTCTTGCGGATCATGCGTATCGGTTGCGGGAGCCCGCGGGCAAAAACGTCACGGCCGAGCCGTTTGCGCGTCATCAGCTGCGCCGAAGCTTGACGCATGGCATCGAGCCGTTTGAGCCGGAAGGCGAGCAGAGCGGCAAGTTCGGCGCCGGTGGGCTCGCCCTCTTCGGATGGCTCGGCGGGCAGCAGCAGCTTCGATTTGAGGAACGCAAGCCACGCGGCCATGACCAGATAGTCGGCGGCGATCTCGAGCCGCAGACGCCGCGCTTCAGTGATGAAATCGAGATATTGCTGGGCCAAAGCCAGCACCGAGATCTTGGCGAGATCGACCTTTTGCGTGCGCGCGAGCGCAAGCAGAAGATCGAGCGGGCCCTCAAAGCCTTCGACATCGACCACCAGCCGGTCGCCCGTCTCGGAAACCTCGCTGCTCTCCCATTCGGAGAGCACAGTCTCCTCTTGCGGGTCGTCGCTCATGGGGGTCTCGACGGTCATGCCGGCACCGTGGGATCGGGTCCTAAACTCGCGACTTGTGTGCCGGCTGCTTCGGTCACCAGCGCCAGCGCTTCGGCGGCGTCGAACGGCTCCGGCTCGCGAAGATAGGTCCGCGCCTTGGTGAAACGCTCCGCGGCCAGCCCTTCGAGCGGTGGCACGACATCGCCGACCTCGATCATTTCGGCGAGCTCGCCGCTGCAATGAAGCACAACATCGCACCCCGCATCGATCACGCCGCGGGCGCGGTCTGCAAAAGAGCCGCCGAGAGCCTTCATGCCGATATCGTCGCTCATCACCAAACCGGTCAATCCAATCCGATTGCGAATCACTTCGCCCATTATAGCCGGGGAAATGCTTGACGGTCGCCGCTCATCGAAGGCGGGCATCAACACATGGGCGGTCATAGCAAGCGGCGCATGGCGAAGCGCCCGGAACGGTCGAAAATCAAGTTCATCAAGTTCAGACGGCGCGGCATCGATGCACGGCAACGCAAGATGGCTATCGGCCGTCGCCCGCCCATGACCCGGCACATGCTTGATGACGGGCAGCACGCCGCCGGCAAGACAGCCATCTATGACCGCTCGTCCCAAGGCGATCACCGTCTCGGGATCGGTACTATAGGCACGGTCGCCGATAATCTCATGGGCGCCTTTCTGCGGCACATCGAGCACGGGCATGGTGTCAACCGTAATTCCCAACGCGTAGAGTTCTTGGGCGATCAGTCTCGCTCCAGCGAAGGCGGCGCGTGCCGCCAATTCAGGATCGGTCTCGTATAGGCGTCCATAACACCGCGCGGGCGGCATGTTCCGCCAATTCGGCGGCCGCAGACGCTGCACCCTGCCGCCCTCTTGGTCGACGAGCACGAGGACGTCGTCGCTCGCCACAGCCTCCTTGAAAGCGGCAATCAGCGCCCGGACCTGCGCCGGCGTCTTGCAGTTCCGGGCAAACAGAATGAGGCCGCAAGGACGCGTCGCAGCGAAGAACTGCCGCTCGGCGTCACCGAGTTCGGCACCTGCACAGCCGGAGATGAGGGCCTTGAAGTCCACGCTGCGGGTTAGCGTGCGCCCCGGCCCATGGTCAAGGCCGGAAAGACGCGCCGGATGCGCCGAATTACTGCGCGATCACGAGGCAATCAGGCAGGCCTTGCGACTTGAGCTGGCTGCACAGTTTGCTGGCCGCCGTCTTGTCAGCGACCGGGCCAATGCGCAGCCGGTACCATGTTCCCTTCGCCCCGAGATTGGCCCTCTGCACGATCGGCCGGTAATCGGCGAGAAGAGTCGGGTATTTCTGTTGCATGTCGGCGAAGCTTGCCAACGCGTCGGTCTGGTCCTTCTTGGAGGCGACCTGCACGAGGTACTCTTTGGGCTTGGCCGGTGCTGCGGGCTTGGGCTCCGGTGCCGCGGCGGCAGTCTGCTGCGCTGGCGGCTCAGGCTTGGCCTCCGGCGCGGGGACAGAGGCTGTCTGTTGCGGCGCGGCATTCGCGGGCGCAGGCGCAGGCGCAGGTGGCGCAGCCTGGGGATTGGCGGCCGCAGCCTGAGGGGCGGCAGCCGCTGCTGCCGGTGGCGCTGCCGCCGCTTCAACCGAACCGTCAGGCCGAACCACCATGGTCCTGACCTTGCGCGGGCCGCCGTCAGGGGCCGAGGGGTCGCTGACCGCGGCGACCGGCACGGCACCGGGGACTGCTTGCGTGGTGGGCGGGGCAGCATCGGTCGTTGCGACCGCAGCTGGCTCGGCGGGACTGGCCCCAGGCAAGGCTGGTACGGCCACGTCTTCCTGGCGTGGCACGAGCCTTTCGCTCTGCGGCTCATCGGCGTTCTGCAACCGGTCGTAAATAAGCTTGTTCTTGTGAGGAAACTCCTTGCCGCCCGGCTGATCGGGCACCGCCTTGACCGGCGAGCTGTCGGCCTGGACCAAGGGAGGTGGCTCGCTGCCTAGGCCGCCGCCGCTTTGCTTATAGGCAAAGGCGAGCGCGCCGCCGAGCGCGATCGCGCCGAGCAGTGCGGCTCCAACCATCACGGCGCTTCGGCTCCTGAGCGTCGATCCGTCTTTGGCAGCGTCGCCCTGCGCGGCGACGATTTGCGTCTCGTCAAGAAAGTCGGCATCGAGCCGTTCGCCCTCATAGAAGTCTTGCGACTGGCCGTGCGCGGGCTGGGGCGAACCCAAGGGAATCTGGGGCGGTTGATCATAGCCGGCGTCAAAAGGTTGGAGCTGCCGGCCCGGCTCGCCTTGCGCCGCGTGTCCACCATAATCCTGCGCGGCATCTTCTTCCGCAAATTGCTCGAAGCCTTGCTCCGGTTGGCCATCTTGCTGATCGAAGGAGGCGTCCCCCGCAAAACCTTGCTCAGGGAAACTTGCATCGGCTTCGGGCCGCTCGGCAAAGCCGGCGGCCGAGAAATCCTGATCGGCGAAGTTCGGATCGGCGAAATTCTGATCGAAGCTTGCGTCGGGGAAACTCGCATCGCCCCCGCTCGTCTCCGAGAAGCTCGCATCGGCAACGCCCTGATCTTCGTAGGCTTGGTCCCCTTGATAAGGCTGAGATCCGAAATCGCCGGGAAAGGCTAACGGATGCGGCTGCTGGTAGGCCTGGTTGCCAGGCTCCGGCGTTTGATAGTTGGGCGCCGCCACCTGGCCTGGTGCGCTTGGGTATTGCTGAGTCTGGTAATCCGGCGTGCCCTGCGGGACGTTCTGGTAGCCCGGCATCATTTCGGGCGTGGCATAATTCGAAGGAGATTGTGGTTGCGGGTGACCGTACCCCGGAGCGGTCTCCTGGACTGGCTGCTGGGGCATCGGCGGATTGGGCTGTGGGGGAACGGAGGCGTAAGGGTCGTAAGCGGGCTGTGCCGGTTGGGGGATTTGCTGACGCGGATCAGGACCGCGGGTGACCGGCGTGTAGGACGGCATCGGCGCAAAGACCGGGCTGCCCCCGCCAAACATCGGTGGCGGTCCGCCCGCCGGCCGGCCTGGCTGTCCTACGCCTGGAGCCATTGGGTTTGCACCGCCTGGCCTGGGATTTAGCGCGTTATTGCCCCAGGTCGGCATCCCTGGGGCACCCGCGACATTCGGCCTCCGGGTGAAGTCCGATTGCGGCCCAGGATTAGGACCGGCCCCGTGGCCGAATCCGTCATCTAGCTTCGACATGAATACTCCCCTCGAACCTTCCCCTGCCCCGGATTGGCTCAGTGCAACTCGTGCATGGCGTGAACGCCGAGGATCCCCAAACCTAACGCCAAGACGCGCTTCGTAGCCGCCACCAAGGCGATGCGAGCGCGCGTTAACTCTCGGTCACTCTCGTAAATAAAACGTAATTGTGGCAAGTCTTTGCCTCGGCTCCACAAACCATGAAAATCTCCGGCAAGATCATACAGATAGAAGCCGATGCGGTGCGGCTCATGGGCGATTGAGGCGGCCTCGACCAGGCGCGGGAAATTGGCGATGCGGCGGATCAGCGCCACCTCGGCCTCATCGGTCAGAAGATCGAGATCGGCACTCGCCAGGGCACCCTCCTCGACATCGAGATCGGGAAAGCTCTCCACCACGTTGCGCAGAACCGAACTCGCCCGCGCATGGGCATATTGCACGTAGAACACCGGATTGTCCCGCGACTGCTCCGTCACTTTGACAAAGTCGAAATCGAGCGGCGCGTCGTTCTTGCGGTAGAGCATCATGAAGCGGACCGGGCCGGCGCCCACCTCGTCCACGAGCTCCCTTAGCGTGACAAACGTGCCGGCACGCTTGGACATCTTGACCGGCTCGCCGGCCCGAAACAACCGGACAAGCTGACAAATCTTGATATCGAGTTCGGCCTCGCCGTCGGTCAGAGCCGCGATCGCGGCCTTCAAGCGCTTGACGTGGCCGCTATGGTCGGCACCGAACACGTCGATCATGGTCTTGAAGCCGCGGGCGAACTTGTCGCGATGATAGGCGATGTCGCCGGCGAAATAGGCGTAGCTTCCGTCCGATTTCACCAGCGGGCGATCCATGTCGTCACCGAACGAGGTGGAGCGGAACAGCAATTGCTCGCGGTCCTCCCAATCCTCGTCGGCTTTGCCCTTAGGCGGCGGCAACCGCCCGCGGTAGATCAGGCCCTTGGCCTTGAGATCGGCGATGGTCTCGGCGATTTCGTCGCGGGGCCCTTCGGTCAGCGCGCGCTCGGAGAAAAACACATCGTGATGAATGCCAAGCGCGCCAAGATCGTCTTCGATCATCGTGAGCATGGCCTTCAGCGCCGCAGCGCGCGCGATCGCGAGCCCTTTCTCTTCCGGCATGGCGAGCAGCTCTTTGCCATGCTCGGCCGCGAGCGCCTCGCCGACGGGTTTGAGATAGCCGCCCGGGTAAAGTCCCTCCGGAATCTCGCCGATATCTTCGCCGAGCGCTTCGCGATAGCGCAGAAAGGCGGAGCGGGCGAGCGCATCGACCTGCGCACCGGCGTCGTTGACGTAATATTCGCGGGTCACCGCATATCCGGTGAAGGCCAGGAGATTGGCCAGAGCATCGCCGAACACCGCACCCCGGCAGTGGCCGACATGCACCGGCCCGGTGGGGTTGGTGGACACGTACTCCACGTTCACTGCTTCTCCTTTGCCGATGGCGCTGCGGCCGTAAGACGCGCCCTGCTCGAGCACCGCGCGCAGCACGCTTGGCCAGAAGGCAGAGGCAAGTGTCAAATTGATGAAGCCGGGGCCCGCGATTTCGACCTTGTCGATGTGAGGGTCGGAGGTCAGCAGCGGCACGATGCGCTCGGCCAGTGCGCGGGGAGCTACGCCCGACGCCTTGGCAAGCACCATGGCCGCATTGGTGGCGAGATCGCCATGCGCAGGGTCTTTCGACGGCTCGAGCGTGATGCCTTCGATGCTCGCTTCAATCGGGACCACGCCGTCATGCTTGAGCTGCTGGACAGCGGCGAGGACCCGCCCGTGGAACCCTGCGAAGATGTCCATGAAAGCTCCGAAGCGATTGTGGGGCGCGACTAACGCAAATCGGGGGTGGCGTCAAACAAGCGGCGATGCTCGGCGAGGGCGAAGCGATCGGTCATGCCGGCGATGAAGTCGGCGACATGGCGGGCATAGGCGCGCGTGCCGCGCGGCGGAGCCTGATCGCGCCAATCGTCCGGGAGCGCTTCAGGCTCGGCCTCGTAGCGCCGGAATAAGTCCTGCACCACGCGCTCGGCATCGGCCATGATGCGAACGATACGTTCATGCCGGTACACGCGAGCAAAGAGGAACGCGCGTAAAGCCTCGAGCTCGCGGCGCATGTCCTCGGAAAAAGCGACGACTGGCTGCGACGCATGCCGTACATCGGCGGCGCTCCGGGGCTTCAGCGCGTCAAGCCGCCGGCCGCTTTCTGCCGTGACGTCTCTGATCATGCCGCTGATCAGGCGGCGAATGGTTTCATACAGGAGCCGCGTATCTTCCACGCCGGGATAGGTCCTCTTGACCTCGTCAAGGACGCGCCCCGCGACCGGCACCTCGGCAAGGTCTTCAAAGGTGAAGAACCCCGCACGATAGCCGTCATCGATATCGTGATTGTTATAGGCAATGTCGTCGGCAAGGGCCGCGGCCTGGGCCTCGACCGAGGCAAAACTGTCGAGCTCGAGATCCTGCCTGGCGCAATAGTCGCGGATCGGCTCCGGCACCTCGCCGGACTGCCGTGCATGAGGCCCGGTCAATGGACCATTATGCTTGACCAAGCCTTCGAGCGTCTCCCAGGTGAGGTTGAGACCGTCGAACCGCGCATATTTCTTCTCGAGCGCGGCGACCACGCGAAGCGATTGCGCATTGTGGTCGAAACCGCCGGAGTCCTTCATCGCCACATCGAGCGCGCGCTCGCCGGCATGGCCGAAAGGCGGATGGCCGAGATCGTGGGCAAGCGCCAACGCCTCGGTCAGATCCTCGTCGACCTGAAGCGTCCGCGCGAGCGCCCGGGCGATTTGCGCCACTTCAAGGCTGTGGGTCAGGCGCGAGCGGTAATGATCGCCTTCATGATAGACAAAGACTTGGGTCTTGTAGTTCAGGCGCCGGAAGGCCGCCGCATGCAGGATTCGGTCGCGGTCTCGGGCATAAGGCGAGCGCGTGGGGCAAGGCGGCTCAGGGACAAGCCGGCCGCGGCTCGTGCCCGGATCGACGGCATAAGCGGCGAGGCCACGCGGTTCGGAAGCCGCGTTTTGACCCTCTGGCTGCTGTGGAAAAGCCTCTTTGGCCTTAACTCGGGGGTCGATTGACAAGCGTCCCAGCCATCCTATGTTTCAAACAGATTGGCTACACCTAAGATGAACGAACCGTCCATTACCATAAGTCAGCGCGCCGCGAACCGCATCGCCGAGATCCTCAGCAGCGAGGCGGGGCCTGCGCTGTTTCGCGTGAGTGTCGAAGGCGGCGGCTGCTCGGGATTCCAATACCGCTTCGACCTGGTGACGGAACGCGCGGCCGACGATCTCCTCATCGAACATGACGGCGCGCGCGTGGTTGTCGATCCGGTCTCGCTCGGCTTCATGCAAGGGGCCGAACTCGATTTCGTCGACGATCTCATCGGCGCCCAATTCAAGCTGAACAACCCTAACGTCACCGCCGCCTGCGGCTGCGGCACGAGTTTCTCTGTGTAGTTTCCAAAGTCTCATGCCCGCGGCGCGGGCTCCCTCCGTTTTCTGATATTTGATGCTCGGAGACGCTTGGGCGAGTGGAAGGCCGGCCGAGCCGGGCAATGACGAGACTCCATGAAGATCGCCTCCTGGAACATCAACGGCATTAAGGCGCGTATCGATGCGGCCACGACTTGGCTTAAAGGCGCCTCCCCCGACATTGCCTGCTTTCAAGAGATCAAATGCGTCGACGAGGCCTTCCCCAGGGAGGCGTTCGAAGAGCTTGGCTATAACGTCGCGGTCCATGGGCAAAAGGGTTTTAACGGCGTGGCGCTGTTGTCGAAGCTTCCGTTCGATGAGGTCCGTCCGCGTCTCCCCGGCGATTCCGACGATGTGCAAGCGCGCTATCTCGAAGCAGTGATCTCGGTGCCGACCGGCGTGCTTCGTCTCATCAATATCTATTTGCCGAACGGCAATCCGTTCGGCAGCGAGAAATTCGTCTACAAGCTTGCGTGGATGGCGAGGCTTAAGGAGCGTGTCAAAGCGCTGCTTGCCAACGAAGAGACGATGGCGATCGCCGGCGACTTTAATGTGATCCCCACCCCTGAGGACGTCTACAACCCGAATGCATGGATGGACGATGCTCTGTTCCGGCCCGAGACGCGTGCTCAATTCCGGTCGCTCGTCAATCTCGGACTAACCGACGCGTTCCGCGCCTGTCACGATGAGCCGCATCGTTACACCTTCTGGGACTATCAGGCCGGCGCCTTTCAGAAGAACCAAGGCTTGCGCATTGACCATATCTTGCTGTCGCCGCAAGCCGCCGACCGGCTTAGGGCCTGCGAGATCGATTCTGCGCCTCGAAGCTGGGAGAAGCCTTCGGATCACGTACCGATTATCGCCGAACTTGCTCTGTAAGGCGCCCGCCCCTGCGTCTTACTGCCCGCCGGGTCCCGCGCCGCTACTGAAGCCGACCGAAAGTCCGATCGGCGCCGGCGCGGCACCCGCTCCGAGAGTCGCATCGGGCACCGGCGCTGCCGGTTCCAGCGTCTCGTCCGCAGCGGGAATAGCGACGACCTCGGCAGGTTTCGCCGGCATGATTGTGATTGTCTTGACGCTGCCGAGTTCAGGCAACAGCGCCTCGGCCTCTTTGCGAATTGAATTGTCCGACAGGGCCAGCGCTTCGCGATAGAGTTTAGCGATCCACGTTAGATCCTTGCCGCCGTCCTGGGCGTTCTCATACGCCAGAACGATCAGGGCAAGCCCCCTCGCCCGCCGTTTCTGGACCTCGCGGCCACGCCACAGGATTTCGCCGAGCTTGGCCTGCGCCGCCGGGTGTTGCTCCTTGACCGCGATGGCAAGCCAATTCACGGCGAGCCGCACATTCTTCTCCACGCCGTTGCCATCCAAATAAAGGCGAGCGAGCTGGTATTGCGCCTCGGCGCTGCCGAAATAGCTCGCAGCGTGCCGGAACAAGTCCGCGGCGATAGACGGGTTGGCTGGAAGTGGCATGGATGGAATGCCGTCCAGATAATACTGGCCAAGCGCCACGAAAGCCTCGGCGACATATGCCGCCACGGGGCTGGACGGATTGATATCGGCGCGCTGGTCGGCGATCTGTTCGAAATAGGAGAAGGCCTTGGCGTCGTCTTTGGGCACCTGCCGGCCCGAAGCATAGGCGCGGGCTAATCTAACCTGAGCCCCAAGCACGCCGCGCTTGGCGGCATATTCGAGGGCGGGGACTGCAATCGCCGCATCGCCCGCCTTGAACGCTTTCACGCCCTGGCGATAGGCCTCGGTTGCTGAAGAATAAGGAGGCGGATTCTCCGCGGCGACCGCCGGCGCGCCGATGACCAGCGAGCCAATCGTCAAGACGACCGCACACAACACCACTCTGTTACACATCAGCATAGCACGCAACTTCCACACTACCGCCGGGATGGGTCACAGCACCCGTACGCGCCGGCCCAACCTCGTTTGCATACTTCCACAAGGCGCCGCTGGTGAACGTCATCGGCGGCACCGTCCACGCCTCGGCCCGCTTTTTCAGCTCGGCCGCATCGAGTTCGACATCGATGGTGCCCTTCTCGGCGTCGAGCGAAATCATGTCGCCGTCGCGGATCAGGGCGATGGGCCCTCCGACCGCGGCCTCAGGCCCCACATGGCCGACACAGAAGCCACGCGTGGCGCCGGAGAAACGGCCATCGGTGATCAGCGCGACTTTGTCGCCCATGCCCTGGCCGTAAAGAGCCGAGGTGGTCGACAGCATCTCGCGCATGCCGGGGCCGCCTTTTGGGCCCTCGTAGCGGATGACGATGACATCGCCTTCCTTATAACTTTTGGCGCTGACCGCGGCGAAGGCGTCCTCCTCGCAATCGAAGCAACGCGCGGGCCCGCGGAATGTCAGCCCTTTCATGCCGGCCACTTTGACGATCGCCCCGTCCGGCGCGAACGAGCCGCGCAAGCCCACCACGCCGCCGGTGGGCAGAAGGGGATTGTCCGCCGGCCGCACGACGTCCTGATCCGGGTTCCATCGAACCTTGGCGAGATTGTCCTTAAGGGTCCGGCCGGTCACGGTCATGGTGTCACCGTGCAGGTAACCGTGATCGAGGAGCGTCTTGAGAAGAAGCGGCACACCGCCAGCTTCGAACAGGTCCTTGGCAACATAACGGCCAGACGGTTTCAAATCTGCGATGTAAGGTGTCCTTTTCATGACATCGGCCACCGCGAACAGGTCGAAGTCGATGCCGCATTCATGCGCGATGGCCGGCAAATGGAGCACCGCATTGGTGGAGCCCCCGGTGGCGGCAACCACGGCTGCGGCGTTCTCGAGAGCCTTGCGGGTGACGATGTCACGCGGCCGGATGTTCAGGGCGATGAGATCCATGATCTTCTCGCCCGCCGCGTTGCAGAACCGGTCTCTGATCTCATAAGGCGCCGGCGCGCCGGCCGAGTACGGCAGCGCCAAGCCGATCGCTTCTGAGACACAGGCCATGGTATTGGCCGTGAACTGAGCGCCGCACGCCCCCGCCGATGGGCAGGCGACATGCTCGAGCTCGTCGAGATCCTCAAGCGACATCTTGCCGACGGTGTATTGGCCGACGGCCTCGAACAAATCTTGGACGGTGACGGGGCGCCCTTTGAAAGAGCCCGGCAGGATCGTGCCCCCATAGATGAAGATCGACGGCACGTTCAAGCGGCACATCGCCATCATCAAGCCGGGCAAGGATTTGTCGCAACCGGCCATCCCGACTAGTGCATCGTAACAATGTCCCCGCATCGTGAGCTCGACGCTGTCCGCAATGACCTCCCGCGACGGCAGAGAGGATTTCATGCCCTGATGACCCATGGCGATGCCATCGGTCACGGTGATGGTGCAGAATTCGCGCGGGGTGCCGCTGGCGGCAACCACGCCCTCCT
>Ga0307425_1001863_pt1 | contig 12284 bp, 5 predicted proteins | sample SalMarWE160330MG_FD_202152 | JGI IMG/M metagenome (GOLD analysis project Ga0307425, IMG submission 202152) | Salt marsh sediment microbial communities from the Plum Island Ecosystem LTER, Massachusetts, United States - WE1603-30 | ecosystem: Environmental > Aquatic > Marine > Intertidal zone >... | reverse complement strand
GGGCCGGGACTTAGATGTATCTGTATCGATTGCTTATCATCCGGTGAGAGTTTTTCGACCAACTTAGGTAAAACCTCGGCCTTCCAGCTTAACGGCGGCGATATCTCCGGAACGATGTTGAACAGAGTCAGAGTGCCATCGTTATGCAGGTCGGCCTTTATGTCAACATCCTGCCCGGGTTTTATTTCTTCAAAGAGATTATTAATCAGAATCTCCAGGCGACCGGTTCCTTTGGGGGTCAGTGCCAGATCGACCCGGCCCGCTTTTATCTGGTTGAGCTTCTCGGCAGGTATCTTTTGGCCTGCATATTCCTGTCTGAAGGCGTTGAGCACTTCGGCCTGTTTGGCCGTGACGATCCAGACCTCGAAGTCTATAGTTTTATCAATCATCGAAACTTCGAGCTTCTGCGGAATGGACACGCGAAAAGCCAGGTCGTCCTTGCTGACCAATTCGGTAAAACGCACGCTGATAATGCGAGCGCCGCTGCTCGAATCGACAAACGAAAAGTTGATCTGCGGCGGCAGATTTGTCACCAATAGAGAAAAACTCGTGTCGGAAGTCACAAGCATTTCAAGATCGAGGCGGTAATTGATATCTGTGCCGAGCTGGCCCTCCTGAGAGAACTGGGAAGCAACGACGGTTGGTATCTCCTGGAGCGATTCCTTTTCGAGAAAAATCCTTTCAACAACGTCCTGGTCCAGGTACTGCAATTTTACTCCTGCCTCCTGTACATCTGTAAGCAGTATGAACGTGAGTTTTTCCTCTTTGTCGAATGGCAGCTTCGGAATTATCCGCTCGTACGGCTTGCCGATGCTTGTGGAATCGCCGACAATCGAAACGATGATATTTTCAATATTAAGCAGGGCTTTTATCTGCTCCGGGCTTTGCCAGCCGATATCTAAATTCGACTCGCTTAGACTCAAACCCAGTGCCGACTCAGCCTGTGTCAAATTGGATGTGTTCTTGAGAACCAAATCAAGCATTCTCCGGCCATCAGTGTCATAATATTTCTTGGCCTCCATAATCGTGATATGCGTCGCGTTGTCGAGAAAGCTTAACTTTGTTCTCTCAAGCTGAATTTCTGCCTGCTTGAGCTGTTGCTGGGCCTGCGTGTAATCAGACAAGGCCTCATCAAGCTCCTTCTGGGAAATAATACTCTTGTCAAACAGCATACGTGCATTTTTGTAACCACTTTCATAGCGATCGTGCGCTTCCCTGGCATGTTCCAGAGTAACCTGAGCCGTCTTGAGACTCAGCTCATTCAACAGTTCCGTGCGTGTCTTCGATGTTTGCTGCACCTGTGTATCAGGTTTCTCGGATGTTTCCTGTTTTGCATGAACAGAGAAGCTCAGAGATAAGACAAACATCATCAATGAAACACGTCTTAAGTTTCTAATTCTAATCATTTGAAATATACCTCTATTCAAAATATCGTATTGCCAAACGCAAGTCTTCCTGACGTTCAATCATTCGCTCCTGTTCAGTGAACAGACTGTCCTGAGAATTGAAAAACTTCCCACGGAAGGTTTCCAGCTCATCGTCGGTGATCTTTCCGACGTCTCTCAGCTCTGCTTTAATCAAGAACCTCTGGTTCTCGATGTTGACATTTTCCTGGGCCAAGTCCACCTGATATTTCTGCTCGGCAAGAAACCTGTAGCTCTGGCGTACGTTCAATTCGATGCGGTCCTTTTGATCTTCGAGATTTGCCTCGAAGCCTTTGAGAGTCGCTCTGGCCCGGATTTGCCTGCCCGTGCGCGCCCGGCCCTCGGTAATGGGTATCCGTAATTGCAGGCCCGTAAACCATCCGGGATCGGGACCGCCCAACGTCAGATCATTGCCGAATATGCCAAGGTTTTGCCTCGAAGATTCATTGGCTCCCGAGAGGTCCGGCTGACCGAAAACATCCAGCCCCCAGGTGTCGTCCTGATTCAGAAGGTCTGCGCCGATTTTACCGTTCTCATCCTGGTAGCCCGAACGTAAGCGCAAGTCCGGCAGGTATTCGTAACGTAACTGGTCAAGCACCCTGCCCCCCTCGGCAACAATTGCCTGCGCCAACGCCACTTCGCTGCTCTGGGCAAGAGCAAGATGGATCATTTTATCCATCTCAAAATCCTTAAGACCGAAACCGTCCATTCGACCTTCGAATTCCACCATGTCGGCCCCGACGGGTAATCCGATTAATCTTAACAAATCCATCTTGCGATTGAATCTTTGACGCTCTAATGTATTAATCCGTGATTTTTCATTCAGCACATTAAGATTGGCCGTCAAAACCTCAATCTTGACACTGAGATTACCCGCCTGCATTCTCTGCTGTTTAATCTCGTACTGCTTCTCGAACTGCTGAAGCAGCTCCTGTCGGGTCGCAATCTGCTGCTCCTTGAGTTTTATAAAAAAGAAGGCCCTGCGCACCTGCGAAAATATGACGGCAACCGTATTCTCATAATCGAACAGCGCATTACGCTGCTCCGCACGAAGGTTGACGTCCAGCGGATTGTCTTTGCCGTACTCGAAAATCCGCTGGCTGATTATAGCACTGACACTGTGGGCATCATCCTTCTCGTTGTCGGACTGGAAGTTTCTAAAATGTTCGTATTGGCTAATCAGCTCGATACTTGGCAGGAATCTCGAATTGTTGATCAGCTTACTACCTCCGACGGCAAGAATCTGTTCGCGAGCCTGCTTGATTTGGTTGCTGTTGGCAAAGGCCAATTGCAAGCATTCAGACAATGTAAGGATACGTTCGGCCTTCATTTCTCTTGGTTTGACCGATCTTGCCGGCTGCTGTCCAACGGCCCTTAGATACGCAAGCGAATTCGGCTCCGAAGGAGTCGCTCGCGTTTCCTCTTCGAGGCGTTTTTCAATCTGTTTAAGTGAAGGAGCGAGCTTTTCCGCCGCCGGAACATCATCCACCCTCAAAAACAGCCATCCTAATGCAATAAATATTAAAAATGTCATGTTATAGAATTGTTTCATATTCGCTTTGCTCTCTTTCTTGATTCCACGCACTACCGTTTTCGGATTTTCACACTCACCTCACATCGTATCTCAGGAACGATACAAAAGCCCCTGCGAAGAAAATTAGGTTGAATAGTACCAATAACCCTATATCCCACACCGCTGATTTCAGCGATTGGCCAAGCGCCAAGTCTCGTTCCTGAAACTTCGGCACGGTCGCAAAATCAACAGGAGCATGAGAGATAGTATTCCAGGCAGCCGCGCTGTTTGCCTCTGGAAAAATCAGGTGCAGACTTAAAGGGTCCTCGGCGTCCCTGCTTCGAATAAACTCCTTCAGCTCGGCTTGATATTCCTTGATTTGTTTGAGAAGGCTTACACAATGGTTGATTCCCGTGCCGGCAACGACTTCAGAGGCACGTTGATATATTACAGTGGGTGAAAAACACGTCAGATTGCGGCCGATGAAAGCCTGGGCCAGCATTTTTCTGTGATAATCTTCGCGAGCCTGGTTCTTGGCATTTACTTCTGCCGTCTTGAGCCGGCCCCTTGCAGGGGGATTATTCATGGGATTATTGACATTACCGGCCCAGTTGCCCGCCCTTTCGCCGAATCTGGCCGTGTTTGACCACATCTCGGCGGAGATTTCGCCTAATTTCCTATCCAATTCCGTTGGATTTGGGGCCTTGCCGGACACGTCCGAGATGATTCTGCCGAAACTCGGTATCAAAACCACCAGCACCACCCAAACCAATAACAGGACGACCATCGAATTGGCCGGGTGAGCGGTCCTGCTCGATACAAACACGCCCAAGAGAATGAAAATAGAAAGATATAAAAAGGACAAGAGAATCATGGCAAGAATTTTCAGCCAGCCCAAACCGCTTATGACTGCAACGTTAGAGGCGATCACAATGATAAGGCTAACCAGCAGGCCCATTAATAAAGGGATACCGATTGTAAGCACGACGCCAAGATACTTGCCAAAGAGCACCTGGTGCCGTGGAATTGTGTTTGCCAGCATTTGTCGCAGCGTTCCATCCTCTTTCTCGCCGCTGACGCTGTCATAAGTAAAAACCAACGCCAGAAAGCTCAGGATTACGGAAACAATGAAGGCCCAGTCGATATTGCTGAAATGAGAAAGAGTAAAGTTGCCCCGTCCTTTTATATCGGGCAAGTCACTGCTGAACACGTCGAACGTAAAACAGTTGGGCAAGGACTTCTCAAATCCCTCCGTGCAAAGAGCAAGCGGCTTCGGCTCTCTCCAAACACTCTGTCTATAAAATGCCAGTCTGTAAAGCTGTTGTGACTGTTCACTCAGGCCCGCCAGATTTTCATTTGTTTTTTCCCAGTAATCGCTCGACTGCTGTTTGTACTTGCCCACAAAGACAAAACCGCTAACAGCAAAAAGCAGGATAATCAGTACCAACGAAAGAATGAAACGAAAACTCAGAAGGTTATCGAGAATTTCTTTGTGTATAATTTGACGAATCATATCAGGCCTCCGATACTCGTATTACAAATACATTTTTGTTTTATCTGCTTGATATCTAATCATCTGACGTCGTATCTTGTAAACGCTGCAAAAGCCACGGCGAAAAACAGGACGTTCCCAAGTATCAGGTATGCCAAATCGGGAGCGATCCTGCCAAGAGTTCCCACAATATCGGCGCTGTAAGTGAATCGGGGCAGGTCGCTTAGCTCAAGCGGCTCGGCTGTATCGCCCTTCGGGCGGGTCTTGATTTCTTCTTCGGTACAAGGCGTGAAGAAAATCGTCGAAGAGAAGTTATCGGTTCGTGAACGCATGTATTCGATGATGTCACTCCGATACGGTCTAACGGCGTCGATAAAGTGCTGAAAGCCGGCCACATCGGTCTCGGCAAGTGCAGACATTATATTCTCATATAGAGAAATAGGAGAAATTCGAGACAGGTTATCCGCCAGCCGTGTTTGGTCAAACAAACTGCTGAGATAAACATCTTTGATTTCCGAGTATAGCTTGGCATATCTGATTTGAATCGGTACACTAATGCTATATTCTAAACGTTCGTTTTGGATACAAGCCTCTGTGCCGGACCGAATGTAACCGTGCCCAAAACCTCCGGCGCCCGGAACATCAGAGCGTTCATTATGTCCTGACATGAAACTCTTGCCGGAACGCTCCAGCTCTTTATAGAAATCCGTTTCCGCCTGCCTTCGCAGTGAGGTAATCTGCTCATTCATCTTCTCCTCCGGCTCAACGGATTGGACCTGTGTGGCCACATACACACTTGCATTCGGAATCACCACCAGAAAAATAATCCAAACGAATAATGCAAGCACTAACGAAAGAGCGGACCTTCTGGCCAGAGAAGAAAACAGCAAGCCCAAATTGTACATCGTGACAATAAATACTAACGTTGCAAGATACATCAATCCGATGCGAATCCAGTCCGAACCGATAAGATCCACCATAGGCAAACAAAGCAAAATGACTAATCCCAAAATAAAGGCGATTGTCACGGCCACAACAAGGACCAGCAACCCCGCCAGAAGCTTGCCTAACAACACCTGATAGCGTGCGGCATTATTCGAGAGCACCAGTCGCAATGTTCCCCGCTCCCTTTCGCCGGATATGGCGTCATACGCCAGCAGCAGCGCCAAAACGCTGATGACAATTTTGAATATCAGTGAGACGTCAAAGACCGAAAAGATGGACAGATAGTGATTCGCCGCCGCCCCGCTTATCTCAGGAACCTGGTCATACTCAATCGTCGCCGAGTCGCCGAGCTGCTTGGCCAGCCCTTCACTGAAGACCGCTAAGACGGAAGGCCGCCAATATACGGTGGGCGTGATATTTTTATAGACGACTACTTTATGCAGCTCGGTTTCGTTGTATGCAACGTTCTGGTTGTAAGTCTTGAGCCTTTCATAGTAAGCCTTGCCTAAGATGGGCACAAAGATGGCCACCAGAACCACACAGAGCGTTGTCCCCACGGCGAACTTGAACGTCATCAGGTTCAGCAGGAATTCCTTTTTAGCGATCTTCCAGATCATTTGTATATCCCTTCATTATCGTATGCTCGATCTGACGAGGAAAAATACTATTCCTCCGACAACGCCGGCCAGGACAAGGACCAATATCAATGCTACTGCTATGTTGCTTTTACCGCTTGCCGAATTTTGTAGTTGCTCTTGCGCGACCGATACAGCTTCACTCGGTGCCACAACGATGCGTTTGAGTATAACCTGCTGAATTTGTCCTTGCTGACTTAATTGACCTTCTATGGTCAAACCATCTTCTTTGATTGTGCCCTCAAAAACGGCCTGCTGCGACGTCACTTTGAAGCGAAGCGTGCCGTTTTCAAAATTAACATCCTCCAAAGGAATAGATGGCGATGCCACATCCTGACTCTCGGTAACAGCGGTCGCCTCAAGGGCTCCGTCGGATTTTCTCCGAATTTGGATGATATGTGGACTTGTGCTTACCTGCCAGTCGCCTTCGATACCTCCACGTGGCGAGGGCGTCCCGCCCTTGCGTATTGCAGGCTTCCCACTCGAGCGTGCAATGATTGATGTCTGCGCGACGGTCGCCGGGTCCTCGCCCGAATAGAGCGCACTAACTCCGTTGGCGTCTATCGCCCCGTTAAAAATACAAACCTCGTCAACTACACCGACGAAATACTTATATAAGCTGTTGTCCCTGTGGTCCGTAATGACTCCGATATAGGCATTGTGCTGAGATGTGCCGGAAAGATCATATCCGTCAGAAAGGTAGCCACCTCCATCAAGCACGCCATCGACATAGAGACGTAACTGTCCCGCATTTCTCATCCCGACGACGTGGTGCCAGGCGCCGTCATTCACGACGGTACTGCTTATTGCCTGTACCTTATATTTGTCATCATCCGTGGTCAAGGTAATGCTGCCAAGTTGTCCTTCGTTTACAGCGAGCGTATATCGCATCCCCCCGCTCCCATCGGCCCCATTGGCGAAGACAGTGCCTTTATCCGTATCTTCTATTCCGGACTGAGTTGTCCTTATCCAAGCCGATATGGTCCAGTCGCCTGTCCCGAAGTTCAGCGTATCCGGATTGCCGCAGTCTATGTAATCGTTGCCGTCGAAGCAGATGGCCTGGCCGAACTTGCCGTCCACGAATGTTGGATTGCCGTGTATGGTTCCATTGTTGAATCCGGCAGTGTCATTGGCATCATTTACGAATCTCCACCAGGCTATCAGCTTGTCAGGACCCTGAAGCTGAGGATTAGCCTTCTGTGCAATCATGTTTGGATCGGCGCCTATATAAAGTGCGTGAACCGCGTTAGCATCAATCGAGCCGGCGATAATACAGACCTCATCGATCATGCCGTTCCACTCACGGTCTGCTTGCTCACTATTGCCTCCGATAACCACAGCCGAGTCGTTTGTCCCGATAATGCCTGATGCTTTGCTGGAATTGTCCAGCACTCCATCGATATACAGCGACACATTGACACCGTCATAGACACCAACCGCATGATGCCACTGACCGTCATTGACGTTCTTTGTTCCTTCGATGCCCTCGGGCCGCTGACCGGTAATAGAGGTAATCCCTGTGCAATGAAAGGCGAGCGTGTTTTCCTCGGCTGTTCTTTGAAGCCGCCAGGCCGTGTCGCCCTTGGTCACAATGGCTTGCCACCGCTTATCGAAGCTGTTTACCTTAATCCAGGCGGCAATGCTTATTGGCCCCGTGATGTCGAACGCGGATTCATTTTCGATCCGCACAAAGTCGCCGTCACCGTCGAATTCGAGTGCCCCGCCGACCTTTCCGCCGGCAGGCCGCCACTGAGGATTCCCAGCCAGCCCGCCCGCATTACCGTTACCCGAGGAGTCAGCTACATCGTTGCCGTCAGCTTCATCGAGCCTCCACCAGGCAATGAGTTTGCCGGGCTGTTTTTCACCAGATACAGATATAGCCGGACGTGAAGATTCCACAATCCGGGCGTCTCCGCTGAGGATTCCGTCGTTGCTGTGGCCGGACAGATCTTTTGCCGTGCCGTCATCGAAGTTCCAGTAGCCGACAAGACCTTCTTCCTTTCCGGTCAACGGGGTGTTTATGGCGGCCTGGATTTGCTCTTGCGAACGCGCGATGTTCCAGATGCGAATCTCGTCAAGCTCGCCGTGAAAGTACTCGCCGTCACTGAACGTCGGGTCGCCTCTGCCGATGTATAGATCGGACTGATCGATATGCAATCGACCGGATATATTCTTGCTGTCGACGAAGAGCCCATTAACAAAGATTGTGATTGTGCTTCCATCATAAGTCCCGGCAAGATGATACCATGTGTCCACCGCAAACTCGTGGGCCACCCGCAGTTCTCCGACCTCACTGCCAAGACCCATATTCAGCATTGGCGCCCCGTTGATATTTCGAAATCGGAGCAAGAAATTCTCAGCACCCGGAATAATATTCTTGCGGATAATTGAGTTGATGTTTCCGCTCTCTGCTTGAAATGATGATGCTTTCAGCCAGACTTCGATTGTAATTGCATTTGTAAACGAACGCAGCGATTGCGAGTCTGCAACACACATACAGACCCCCTGCCCATCCAGACTCAGCACCCGATTGATCGTTGATTCATCCGGCTTGGGTGCGCCCTGCACTTCCTCGCTGCTATCCTGGTCCCCGGCTTCTTGCTGTAGAGTACCTGTTGTTGATTCTTTGGCTTTCTCTGCTTCCGAACGCAGAATATTTCTTGTTAATGCTTCGGCTTGTTCAGCCTGTGTCCTCCAGTTGTCAATTACACTCGTGCTGCCCGCAAAACGCCATGCTCCCTCGACATAGGCAAAAGACCAGACCTGGTCTATAGGTTTTTCAAGCGACACACGGGTGTATATTGCGCATAAGTCTGACTCTTCCGGCGGTTTATCCTCAATCTCGATTCTACAGAGAATCGAATTCCTCGCAGCAGCTAACATCTGTGCCCGTACTTCCGGTGATGACAGTCTCTCGAATTGCTTCTGCTTGACAATAGGGAATATCTGCTCGAGAGTTTTTTGATCTTGGTGGTGATAAGCTGAAATTAATGTCAGCAAGGCATTTACTGATGTAGATTGATTGCTGAACTTACTACCCTGCAGTATTTCATTTTTCGTCTTATCGAAATACTTGGTGATTTCGTCTTCTTGTTGGCTTAACTTAGTTTTGTCACTTTCAGAAAGCTTTTCTTCTTCTGCCGGAACTGAACTATCCACAGTATGCTGATCATTAGGATCGCTGACACCTGTCGTCGTGACCCCCTCATTATCGCTATAGATCAATGAAGAAGAGCCAAACAGTAGAATCATGATAGCTCCAATTATTCCCATCCTCTTGCTATCCATATTCATTTCCTTTCCTTACGCATATATGCCAATCCACAAATTAGAATCCTATCCTTTTTATCGATTACATTAGCATTTCCATTCTTAGACCTTTCCTTTGGTTGTTCTTATGATTGCTATTTTAGCAAAGTGCGTGCCAAAGACGAATTGCTTTGGCAATAGCCTCTCAAGTTGTTTTTTGACAAGAAGATAGGCGCAAAACAGGACCTCTGAAAAATGCAGCCGTTGTGACGTCCAATGGGTCATTGCCGACACTCTTGGGTCATGAATGACACACTGATATCAATAGGGTGGATTATTCTATTCCGTAATGCCTTAACTTGCGGTAGAGAGTCTTTCGACCGATACCAAGTAATTCGGCAGCCTTTTCACGATTGCCCCCCGTTTCCGAAAGGGCCTTGCTGATTGCTTCCCGCTCGGCTTTAGCTGTGGCCTGAGCGGCAGTCTCCGCGAGCGATATTCGCCCTGATATCACACTGGTTATTTCAGACGGCTCTGAATTTGAGTAAATTCGTCTTGGTAAGTCGGCTGGTTCAATGGCCGGGCCATCGGCAATTGTTATCGCGCTATAAATACAGTTCTGCAATTCTCTTACATTGCCGGGCCATTCGTAAGCCATCAGTAATTGAACTGCTTTCTCAGAAACATTCGGCTGTTCAATCCCCAACGGGACGGCATATCTCTCAAGAAATTGTTCTACTAATAACGGAATATCTTCCTTTCGCTGGCGTAGCGGACAGATATTCAGACTCAGAACATTCAAACGCCAGTATAGATCCTCTCTGAATTTTCCTTCCTCAACCATCTTGGCAAGGTCACGATTCGTTGCCGCCATTACCCGGACATCGACGGCGATCGGTTCGTTGCCGCCTACACGTGAAAAACTACCTTCTTCTATGACCCTCAAAAGCTTAACTTGCGCTTCAAGAGTCAGCTCACCGATTTCGTCAAGGAACAATGTCCCGCCGTCAGCGGATTCGAACTTGCCCAGCCTGAGCTCCTTGGCATCGGTAAACGAACCTGCCTCGTGACCGAAGAACTCGCTCTCAATCAGATTGGAAGGAATGGCACCGCAATTAACCACAACAAACGGCCCTGATTTGCGTTTGCTGGCTTGATGAATAGCCCGAACAATTAATTCTTTGCCCGTACCGCTCTCACCATAGACCAGAACCGTACCATCCGTGCCGGCGAACTTATGCATCAAAGCAAACGTGGACATCATCTTATCTGAAACACCGACGATATTCTCAAACCTATAGGTTTCTTCGAGCTGGTCTTCCAACTCCCTGACCCTGCGCTTTAGAGTTACCATTTCCACTGCGCGCGAAATTATGGCCAGAAGCTCATCATTATCGAAGGGCTTTTGTAGATAATCAAAAGCCCCCTTTTTCATGGCTTCCACGGCGGAACGAACCTCTCCGTGGGCAGTCATTATAATAGTCTTACAATCGGCATTCAGCCGCTTGTCCAGGACTTCCATAACTTCCATGCCGTCGATTCCGGGCATCTTCAAATCCAGCAAAATAACAGCCGGCTTAAACTGGGCATATAAATCAAGCCCTGACTCCCCGGAATCGGCAACCTGCACATGGTAACCATTTTTTTTCAACAACGTGGACAAAATGGAACGTATGCTGGCTTCGTCATCAATAATCAGTACTCTGGATTTTTCCATGAGACTCGGTTCCCAAACACCGCATTTAGCTTATAGGCAAGGAAATCTTCACTTCTGCACCACCACTCCCGGCTTGTTCTATCCAGATTTCACCATTATACCGTTTGACTATACTATTGCAAATGGCCAGTCCGAGACCTGTCCCGCCGGCTTTCGTCGTGAAAAAAGGCTCGAAAACCTTTTGCCGCAGGTTGGCGGGTATTCCGGGGCCCTCGTCCTCGATCTGAATCAACATTCTCTCACTACCGGTAATGGAATCATGGATTCCTTCAACAACGCAGCAGGCTTTGATTAGGAGCAATCCACCTTCCGGCATAGCCTGCAGACCGTTCATCATAACATTCAAGAGCACTTGTCGTAATTCGGCCGGGTCGAATCTAAGTTTCGGCAAATCTTTCTTGAAATCAGTTTGAAGCTTAATGTTCTGGCTCCTGGCTTTAGTCTCGATAAAATTCGCACATCGTTCGATCTCCCGGCGAATATCTATTTCTTCAGGATTGCTCTGGGCCGGTCGGGCCAATGACAATAAGTTACCTACAATATTATTCAGACGATCTACCTCATCCAAAATGTCATGGGCGAGCTTTCGCTGGTCTGTACCCTGGTCGAATTCATTCCCAAGGTACTGTATCGTACTGCGAATCGCCGTCAGCGGATTACGAAGCTCGTGTGCAATGCCCGCAGCAAATTGTCCCATCGTTGCCAATTGCTCGGCACGGAACATCCGTTCGTTCTGGCGCAAGCGCTCTTTAAACAGCAGAGCATTCTCAAAAGCCAGGCTGGCCTGTCTGCCGAGAACCTGCAAGTTTGCAATCTGAACTCCGCTCAACGGCCCCTGACTTAAATGTAGAAACACCATGCCAATCAGCCTGTCCATTGAAATAAGGGGACAAGCAAGATTTACGGACAAATCCAAAAAAGGCTGAACCTCGGCACGCAGGTAGTCTGTTACTTCTTCGTTTTTCTCAAAGAACAAAATTTGACGATTAGCACGAAACCACTGTGCTATGATGCCGTTGGCAGCTAAAGCCGGCAGCCGGGATTCACCGTGCCCGGCCTTGTCCACAAGAGAAAAAGTACGAGATGATTCACTGCGATCCGCCAGATACACAAACGCTTTTTCCACATCCATCAGCCCCTGCAATTTGCTAAGCAGATTATTCGTGAGCTGCTCGGGATCGACTATCAGCATCAAACTATCTTCGAACTCGGTCAGCAGAGTGTCGTCCTCCGCCGATTTATGAAATAGAGTGAGAATTCTCTGCCACATGGAAAAATACCTCGAAACCATGAGAGAAACGGATTTCGT
>Ga0307425_1001860_pt1 | contig 12287 bp, 13 predicted proteins | sample SalMarWE160330MG_FD_202152 | JGI IMG/M metagenome (GOLD analysis project Ga0307425, IMG submission 202152) | Salt marsh sediment microbial communities from the Plum Island Ecosystem LTER, Massachusetts, United States - WE1603-30 | ecosystem: Environmental > Aquatic > Marine > Intertidal zone >... | reverse complement strand
GATCTGACCGCCACGGCACGCCGGGCCGGGCGGTGTTTAGGACCGCCCGACGAGCGCCTGGACTGCTTCGTCCTCGTCAGAGTAGATCCTGACGATCCTGTCCATCTTCGTGATCTCGAGGATTCGTTTCAATCGGTCGGTCGGACGAAGAATCGCCAGACCGCCCTGGCGCGTGTTCATGCGCTTCTGCAGCACGATAATGCTGCCTAGCACCAGGCTCGGCGCATGATCGACGCCGGCCATGTCGAGCACGATGTGGGCATACCCCTCGTTCTGGAGCTGCGTGCAGAGCTCCTTGAGCGCGTCCAGCTCCTCCTGTTCACCCCGGGACAGCGCTGGGTCAACCGTAACAACGGCGACGTCTCCGCGCTTCTTAACCCCGTGCATTCGATTCCTCCTGCTCTGTGCGTCTTCGATGTCCACAAGCACAACCGTCGTCTGCATCAGGCTCCCGGCCGGCTGCGCGAACTGCGCCCCATGGCCCCCAGCGGCGTTCCGCGGCATGCTGGAGACGGCCGAAGCACGTCGAGCAGGTGCAAGTTTGTTGCCAACTTCGAGCTGATGCCGGCGTCGAGAGCGGGCCTAGACCTTTCGAGGTCAGGCAGCCTGGCCGGGCCTCGATCACCACGCGCCGCGCTGCTTGGTATGGCGCTCGCCGAACCGACCGGCAGTTTCTGCCGACGCGCGTCGCGATCGGGTTGCGGCCGGCACCCGAAACGCCTACCATCGGCACGGACGCGGCCGGCCGACCGACACGTCGGCCAGGGCGCGACCGTGCGAACCCGAGACATGCAAGGGGCAAGCGATGAAGACGGGAAACGGCGGCAGCGAGCGAGCGGCGGCCATCGTGGCGGCAGCCGGGACCGGAGCCCGTTTCGGTGCGGCTTCGGGCGGCTCGCCGAAGCAGTTCCTCGATCTCGGCGGCGAGCCGATCCTCATCCGCTCGATCCGGGTCGTGCTCGCCTGCCGAGGGGTCGAGCTTGTCGCCTGCCCCGTGCCCGCCGACTGGCGCGCGCACGCCGAAGAGCTCGTCGCGGCCGCGAGGCTGCCGGCGCGCGTTGTCCTGCTCGATGGAGGGGCCACGCGGCAGGAATCGGTCGCGCGGTCGCTGGAGGCGCTGGCCGGCCCCGACGAGCCGGACCTCGTCGTGATCCACGATGCCGTGCGCCCGTTGGCCACGGCCGAGCTGGCCCAAGCCGCTCTCGACGCAGCCAGGCAGCACGGCGCCGCCGTCGTGGCAACACCCAGCGTCGACACCATCGCCGTCCGAAGCGGCGAGCGGATCGAGGCCGTGCTGGAGCGATCGACGCTCCTGAACATCCAGACCCCCCAGGCGTTCCGCTACCGGCTGATTTGCGAGGCCCACGCCCGCGCAGCCGCCGACGGGGTCGCGGACGCCTCGGACGACGCCACGCTCGTGCTCCGGCTTGGGCATCGCGTGGCCGTCGTGCCGGGCCCTGCCACGAACATCAAGATTACCTCATCGGTCGATCTCGAGCTCGCCCGACTCCTGTTCGCCGGCGCGACGTCGTAGGAGACCGCCGATTCCCCACGGGTCGGCACGAAACTTGATCTCTGTCGCACTGTATTCCCTTGCCTACTCGAGGTCAGGCGCCGTGGAAAAGCCTCCCGAGAGAACAGACAAGCACGTGGCCGTGGTCGACACGCCCGGCGACGAGCGCTCGGCCTGGCACGCCGCCCTGAGCGCCGCGGGCTGGACCGTGACCTGCTGCGACACGGCCGATGCCGCCACCGACCAGCTCGAACGGGCCGCGCCCGACGTGGTCGTCGCCGAGATCGGCCTTCAGCCCACGGGGGGTCTCGAACTGCTCAAGGTGATCAAGGCACGGCGGCTTCGCACGCGAGTCATCTGCACCACGCGCGAGCACGAGTTGGGCAATGTGCTCGAATGCCTGCGCGGGGGTGCAGCCGACTACTTGAGGCGCCCGTTCGAGCCATCCGAGCTCGTGCGCGCCGTCGACGACGCAGCCGCCGCCACGCCCGACGACGAGTCGATCGAGATCGACATTGGCGAGATGGGCTGGATCGAGCTGCAGATGCCGTCGTCGGTGCGCTGCATGAGGCGGCTCGATAAGTTTTTCCGGTTGCTGTACGAGTCGGAGGTCGTGCCCGACACGCTCGAAGAGATCAGCCTGTGCTTCACCGAGATCGTCAAGAACGCGATCGAGTGGGGCCACCGCTTCGACGCGAGCAAGCGTATCCTGCTCAGCCACATGCTGTTTCAGGACGAGATCGTCTTCAAGGTCCAGGACACCGGCGCCGGATTCGACATCGGCCAGATGCTCGACGAGCACGAGGACCTGATCGCCATGGAGACCGAGCGCGAAGCGGCCGGCAAACGCCCGGGCGGCCTCGGAATCACACTGGTGGCGGGGTTGATGGACTCGGTGATCTACAACGCGACGGGCAACATGATCATCATGTCGAAGAAGATCTATGACGCGGGCTGAGCAGCTTGTCCACGACGAGCCGGGGCTCGGGCGGATCATCGAGTCGATCGAGCAGATCGGGTCGCTGCCGACCATCCCCGCGGCCGCGCACCGGGCGATGGTGGTTGCCCGCAAGGAGACCTCGTCGATGCGCGAGATCGCCGAGGTGATCTCCCAGGACCAGGCGCTCGCGGCCACCGTCCTGCGGGTGGTCAACTCCGCCTACTACGGGCTGCGCCAGCGGATCGGCACGCTGCCGCTTGCGCTCACCGTGCTCGGAGTGCGCGAGATCATCAACCTCGTGCTCGGCGTCTCGCTTCTGTCGGTGTTTCCGGCCTCGTCGGACAGCGAGCTGTTCAGCCGCGAGGCGCTCTGGCGCGCGAGCGCCCAGTGCGCCTACACGGCCAAGAGGCTCGCGCACAGCGTCGGGCTCGGCCGCTTGGCCAGCGAGGCGTTTCTCGGCGGGCTCGTGCACGATATCGGCCTCATCATCCTGGACGAATACCGGCACGACGAGTTCATCGAGACGCTGCGCAGCGCGCGGCAGACAGGTCTCGAATCGATCGCCGCTGAGATGGACCGGCTCGGCACGACGCACGCGAGCATCGGGGCGTGGCTGGCCGAGAGGTGGGCGTTCCCGGAGCCGCTCGTCGAGGCGATCGCCTGCCACCATGATCCCACGAAGAGCTCGTGGCAGCCGCCGCTGACGCCCCTTGTCCACCTGGCCGAGCTGATCGTCGCGTTGCAGCAGCAGGCCGGCACTGTCGAAGAAGCCGCCGCAGCACTTGAAGCAGATCCGACGTGGGGGAGACTGCTCTCGCTCGGGCCGCCGGTGCGGCAACCGCCGTCGACCATCGGCATGCTCGAGCAAGTGTGCGAGGAAATCGAGAGCGCGGCGCTCATCCTGGGCGTTGCGAGTTCCTCGCGGCGCTGAACGCAGCCACACCCGCATCATCCATACCCAGCCGGTCGAGGATCGCCCGTTTGAGCCGTTCGGCATTTGCGGGCGGCGCGGCAGCCCAGCGCTTGTCGAGGTGCGTCGGCACAAGCTCATCGACCTGCTCGACGAGCTGGACGTCGCGCACGCCCCGGATGGCCGCGCCGCGCGAGAAGAAGTTGTAGAACTCGCATTCGGGGCACGCCTGGACGATCCGTTCGAGCTCTCGCAGGTAGCTGTACAGGCTCTGGTGCGTTGGGATCGGCGCGCCGTAGCGGTCGGTCACGTGCACGATCTTGGCGAGCATCGCCACGAGGCGGTGGCGCACCTCGAGCGAGCTGAACCGATCGGCCTCGCCGAGCCAGCCACGGTTGCGCGCCAGGTTGGCCGAGTAGACCTTCCAATCGGGGAACGCGCAATCCTGGCCGACGAAAAACAGCTTGCTCACGCCGTAGCGTACGGCGAGGTCGAGCGCGACGCACGCGGCCGAGCCGCCGCTGGCCGTCACCCCTTTCGCCGCGATCAGATCCTCGACGGCCGAGACGATCGAATGGCCCGTTTGCGCGGCGACTACCTTGCGTCCCGGGAAGCGCGCGACCACCTCGCGCGCCGTCGTCGGCAGGAAGATCAGCGTGCCGCCTGGTCGCGCATCGAGCGGGAAATGCTCCGTGCTCGTCGGCTGCGGATCGACGCTCACCACGAAGTCGGGCTCGATGCCCGCGCGGCACAGCGTATCGCAGGCGGTGTCAACCGTGATGATCCACGCTCGGTCCTGGAACTCGGCCAGGTACGGCATCGCCTCGTCGAGCGACGGGCCGGCGCTCACAAGGAACGCCGGCCGGCCGGCGAGCGCCGGGAGCACCTCGGCCACGCCGGGACTCGCCACGACGGCGTCGAGGTTCGCCAGCAGATTCGTCATCGAGTTGCCCCGATGGACGACCGCGGCCGAGCGCTCGAGCTGGATGACCTCGAGCGCGTTGACGATCCGCTCGTAGCCGTCGGGCACCACCGAGAGCAGCGGCGTGTGGATCAGCACGCGTGACCGCTCCGGCGGCACGTTGGCGAACACGCCCGAAAGGTAGTCGTGCAGAACAACCGCGCCCTCGTGTTCCGACCCGGCTGTCACCAGCCACACGTTCGGCCGGTGGAGCACGTCGCCGAGATCGCGCAGGTGGAAGGCCGCCGATAGGACGGCCCGGTTCAGCTCGAGGACGACGAGCTGCCCGGCGTCGCCAACGAGCTCGGCGACCGCCTCGGCGTGATACCCGAGGCCAAAACCGTAAAGCAGCACGTAGTCGCCGGCGCCGACGCCAGAGTGCTCGGCGAAGCGGCGCGCTTCCTGTCGAGGATCGTAGCGGCTGTGGAGCAACACGCCCCGGTACGAGATCGTCGGCTCGCCGGTGCGCGCCTCGTCGGTCTCGAGCTCAGGCGGCAGCTCGGCCAGGAGCAGCGGGACGAGCGCGCGCGCCCTCGGCCCGAGCGCGGCCAGGTTTGCATCGAAATGCGACGCGGCCGGGTTCATGGCTCCGCGCCTCCCGCCGGTTCGAACGCGAGGTCGTAGCAGACGAGCCGGTGGCGCCACCCGTCGAGGCACCACAGCGTGGAGTCGCTGCCGCGCGCGCACGCGGTCACGTGCTCAATGCCGGGCAGGTTGAAGAACGCGAACGCGTTCCCGCCGTCGAAGAGCACGGCGGTGTGTCCCACGTCGGCGACCGCCATGAACAAGCCATCGCCTACGCCGGCCACGTTCGTCGGCACGAACCGAACGCCGTGCCGGGCGATGACCGGCTCGATCGTCTCATCTCCCGGCGTGCACGCCAGCACGGCGCCGACGCCAGGATCGGCGACGAGCACGCGGCCATCCTCGGTTGTCGCAACGCCCTGCGGGTACTCGAGGCTCCCGAGCGCATACCCCTGCTCGCGGAAAAGCGTTTCGTGCGAGACGAACCGGTTCGAAAGCCCGCTCCACCACTGGAAGACGAAGCCGCGCTTGAACCCGGCCCCTTCGTAATACGCGCGGTCGTAGCCGCCGCGGCCGAGCGCGCCGAGCACGGTGCCGTCCTGTGCGAAAAGCTGGACGCGGTGGTTCGAGCGATCGGCCACAACAAGGACGCCGTCATCGCACACGGCGATGCCCCACGGCTCGTTGAACTCGCCCGGCTCCGGACCGTACCGGCCGACCATGCCAAGCACGTTCCCGGCGGCATCCAGGTGCTGCACGCGGTGGTTCCACCGGTCGGTGACCCAGAAGCCGCCCGCACCGTCCGAGACCGCGTGCGTCGGGTATCGGAACATGCCCGGCCCAGAGCCTTCCAGCCCGATGCGCCGCACGAGCGCGCCGCGATCGTCAAGCAGCGCGAGGCTGTGCTGACACTCGTCGACGACGAGCATGAGCCCGTCGTCCAGCGGGGTGACACAGCTCGGCCCAAGGAAGGTGCCGTCACCCACGTGCCAGCGCTCGGTCAGGACCGGGCGGGGAATCGGCGGCGTGCTGACGCGCGCGGTTGCCTCGATGGTAGCTGACATGCTCACTTCGCATTCACGTGCGGGTCGGCCGCCAGGACGCCCGCGCGCTCCTCGCGCTCGAGCCGCACGATGTATTCTTCCTGGACGAGGAACTCTTCGGACGAGAACAGGCTGTCGAGCCCAACGAGCTTGCGCAGCATGTCGCGGATCACGAATCCCGGTGGCGGGCAGCCCGGCACATACAGATGGCCGTCACGCTTGGCTCGTTGGCACCGGCCGACGCAGACCCACTTCTCGTCGCCGCCGTTGCGGTTCGCGAAATCATCGTTCTGCCCCAGCGAGATGTTCAGGTTCGAGAACCGGCTGCGCAGCAGGTCGAGGCTCCCGTCCTCATCCATGCGTTTGAGGGCCATCATGAGCCCGCCGAGGCAGTCGCTGCACGCGTCGCGGCATAGGATGTTCACGCCCTCATAACGGCCGCCCGCCAGCGCGTCGAACGGCGACTCGAAGTCGGTGCGCACGTCGGCGATCCGCTCGCCGACTACCTCAATGCGGCCCGGCTCGATCTCGCCGAGGCCGTGTTCCGACGCCGCCCTAATGTGTCGGATGTCGTACGGCTCGAACCCCATCACGCGCGTAGCCACGGCGTCGACCGTCGCGCGCCGCGTCCCTGCGAGCACGAGATCCATCGGTTTCGCGGTGCCGCTCTGCGGCCCAAGCCCCTCGTGTCCCATGATGCCATCGACAACGATCAAGTCCACGGGGACGTGGCGGTTCACGTCGATGATGGCGCCTTCGAGCCCGACGAGGTGCGACTTGCGCTTCGTGCGCGGCGAGATCACGCCTTTCATGTTCTTGAGGCTGATCGAGACAGTCGTGTGCACGTGCGTCTTGAGCAGCGGCACGTTGATGATCACGTCGCTCGTGAGCACCTCGCGCGCGACCTGGATGTTGCGCAGCGACTCGGGCTCGATAATATCGATCCGCTCGGTCGTGTCCTCATTCAGATCGACGAGACGCGCACCGCATCGGCGCGCCATCACGTCGTAGCCGGTCACCTGGAAAACCCGAGTGGTCGAGAGGCCCACAGTCGTGCCATCGGCCACGACAATGTCGCCTGCGCCGGCCTCGCGTGCGATGTAGACCAGTGCCTCGACGACGGCCGGGTTCGTCGTCGCGCCCGAGCGCCAGTCCTTGTCGATGCACAGGTTCGGCTTGATCAGGACTTTCGCGCCGGGCCTGACGAAGCGCCGGACGCCTCCGACGAGGCCGACGGCTTGCGCGACGGCATCTCGGATCCCGTTTGTTCTTTTGACTATGGCCACACGGTCCATTGGCTTCTCATCCGGTGCCGAGTACCGTGCCTCGGCCGCCCATACGGGCATGGTCACCATCCACCACTTCGCTGCGTACAGGGCCGTTGTCTCGTTCGACCGAGGGCCGATCGCGATGAGACGAGCTAAATCGCGCGCACCTCGACACGATCCGAAATCGATCCCACTCGCTGCCGGATCTGGTTCTGGTAGCCGAACGAGGAGATGACGACGACCTCGGGGTGTAGTGCTGAAATAACCTCGGGCGGCTCGACGAGAAGGCCGTTGATCGACCGGCCGTGCTTGCGCGGATCGCTATCGACGATCCCGGCAACGTCGAACCCGATTTCGTGGCCGACCGCGACGGCGATCTCGCCTGTCTCGGCCGCGCCATAGAAGACGACCCGCCGGAACCCCTCGTCGTAGATGACCTGAAGCTGGCGGCGGATCTCGTCCTTTGCGTGGATATACAGTCCCACAGTCTCATTGAGGTACTTGCGAAACAGCTCGGAGAGCCGCGCGTCACCCGCTTCGGTCAGGTGATAGCTCATGTTGCGGTTTGTCCGGCCTCGAACGGCGACGTGACCGGCCTTGACGAACCCCTTGATGTAGTTGTTCACCATCGCCGGAACGATGCCGGCCAGCTTGGCCAGCCGCGACTGCGTCGTGTTGGACTGCTGGTGGATGCCGTACAGCAGCACGAGCTCGCGGAACGCCGCGCTCGGCCGGAAGAACCGCAACTGCTTGTCACCAATCCTCATTGTCCCGTCGCTACCTATTCTGCCCCGTAACGCCCAATCCCTCGCTCGCGGACGACCCGGCCACAACGGCGCCTTCACGCGCCGCGATGCCCGCGGTGACCTCCCGCAGCAGGCCGATCCAGAATTCGGCTGCCTCGATGACATCGTCCACCACCGTCACAAACTGTCTCACCGCCTCCGCCTGCCCCTGGACATCGAGCCGCCCAACCATCGATGGGCTCGCGAGACGCCGATCGCGCATGATCGTCATGGCGCGCGTGAGCGCGTCGGCCAGCAGCTCGAACGCCTCCGTGTGGGACTCGAGCGCGGCGGCCTCACGTGCGTATCGCGTTTGCAGGCGCCGGATGCGCGCCGCGTCGCAGCGGCCTTTGCCGACCTCGTTGAGGATCGTCCGCAGCGTCGAGCGGCAGGCCGTCGCGTCTCGCACGACCGCTCTGAGCTCGCGCCGCATCGACTCGACCCGGCCCAGCGCGTGCTTGCCGCTCGTCGGTGTGGCGGCCGATGCGGCCGCATCGAGAACGCCGTCGATATCGACGTGCCGCACGCACGTGCGCGCGATGAATTCCTTAAGCGTCATCGGCCGCGTGCCGGCGATTCGCGCGCCGCCCTCGGTCGCGTCGATGCAGCCGTCAGGCAGGCGGGCCGCCCGATCGTGCAACAGCTCCTCGAAATGCTTGAGGAAGACGACCATCGAGGCATGGCTGTTGACCGGCCGCCCGAAGATGTCGGGCACGACGATCACGTTGCCGGTGTCGGTGCCGCCCGCCTCGACGCGGCTCATCGCCGCGCCTTTGACGTGCGACATGTCGCCCGTGTAGGCAAGGTCCTGCCCGACGAGCGCCACGGGCCGGCAGCCCATCTCGAGCGCCAGCAGAAACGCCGTGTGCGCCACCGACAGGCCCTTGTCGAAGCCGCCGCGCGCGCCCACCGTCTGCGAGAACCAGCGCGAGGCCGACTTGTTCGTGATCTCGGCGTAGAAGCGCGTGCCTTCGAACGCGTCGAGGATGGGCGGGTAGATCTCCGAGTCGACCACGAGCCGCAGCGCCATCGTGTCGATCCCGCCGAAGTAGCGCATGTTGTTCGACGAGAAGTCGATGCTCACCACCAGGTCGGGCGCCACGCCGTGGTCGAGCAGCACGTGGATCGCCGTGTCGACGGCGATGATGACCGCCCGGCCCTTGGCGTGGGCGAGCTCGCGCACGTTCTTGCCGAGCGATGGCCCGGCCGACACAACGATGGCCGGCACACCGTCGAACGCACCGAACAAGCCGTTGACGCCCGGCAGGCCCATGGCGGCCGGCACGTTGCGCGCCATGTTGCGCGCGTAGTGGCGCCAGCTCTTGTCACGCGAGTTGTTGTTCACCAGCGCGTAGGTGATGGCATCCTGGAGACGCTGGATCAGCTCGTGGTAGTACACCGGGTCAAGCGCGATCGACGGCGGGTGTTTGATGGCCTTCAGCCCGTTGCGCACAAGCGAGCACTCCTCGGCGCGGACCATCTTGAACACGTCGAGCGGCGCGAGGCCCGCGGCGAAGAAGATGTTGTGCGCCTCGATCGCCGTCGAGAAATCGACCTGCTCGAGGCAGCAGCGGAAGCGCTCGAGGTCGGGCTCGACGACGAGCATGAAGTCGCGGTCGTGGTCCCGCTTGAGGTACTCGAGCACGTGGTAGCCCAGCCCCAGGCCGAGCGCGACGACGTTCTCGGTTCTGGCCTCGTCGTACTTGGCGGCCAGCCGCCGGGCTTCCTCAACCGGGTCCTGGGCGCTGTGGAGCAGCCTGGGGCCCTGGCCAGGCACGACAACGGCCAGCGTCGGCGGCCCGCTCTTCGATTCGCGCACGACGAGCGACGGCCCGACCGAGCACGCGCTCACGCGCTCGGCCAGCTCGGGCTGGCGTCGCCGAAGCACGTCGATGTTTCGCTCGAAGATACCCACGTTGCCCGCTCCCGCGGGTGGACAGGATGGCTCAGGGCACCATGCCGATGAGTTGCTCGAGGAGTGCTCGCTCCTCGCGCAGCTTGGCGATCAACTCGTATTCGAGCAGATCGCTCAGTGCGACGAGATCGCCCTGCTCCATGGCTCGCTTGGTCTCCTGGAGGGCGGTGAGCAGATCCTCGTTGATGTTCCTGATCGTGCGGCCCTCGACCTCGACCTCTCCGGGGTCGTAGCCAAGGCACGCCTGCGTTGCCTGGAGCAGATGAATCACCTGGCGCCAATGCGTCAGGCACTCGCCGAACAGCGAGAACGCCTCCTGGCGCGCGCCGCACTGGAGCGCCGTGGCGACCTTGCCCAGCTTCTCCTCGAGGGCAGGCAGGCCGTCGCGCGTCTGCTCGAGCGCGGCGGTCAGCACCGCCGACGCGTCCTGCACCTGGAAGTCGATCACGTCGTCCGGCATCAGCTCGCGCTCGCGCTGCGACGCTTCTTGCTCCGGGCCGATCCGTTGGCCGTTCAGCACAAGGCCGACTGCGATCTCGTTTCGTTCTGACGCGGCACCCTGGACCGCGTCGATCAGCTCGCCGAGCGTGCGAACGCCGGACGAGGAGAGATCGACCTCAACACCGCCGATAGTTACCTGCATGGCTGTTCCTTTCGAGCGACACTACTCCCTGCGGCAAGCGACGATACAGATTCTGTGCCAACCACGCGCCGCGTGTTTATTCAGAGAATGAGCGGTCGGAAGGGGGGGAGAATCACCACACACTGTGCCGCTCTCCCACAGACAATCGGCAGAATCTGCCGCACGAGAGGGGACGATCAGGCAAGCAGGTCGACGCCCATGGCCAAGCTAATGGGTTCGCCCGTTGCCGAGCGAAGGGGTGGGCCTGGCACCGAGCTAGGCAATGCACCGTTGGACTGGTCCTGGTACATGCGCAAGGCGCATCTCTCAGACTCGTCAGCCCCGTCCGGCGGCGGGGCGGGCGAGGTCGTCGCCCGGGCGGGCGAGGTCGTCGCCCGGGCGGCCTGCTCGGTGGAACGCGGCGCGATCAGGCTCAGGTCGACGAGCAGCTTCGGGCCGGGATCTTCGTCAACGGCACCGGCCTGCTTCGCGGTGCTCGTCCGGTCTTGACGAACGGGTGTGACGGGCGCCGTCGTCGGCCGACGATGAACGAGCCCGATGGGCAGGTACGATTGCGGTTGTGAGACGGCGGAAACGTCCACGGCAACTCCGACCGCGGCCCGGGCCGATCAGGCTTTCACGTCGATGCGGGGCTCGACGACGTGGAGCCGGCGCCTCATCTGCTCGGGGAGGAACTCCGATTGCGCGCGCTGTTCATGCGCAGTCGCTTCATGCGCAGTCGCTTCCTGCGCTCGGCGCGCCGAAACAAGGCGCCGCCACTCGTCGGGGCAACGGTACATGTTCTTGGCGTATTCCCCCTGAGGCTGGACACGGATGGAAGCCATCCCCTACCTCCTCGCTGGCCGGGCCGCAGCGGGCGCCGCAGGCCCAACCGACGCTGTGCACAGCGTCGTCTATACAGCGGGATGGCGCGGCCGGTCAAGCCTCAAAATCGTGCCTCCAAAAGGGTGCAAGCCACTAGGTGATAATGCTTACGTAGTTGTCCGACGGCGAGGAGGGATGGAGCCGCTCCTGCGGTTGGCCGCCCCGGAGCGCCTGCTCACCGCCGCCTTTCTCGAGCGCCTCGATCCAGGTTTGCTTTAGCTCGGTGAGGATCCGGATCGCCTCGTCGATGTGCTCCCGCTTACGCTGCACGTTGGCTTCGACAAGGCGCTGGATGACGTAGCTGTAGAGCCGGTAGAGGCCCTGGGCGATGTCGCCGCGCGACATGTCGAGCGAGTTCCTGAGCTCGCGCACCATGTTCTGCGCGCGGATCAGCGCCGCGCACGTCTCGTTCCGGCGGCCGGGCCCGAACAGCTCGCGGGCCTTGGCGCAGCCGGCGATCGCGCTCTCGTAGAGGATAAGGACCAGTTCCATCGGCGAGGCGTTCAGGATCTTGTTCCGCAGGTACGCCTTGGCCGGTTCGTGGGTGTCAACCATCCGTTCCCTCCCGCAGGTGCCTGGTCTGTTCCTCCAGGGCTACAACAGCGCCGAGGCGCTCGTGTTGTTGGCGCTCATGCTTTGCGTCAAGATAGCGTAGATACTTGTGCTCTGCGTCTGCAGTTGCTGGAACACGGCGAACAGCTGTTCGTACTCCTTGGTCAGCTGCTCCTCGCGGCGCGCGAGGGCATCTTCCTTGCGGCTGATCTTCTTCTCGACGCTGTCGATCCGATCCTCGATGTGCTCCTTGTGCTCGGTGATGTAGCCGCTGTACTGCTTCGTGTAGTCCTGGAGGTAATCGTACACCTCGTCCGCGAAGCCGCCGTCGTCGTAGAGCCCATCGCTGTCGGTGTTATAGGCGAAGA
>Ga0307425_1001857_pt1 | contig 12296 bp, 8 predicted proteins | sample SalMarWE160330MG_FD_202152 | JGI IMG/M metagenome (GOLD analysis project Ga0307425, IMG submission 202152) | Salt marsh sediment microbial communities from the Plum Island Ecosystem LTER, Massachusetts, United States - WE1603-30 | ecosystem: Environmental > Aquatic > Marine > Intertidal zone >... | reverse complement strand
AACGCTCGGCGACGTCCGCCCATACAACAGATGAACTATTAGTGTCGAACTGTTCTATACCTATGAACACAGCGATAACTATTACCGCTGCAGCGGCTAATTTTGTAATTGGACTTTTCATAATTTTGTTCCTTATGCTGAGCGGATGTTTAGATGCCGAAGTTTGTCGGTTCACCCGCGTGGTTAACATCTCAACGGCTTTAGGGTGTTTTTGTTTCCACGCCTCGAAGTCCGTCTGGGGCTTTTCCGAGCCGATTGTCTCGCTTAAGGCTTTATCGAGCCATTTATCGTTTTCAGGACGTTTCATAATTATCTCCCGTTAAACCGTTTCTTTTCAAATACTTTGCAATCTTACGTTTTGCCCGAACCAACCGGCCGTTAACTGCCTGCGAAGACAGACCCAGAACTTCCGATATCCGTGCCTGCGAGAATCCGTCGAAGTAACGCAGAACAATCAAATCTCTTTCTGCTTCTCGAAGGTTCCAGACCGCTCGGCGAATGGTTTCCCGGCGATCCTCGCAATCACTGCCGCTCTGTGCGGCGTGTTCGTCGCTCAAAGCGGCCGGTTTGATTCTGCTGGCTCTGAGCATCTGCCTTGAAACATTCCGGCAAATGCCCGCCAACCATGCGGCAAATCTCTCTTTACTTTTCAAACTCTCTATATCGCGGCAGGCTATGGCGAAGACTTCCTGGGCGGCATCCTCGGCGAGATCTCGGTCGGCCAGCATCGAGTATGCCAGCGCCACCATCGGGCTGTGATATCGCTCATAGAGAGCACCGAAGCTTTCCAAATGGCCATTTTGGGCGGCTTCAACTAATTGTGTTTCTGAATTCAAATTCACAACAATTCACCATTCAAAGAACAAGTTGAAATCAACTTCTATTATAATAGTGTAAATAATACCTCGAAATGTGCGCACAAAATTTATTTTTTCAGTATTTTGTGTCTTTTATCTGCCGATGCACCTTGGCGAATAAATTTATAAGCTGGATTCGAGACTATTTCTCCTCGGATTTGTCCGGCGGAGTTTTTTTGTTCGAATCTGCTTTTTCGTCTTTGTCTTTCTTCTCGGCGGTCTTTTCCTTCGCATCCAGCCGCTTTTTGATGTCGTCCAGTTCGTCTTTGAGTTTGTCGGTTTCTTTCCTGAACTCGTCGAGAGTTTCGCGCAGGCGGACGATTTCGTCCGGAACGAGCTGTTTGCGCTGCCGCAATTGTTTCAAGGCTCTATCGGCGGCGCGTTCGATATTGTCGTCCGGCTCGTCATTTGAAAACGTTTCGATGATGGGGATGGCCCTGGGGTCGCCGAGGGTTCCCAATGCCCCGATCGCCCCGGCCTGTATCCTGTTTTTCGGATGATTGACATAGCCGGCTAAAAAGTTGCGTACCTTTGTTTTGTCGTCTTCGTTACGGGAGATGTGCGCCAGTGTGTCCAGACCCCGGGTGAAGGACCAGGAACGAAAGTCCATCTCGCGCTCATCGAGGATTCTCTGGAGAGGCACAATAAAGAAAGGCTCATCCAGCATTCGAATCGCCTCAATAGCGGCGGTTGCCAGCTCGTTTCGGAAAGACACGGATTTGAGGTAATTCAAAAGCAGGCGTCGCGTGCTTTTGTGATGGTAGAGGCCGAGGTTACGAATCGCCACTTCCAGAATCGCGGGATTCTTTTCGTTTTTTAAAGTTCTTTTTAGAAGCGTCAGAGTCTCAGACCTGTAAAAGTTACATACATCTCTGACAACCTGCTGACGCACCCGCGCATCGGCTTGGACCAGCGAGTCGGCGAGCGCCTCGAACGCCTCATTGGTGTGAATCTCGCGCAACGCCGAAGATGCGTTTCTGCGTACGGCGTAAAACGGGTCATTGTTGAGAACGCCTTTGAGCTTTTCGACGGTCTTCTTATCCTTCATTTTCTTGAGTGCGTCGATAGCCCTCAATCGCCCGATCACGTCATCCTGATTCTCCAACTGTTCATAAAGCATCGCCGTGGGCTTTTCGAACTTGATATTGGCCAGCAGGCCGTAATCGGGATCGAATCGAACAATATTAGGCTCATCTGGCAGACGGAAGTAGAAGTCGTGCTGTTTGCTGTCGACGACGATTTCACGATCGATCGGCTCATCGGCAATCATAAAACGAACTTTCGTCCGAAAGTGAAACAGCATTACCTTTTCAGTGACCTCATGTGTTTGCTCGACGGAGATTTTGGCGAGCTTGTCCTTCTCCAACCAGTTGTAGCCGACTTTCAAATCGGGATGCCGTCCGTGATAAATCCACTGGTCGAAGAACCGGTCATACGACCGGCCCGTCAATTCTTCGATTACCGAGCGAAAATCCTCCGTCACTACGCTGCTCAAAGCATGCCGTTCGAGATATGTTTTGACGCATTTGCGGAACATCTCGGCGCCGAGTTCGGTCCGAAGCATGTGCAATACCCAGCCGGCTTTGCTGTAGGTCCTGTAGTCGAACTGCTCGTCGGCATTGTTGTATGAGCGATAGACAATCGGTTTGTGATCGGGACGGTCTCGCAGTAGATACGATGCAGTGCCGTACAGGCCCGCCAACATGCTGTCTCTGCCGTTTTTGTAGCCGTCATACAAATCTTCATAATAGGTCGCAAAGCCTTCGTTTAGCCAGGTATGGCTCCAGTCTTTGCACGTGACATAATCGCCGAACCACTGATGGACCATCTCGTGGGCCACAAGGCTCTGGCTCGAACGGATGTTCTCCGTCTCGTCCGTGTGAAGTGTGTTCTCGGTCAGTATCGTAAGCGACGTATTCTCCATCCCGCCTGCGACGAAGTCCTGGACGACAGCCTGGTAATATTTGTCCCAGGGGTAGGGCACGCCGATTTCCTTCTCATAGAACTCCAGCATGTCCGCCGTGTCCTTGAACGAGTTCTCGGCATATTGTATTTGCGATGCCGGCGTATAAAAAGCGATTGGAATGTCCCTATATTTCGACTCAATCTTGCCGAGATTTCCGGCCACCAGGGCGATCAGGTAATTGACGTGGGGCTTGTCCTGGAGCCAGCGCACGACCTTCAGCCCGCCGGCGGGATCCATCTCTTCGGAAACGAGCCTGCCGTTAGATATAACCGTCATATTCTCCGGCACGCGGCAGATCACCTCTGAAGTGGATCGTTCGTTCGGATAATCGTAATTCGGATACCAGTGCGGAGCCATGTGGGATTCGCCCTGGGAGAAAAGGTGTGTGTCCTGCTCCGGATAGCCCATCTCCGGCGTGCGAAAGTACAGTCCCTGCTTAGGCTCGGCCTCGTAGATTATCGTGACGGTTGTTTCGACTCCGACCGGAACCGTCGGCTCGAATGTAATTGTTATGGCCTCATCAGTCGCGCTGTAGCCTTCAATTTTCGCACTTGACGTGACAGAGGAGACGTCAAGATCAACCGCATTCAGCCGGAGCTCCGTCAGCGGTTTGGAAATAGGCGCAAACTTAATCGTCGTCGTCCCGGCGATAGTCCGGTTCTTGAAGTCGGGCGTCACGTCGATAGTGATATGCAGAATGTCCGCCTCCCGGTCCGGGGCGTACTGCGGTTCGGCGATTGCCATGCCGACGATGCAAACCAGAAATACACAGCTTGTTATGTGAATAATTCGAGCCATTCTATATCTCCTTACACAAAATAAGACCTCGTTCCGCAATCTCTCAAAGAGCCAGATTCGAATTGGTGTGTCACCGTAAGTTTATGTAAATATACACCGATCCCGTAAAAGCGCCAAGAATGAATTTTGGGATGGTGTATTTGATTGTTTTGTTATAGGACGTTTACTTTCTGACCCGCTCGATCGCTTTTTTAAGGGCATCGAAGCCGACCTGCCATTCGTTCAGGCGGGTGACGTCTTTTTTCCCGGCAACTTCCATAAATTGCTCATTTGTCGCTTCAATAGACTCAGGCATAGGCCAGTCGGCACCGGCGGCTTTGCATGCCTGGCGCATATCGCTCCATCGCATCATAAATACGTACATTATAGGCAATTGGGCGACCTGAACGCGGAATCGCAAGTCGGGATTGTCACGCACGGCGTCTTCGGCGGCTTTCAATCGCTCCCAGCCCTTACTGAGTGTTTCGAAGGAAAGGAATTTCGCCGTGTGCTCGGAGAAGCAACCCAGATGATCGCCGCTTGCCTCGACGGCATCGTGCGTGATTTCCAGATAATCCTTAATATGCGGGCCGGCGGGGCCGTAATAGCCGGCGATGAATTCATCGATAAGCTTCTGCCCGTCCAGCGCCGGATTCCACAAAAGCTTGGCCAGGATCCAGGCGCGCAGCTCAGCCATCTCGGCACCGCTGGATGTATACGCACCCTGTTCGAAGATGCCTTTAACGCTGTGGTCGACGAAGAATTTGACGTTCGGCCCCAGCACTCGCAGGTTCGGGTGCGGCAGAATATAATGCCGGAAGTTTGTCGTATAATCCCAGATATAAAGCCGGTTGCATATCTTCGACCAGCCGACAATATCATCTCGAAACTCCTTGTTCCGTTCATCAGCAAGCGGCTTGCTGAAAGAGCATTCGATGCTGCACAGCCTCACAATCACGTTGGGCCTCGGCTTGGTGATCTTCGGAGGCTTGCGAGTGTATTGATACGCCAGCGTGCTGATCGCTACATTCGGAAATTCATCTTCGATATCCTCGGCCACGGCGTTGACGAATCGAAGCATCAGTCCCGCGGGGCTGCCTTCTTCTTTCTCGATAGCCGCACATTTGCTGCATTGGCAGTTCCCGTGCCAGTCGTTCTGAGAGACGGATGCGATTGTAGCGGCCGGATTATTGCGCAGACGCTCCCTGAGATTCTTCACCAGTTCCTTTCGCATTTCTTCGTTAGTCAGGCAGAGCTGTGCTCGCTCGTGAATGCGTTTGCCGTCGATTTCACTGAACCATTCGGGATGGTCTTCGAAATATTTTTCCGGCGGGATAAGCGGGAAGAACGTATGAACGAATCCCTCGTAGATGTGTTTGCCGCCGCGTTTGGCATCCAGTTGCTCGCTGTTGCCGTTGCTCTTGTTCCGAACGGCCCAGTCGCCGTCGAAGGAGTCGAACCAGAATGTCTCACGATATTCCAGCGGCGGCACATAGCGTATATTGAGCCGACCGACTTCAAGCGTCGGCTTGATCGGGATGCTGCTGGCCTGCGACGACCACCATCGGCAGCCGACATGATCTTCGAGGAATGTGTAAACTGCATAGAGTGTGCCTCTCGGCCGGCCGCCGGCTAAGATTAAATCGTCTCCGACCGTTCGGATGACAATCCCGTCGGAGCCAAGACCTTCGGTGGAGAAATCCGCCTCGGCCAATTTAGCTGCATCAGGTCCTACAAGCAGCCGGGATTGGCTGGCGGCAGGGGGGGCTTGAATCTCGAATTTCGCGCCGGTAATCTGCCGGAGAAAACCGGCCAGCTCATTCGCGGCGTGACGCTCGGGTTCGGTAGCATCGGCGGCAATAACTATTACGGCTTTCGCCTCGCCGTTTTGTGCTATCGTCACTGTCTCATTCGTTGCCGCTTGTCCGTATCCGACAATCAGTGAAAGAACAACAAGCAATACCCAGATTCTGGTTTTTTGTAACACCATTGTACGACCTCCTTAAAGCGAAAATTAATTGTCATTCTTTTTTCGTGCCTGTATAGTTGCGAGCTTGCCGCCTTCGAAGAGATGGATCGTGCCGTCTCCCATGGTTTGCACACAGGGCTTGATGCCTCTAATCCACAGCTTAAAAGCGGTGGGATGTTTATTCTTTGCCTCCTCGATAAACACCGCATCCGGTTTGCCGTAGTTTTCGAAATGGACTTCGTATCCTGTTGGCTTAGAGGGGCATTTGGTCCATGACATGCTTTTTGGAATATCATTTATCAATTCATTCATGTTATTCGGGAGCAGGCCGTTCTTTTCCCTATATTCTTCTATATACAGGTAGAGGTTCTTCTGTTGCTCTCCACATTCCAGTACTTCGGCGAATACCCGGCCAACGGCGGTGTTCATGTCAAATATCTCGCCACCGGGCGTGTTCGAACTGAGGACAACCAGCGGAGTTCTCCAAAGCCAGAGTTGCAGCCCGCCCCAAATCAATACGAGTATGATTATGCCGGCTGTGACAACTTTATAACTTGTTTTTATACTCATTTGATTTAAATCCCTTTAATTTATATTAGCCGCTGCCGGGAACGGGGAACTTTTTGCCGGCATCGTCCAAAACAAGGACCCAGTCGTTTCCTTCCTCTTTCCGGCCCGGCGGATTAAAATGCTGCACACCTTTGTTCTCAAAATATTTAATAAACCTGGCTTTTCCATTTCGTGGATTGTACCAATATGCTCGTATTTTCTCACCGGTGATTTTGCCCGGTGATACGTCAAATTCCCGCCCGGTATAAGTATAAATAAACGCAAAGCTATTTCCCCGCGTGGCGATTACATAATCGTATCGGCTGCCGGTCTCGCCGGCTATCATAGATGGATCGAATACCCTTTTGAAGAAGGGGCGCGAGAGAATGAGCGATTTTAAGTATCGCATCTGGCCGGCGCCGGGATCATCGATAGCCTCATACCAGTAATTTCTCACGCCGTATCTGCCCCGGCCGGAATTTGGTTTGTGCATTTGCATAACGGCATTGTTACCATAAGTATGCCCGAACGCCCCGGCAAAAACCGACCAGTAGGCATACCGCCTCACATCCCTGTCCTGCCAGTAGGGTTCATTCGGATCATGCAGCCCCTGCGGTATATTCTCGTATGAAGGCTCACCGTCAATGGTCGGTTTCGGCGGGATTTTGGCATAATCTTCCAGCACATATTTCCAGTTGTCTTCTCCCTTCCCCGCCGCGGTATCGTCGTTAAGTTCTCCCTGGTCATATCTTCGATGGCCCGATTGGAACATATTAAAATCGAGCCAGTCTTCATTATGAAACCATGTGGATGACTGTGTTCTTCCGAACGGGTGAAAGCTCATCAGGTGCTTCGGGTCCGTTTCGTGTATTGCCGTGCCTAAAGCCTGCCATATTTTCCTGCCCTGGTCTCCTCTGGTATCGCCGCCGTTTATCCAGATGATGTTGGGCTTGTCGCGGTATCGTTCGGCCAGCCATCGGCCGTACGACCGGGCGCTTTGGACTGTGAAACGCCCGTCTTTGACCAAGCTGCCCCATGTCGGCAGAATGGCGATGTAAATGTGCTTTTCCGCCGCTTTATTAATCACAAAATCGACGTGGTCCCAGTAGTCATATTCAGCCGAGATTTTCGGATTATTTCCCGGCGTGATTTGAGGGTCGGCGGGATTGTCGTTAACGAGAGGCGTGTCATCATAGGCGTTGACTTTGGGCGTTTTTTGAAGTAGTACGGCCTGGATAACGTTGAATGATTTAAGCCGCCGGTTTTCCAGATATCTTTCAACCTCAGTTCGATCCAGCTTTTGAAACAACAGCCACGCCGTATCTCCAAGCCAGAAGAAAGGCCTGCCGTTTTCGTGTTGGAGAAACCTGCCGTTTTGAGATACAACCAATCGACCGCTTTCCCATGGCGGCTGGCCATTCCTGCTTTGACGGGCATTGCAATTAGTTACTGATAGAACGACTAAAAACAATAAAATAAATCTAATGCCCGGCAAACGCATCGTTAATGCTCCCTGGCAGAAAGCGGTCTTTCCTTTGATATTTCTAAATTGCCGGACTATCGTACCAGATATAGGATATGTTGTCCCGCTTTTTATGTGGGAGCCGGTAGGGGGGCGCGAACTACCCTTACTTAGCTTGCGTAGCTGTGCAGCCCTGGAAAGAGCCGGGACAGATTGACCCAGAGCAGCGTGATTATGATAGCAGCCATACCGGCAATGACCCAGAGGCTGTTAATTCGCGGGTGCTTTTTGCCGAACATGTAGCGGAAGTGAAAATACCCAAGGAATACGAGCCACGAGGCCAGCGACCAAAGCTCTTTCGGATCCCAGCCCCAATAGTCGCCCCAGGCCTGTTTGCCCCAGTAGCTGCCGAGTATAAGGCCGAGCGTCAGCAGTGGAAAGCCGACACAGACGATGCTGTATGTGGCTTGTTCGGGCGGCAGGAGATTTTCGCCGGGCTTTGGATTCTTGCCGGCTAATTGGCAAATCGCCTGAAAAGAAGCTTTTGCCATGAAAATATATGAGAACATATAAACGGCGACGTGTGGTGAAAAAAGCCAGCTCTGCAGGGCAGGGGGGAGCTGCTGCGGCTCGGCGTTGAATACGAAGCCGGCGGGAAAAAGGACAATCGCCCCGATGAGCATATCGGCGCTGTAGCCTCCCACGCGCAGCACGCGCCGGCAAAACAGCGAGACCGGATAAATCATGCCGAGGCATAAAAATACTTCGAAAAGATTCTGCAGCGGCACGTGCCGGACGTGATACCAGCGGTAGCCGATTGCGCAAACGGCAATGGCGAAACCGAGAAGGTATATAGCGTGCCCGATCTTGGGCCGGCGAAGAACGGTCGTGACGAACGCCAATAGATACGCGGCGATTGTTAAGTAAACCAGCAAACCCTGAATTGTGTATTTAATTTCCATTATGTGCTTTTTACTTTGAACTTTGAAAAGATATGTCTCAGCCACATATGCCAAATGGCGCCGATACAGAGCATCCAGTAACCGGCATAAACGACGTATAGACCCGTATCGGAAACCACCTGAAGAACTGTATATTGTCCGGCCTTGTCATCGTATGAGCTTTGGTAGAAATGGTAACCACCGAAGCGCAGCGGGTGATTGACCTCAACGTCTTTTGCGGCCACGACTTTATCATCTTCGATGATCTGCAGCTCGCTTATATAATCGCTGATGACTCTGTGATAGCTAAGCGAGAATTTGTCCTGGTTGTGGCTGTGTCCGGGGAAACGCTCGAAGACGTATTGAGTGGATATTTGGCCGCCCGGTTCGGTAACCTGAACTTCGAGCGCCGGATTAGAGCCGGGCGATGGATCGTCGAAGGGGGCACTCTTGCCTTCTTCTATGCCTATCTTCAAATTCTCATATGATTTTACGATTTTTATAGTGCCGGCGTCATTGCCCAGTGGAAATTCTTTGCCGGCTTCGGCGGGTACTTTCCATCGTTGGCCCTGGCGTGTTTGAATCAGCAGATATGCCGGCTTGTAATATTCGAGCCGGAAGTCTTTCAGCTTCAGCGAGAAGGGCAGCTCTTTCTGCTCTTGACTGCCGTCCGGTAAGACGTGATTTTCACTTCTACCCTCGTAGATCGCCATTCGGCCTTTACGGATTTTGTCGATTCCGAAGAGCTTTTTTTGAAAGTAGTGTCCTCCACGCGAGCCCCACATCCCGCCGGCAAGAATCAGGACACAGCCGACGTGTATCATCAGTAATCCGGGCATGTGAAGAAGACGGCGAAAAGCTGCTATCCCGACTATTAACAGCGTCGCCAGTGCCGTCCAGTAAACTACCAGAGGAGGTTGATTAAAAAACTGCTCCGCCCCCTCGGCGCCAATAAACGCTCCATAAATGGACAGGACAATCAACACAATAATCAGCACCAGGCCCAGCCAGATTATGGTGCGTCTATACTTATGCATCTGGTTTCCTTAAATAGTAATTGAATTACTGTACGAAAGTAATTATGCCGAAAAAGCACGTTCTTTACAAGGAATTTAATATACGCTCACAAATCCTTGATGGTTCGAATTAAGCCAGTTTATGGTTGATATTTGCCATAAAGGCACTTAAAATACATGATTCAATATGTAATTATCGACAATATTTGGCCCTACATTCAATTTGGGGTGTTTTTAGAAAGATTTACATGAAGTCTCTTACAGTTGCGACACGCGGCGGGGCGCTGGCCATCGCTCAAACAGAGCATGTCATTGCCACGCTGAAAAGAATCCATCTCGGCCTGAAAATCAAAATCAAGGAAATTACAACCACAGGCGACAAGGACAGGCGAACGGCCCTGTGGACTCTTAAAGAGACGGGCTTTTTCACCTCGCAGGTGGAAGATGCCCTGATTGATAACGAGGCCGATTTTGCAGTTCACAGCTTCAAGGATTTGCCAACCGCCCAGCGGGAAGGGCTGGCTATCGGCGCGGTTTTCGATAGAAATTTCGTCGAGGATTGCCTGGTGTCCGTTTCACCTGTAGAGTCGATCGGCCAGTTGCCTGCCGATGCGAAAATCGGTACTTCGAGTCTGCGGCGTGCCGCCCAGCTAAAACACCTGCGGCCTGATCTCGAACCTACTCCGATTCGAGGCAACGTGCAGACGCGATTACGAAAGCTCGATACCGACCAATTCGATGCGATTCTGCTGGCGCGGGCCGGCCTGGAACGACTCGGCCTGGCGGACAAAATCTCCTTCATTTTCGATCCGGCGGTATTTATTCCCGCCCCGGCACAGGGCGCACTGGGCATACAGACAAGGGCCGATGACGACCAGACGAACGAAATCATCGCCGCCATCGACGATGAAAACGCCAGAACAACAACCGCAGCCGAGCGAAAAATCCTGACCACAATGCAGTGCGGCTGCCATGCGCCGGTCGGAGCTTATGCCGAGATCACTGGTAGTGATATCCACATCCGCGCCTTTATCTCCGAGGTGGATGGCAAAAACTTCATCGGCCGGGAAATTGCCGGCCGGGCGGAAGATGCCGAAAAAATCGCCGAAAACATAGCTAAAGAACTCTTAGAAGCCGGCGGCAAAGAAATTCTCGAATCGCTTGAAAAGTAAACCTTCCGGTTATTACGGGCTCGTTTGACTCTTGACTATCGTAACGGGTCCGAGCAGGCCCGACTCCAGGAGTTTCCATTCGGGACGGATTGTGATATTTGTTTTGGTATATCGTTTGTTTTGCGGCAGGTCACGATCCCCGACGAGACGGTTTCGCCATGAATTAATCACATTGACCTCCAGGAGGTTTTGGCCGGGCTTCAATACATCTGAAATGTTCACTCTGAACGGCATGGTCCAAAGTATGCCTAAATCCTGACCATTCAGTGTCACCCGGGCAAAGCCGACATCCTCCACTTTGCCCAGGTCGAGCCAGTATTCCTTCCGGCGGTCGATTTTTTCCTCGAAATTAAAAGTCGTGCGATAAGTCGCTTTGCCGGAATAGAATATTATGCCCGGTTCGGAATGCTGCGTCCAGCTTATCAGTTTGTCGAAAGTCACCTTTTCCGGCCCGCCCCACTTCGGATCGAATTGAACCTGCCAGGGGCCGGGGATTATCATGGCCGGCGCGTAATCGGTGTAATTGGCAATATTTTTTGTTGCAGATGGTTTTGGCTTTTCGTTTCTGAAGACTATGAATACAGAGCCGTAAGGACCGAACCGCAGCGGTATCTTGGTTTGTCCATTTGAATCGGCAAAAGCAATTTGTCGCCGGATCTGACCTGTCACAGGATCCCAGAGTTCCGGCGTTTTGCCCGAAACCCTGAATCGGCACAGGGCATCTTCGGCCTGTTCGGTCTGATTACAGACGAAATAGACATCCATCTCATCAATCCGATAGTGGATATAGTCGAACACACTGTCTGTTGAAGCTTCAATTTCACAGTCGGGATTGATGCCGTCCTCGACAAATACCTGGCGGGCGGTCTTGCCCCAGATCAAACGGCCTTTGCCGATTTGTTTTTCGCCTGTTGCTGCGGAAACATCGCCCCAAAGCTGACTCGCCAGTTCCTTAAATCGTTTTTGGCTTTTGGCTCCGCCGACGAGGCTGACGAGCCGCTGCGGTTTTGGGCCGAGTACGCTTGCTCCCTGTCGGAGAAGTTGGTTGACTTTTTCTAATGCTGCAAGCGAAAGCACTTTGTGGTCGGGCAGGACAAGCAATCGGTAACGAACGCCGCCCGGCACAAGAATCCTGCCGGCCTCGACTTTCAGTTTCAGCAGGATATCTTCATTAGTCACATCATAATCATAGCCGGGCAGGACTTTTGCCGGATCGGCTTCTTTGAGCTGGGCCAGGTTGGGTACATGGTCGCCGTAATAGTACAAAACATCGGCAACAAATTTGCCCTGTTGCACAAGAAAATGGCAGCGGTTTATGTAATCTATGAAAGCATCGGAATATTCCCACCAGGTGACCTGTGGATTGACATGCGTACCTGCAAAATACTCCTGGCCCGGGATTCCCATTTCCTTCGGAGAGCATGTGAACGTATGAAAGAAAATCATGTTCAGCCCCGAACAGAATTCATGGTCCATGCTGGGCTTCTGCGATTTCCAAAGTACATCATTCCAATGCGGCCCGATAGTAGTAAAAGATTCAGCCCCTACGTATTTCTTGCCGTAAATGTGGGCGACGGACGAAGATTG
>Ga0307425_1001855_pt1 | contig 12302 bp, 10 predicted proteins | sample SalMarWE160330MG_FD_202152 | JGI IMG/M metagenome (GOLD analysis project Ga0307425, IMG submission 202152) | Salt marsh sediment microbial communities from the Plum Island Ecosystem LTER, Massachusetts, United States - WE1603-30 | ecosystem: Environmental > Aquatic > Marine > Intertidal zone >... | reverse complement strand
ATCCCGGTGAGGTGGTCAGGGTTGTCAGACTGATTCGAAGACATAGGTTTGACCTGGCCGTTCTATTCCCGAATTCCTTTGAGGCGGCCCTCTTGGTGTATCTTGGTCGTGTGAAATACAGGCTGGGCTATAATACGGACGGGCGGGGTTTTCTTTTGAGTCATCGTGTTATTCGAAGCAAAGAGATCTTAAAGGTCCATCAGATAGAATACTATTTATATCTGCTGCGAGCAATGGGATGGAAGGCAATTAGCAAGGATCCATCATTGCATGTGATGCAAGAATATAGGGATGCGGCTGGTAATCTTCTTTTATCGGCCGGTATCAGAAATGGAGATATTCTGGTCGGGCTTGCCCCTGGCGCCGTTTTCGGAGATGCCAAACGATGGCCTCCGGAGCGGTTTGCTAAAATAGGTGACTGGGCTATTCAAAGGTGGGGGGCCAAAATTGTGCTGATGGGGAGTCCAGGGGAAGTAGACATCTGTAATAGGGTAAGCAGATCTATGGCCCATAGACCAATCGATTTCTGTGGCAGGACAAGACTTGGCGAGGCAATGGGCGTGATCGGCCAATGCGATTTTTTTGTGACAAATGATTCTGGACTTATGCACATATCCGCCGCTTTAGGTGTGCCGACTGTAGTGGTGTTCGGTTCTACTGACGCTGTTACCACCGGTCCGCGAGGCCCTAAGACGAGGATTGTAAAACACGATATCGATTGTGCTCCCTGCCTTAAATCCAAGTGCCCCACAGATCATCGTTGTATGCTATCTATTACACCGGAAGAGGTTTGGGCTGAAATAGAGAAATTTAGGAGGGAGCCGGCGTGAAGAGACCTGCTGTCTTTATTGATAGGGATGGAACGATAAACGAGCAGATGGGCTATATTAACCATATCAACCGTTTTGTACTCTTGCCCGGATCGGCCGAAGCTATAAGGCTTTTAAACCATTATCAATATCTGGTGATTGTCGTATCCAATCAATCTGGGGTCGCAAGGGGTTATTTTCCAATTGAACTGGTGTACTCTGTTCATGACCATATGAAGGCATTGCTGGGACAGGAAAATGCCAAAGTAGATGAAATTTTTTTTTGCCCCCATCATCCAAGAGGTAGCGTGCCGGAATATAGCATCACATGTAACTGCAGAAAGCCTGAGACAGGCCTTATTGAAAAGGCGTGCCGTAGCTTCGATATTGACCGGGAAAATTCCTTTGCTATTGGTGACCGTTGTACGGATATTGAATTTGCGCATCGAGCCAACATGAAAGGGGTACTGGTTACTACCGGCTATGGCCTTGGTGATATAGATTACGTGCTCCCGCATATTCCTTTTAAGCCTTTTTATATTGCCAAGGACCTCCTTCATGCCGTACGCTGGATTATCGATGGCAGCGGAGATTAGCGGGAATGCAGATTCCAAATAGTATCCTCATCGTTAAGTTAAGCGCTATCGGCGACGTGGTACATTCAATTCCTGTCCTGGAAATCCTCAGAGAAAATTTTCCCAGTGCCAGAATTGACTGGCTCATTGAAGAAGAGGCATATGGAATAATACACAGGCATACGGGAATTGATCATGTCTATGTCTCTCGGAGAAAGTCATGGCAAAGGAGGCTGTTGAAGGGTGGAGAACGGAGGGCGGTGATAAGAGAGATTGTGCGGTTCATGAGAGAGATTAGGTCAATTGAATACGACATGGTTATCGATCTTCATGGTCTCTTCAAGAGCGGGATTCTTACCGGCCTTGCGAGGGGGAAGAGGAAGATTGGAATGAGCGGGGCTACGGAAGGAGGCTGGTTATTTCTAAATGAGCGTCCAATCCCTGTTGATTATAATCAGCACGCTATTGATCGTTACCTTAAGGTGCCGGAATATCTCGAATGCGATCTCGTATCATGGAAGGGTGACATAGAAATTTGTGAGCCTGATAAGAAATTCATAGACAGACTGTTCAGTTCAAACGGTTTGAGCCAAAGGCCTGTGGTTGCGATTAATCCTATGGCAAGATGGGATACAAAGCTCTGGGAGCCGGAGCGATTTGCACTCCTCGCAGATAGGATCAGGAATGAATTAGGGTGTCATGTCCTTTTTACTGGAAGCAAGGAGGACAGGGCAATCATTGAGGATATGTCGCAAATGATGGAGCATTGCCCTTTTAATGTCGCTGGCCGAACCAGTTTGAAAGAACTCGCCTACCTGTATACTCGATGCCCGGTACTTATTACTACCGATACAGGCCCAATGCATATTGCAGCCGCTATGGGATGTCATGTTGTTGCGCTGTTTGGCCCTACTGCTCCATGGCGGACAGGACCGTATGGCGATGGGCACAGGATAATCAGGGCGGGAGTGGAATGCAGCCCATGCTTCAAGAAGAAGTGCGATCACATGAGCTGTATGAAAAAGATTAGCGTGGATGCTGCCTTTGACGCCGTCAAGCAGATTCTGCTTGAAAAACATGTTGTGTAGGGAACTGGTACAAAACTTTTGATTTGAGATGGAGGAGATAATATGGCTATAAAAAAGGAGTTGTTAGATATCCTGGCATGCCCGAAATGTAAGGGGGACATATACCTCAACGATGCGGGGGATGGGCTCATATGCGACAATTGCCGGTTGATCTACGAGATTAAGGATGATATCCCTATCATGCTGATTGATGAAGCCAAACCACTTGACAAGTGAGCCTTACTCGATGTCCTTCCCTTCTTTGGGCCTGGTAAATATTATCTTGTATTTATTCTCAAAACCTGCATAGCACCGCCTGCATTGATCATCCGACCCGGGCTCCATCTTCTCATTTGCCCCATCTACAGGTGGCATGGGCTCAAGATGGACCTCGAATCCTGCTTCTTGATACAATTGCACGGTCTCGCTAAGACGCGGTTCGCAGGCAATAAACTGCCTTGTCCATCCGTTGTGTTCCAGGATTTCAATTGTTGATTTTTCTCTGCTCGGCAAATCTTTGGTCCTCTAGTAGCACAATGGTTTTTCCGGATAGAGCCTTTATGAGGTGATCGCTGGGGGCATTTCGAGCACTCGGGAGACGGGGAAGGTTTTTCACGGTAATATTATTTTTGCCTGAAATCAGTCCTGGAGGCAGTGATTCATCTGGGTCACTAGAAACGGGAAGGTCCTTTTGTTCGAAGATATCCAAGGTGTAGTCCAGGACATGCCGATCGAGAACGATTAAGAGCCTGTGATCAAGTAGGTGTTCCCCGAATAGCCCAAGCCAGGCCTCAAATACCTGAACGAGTTGATGCGTATCCATCAAGGGCTGAGTGTCGGAAAGTGGAAGGTCATCAAACAGGCCCCTGGTTTTTGACTCCTCTCCAAGGGCGTTTTCAAGGGGTGATCTCTGCTGCTTCACCTTCCTGAGAAGCTCTAGCGCCCGCATACTATTTTCTTCTATTTCCTGTGCTAAATGGAGAGTGAGGTGCCATTTCAGCACATGGTTTTCCTGAGGAAGAGCAGCCAAATCTCCCTTTATCCCGCGTATCATTTGTCTGATTTCCCATGGTGTCTTTTCAGAGAGGGCTATCTCTCGTGTGGCCTTCAGAAAGGCCGCATATCCCTTGTCTTGGTTGTTCTTGATCCATAATTGGTATTCGGAGAGTAGCCCCTTAAAATCTCCCTTCGGTCTTAGATTTTCACGGGGATGAAGGATCTGGACATACAAACTGCCATATCTTTGATCCTCCATGGGGGGCATGAACCACGGTCGACAGATTATCAGCCGCCCTAATAGCGCGGATATCCTTTCTATATCAGGGGCACGGATCTGGGTATGAGGAAAAAGTATCGCGGTTAATTTGGCCAAATTACTCTTTAATCCTCCTGGAGCTCTTTCAAATTTGCATAATAGTCAAGGGCCTCCGGGTTCCTGAGGGCGTCTTTGTTCAGAACATCTTGCCCCTGTATGACCTTTTTTACTGCCAATTCGACCTTTTTCATGTTTAGGGTATAAGGGATATCTGGCACGGACAGGATTTTTTTCGGAACGTGCCTTGGTGAGGCGTTGATTCGGATAGTCTTTTTGATCCTGTTTTTTAGGTCTTCGGTCAATTCGAAGCCCTCGGCCATTTGAACGAAGAGGATCACCCGAACATCATTTTTCCAGTTTTGTCCAACAACGAGACTATCTTGCACCTCCTCCAGTTGTTCCACCTGACGATAGATCTCTGCCGTGCCTATTCGAACACCTCCCGGGTTCAATGTGGCATCAGACCTTCCATAAATAATTACTCCTCCCCGGTCATTGATTTCTATAAAATCGCCATGACGCCACACATTGGGATAGACATCAAAATAGGCTGAACGGTATTTTTCATTTTTTGGATCGTCCCAGAAATAGATTGGCATGGAGGGGAAAGGGGCCGTACATACCAGTTCAGCCTGCTGGTTAATGACCGGCCTACCATTCTCGTTAAAGGCCTCTACTCTCATGGCAAGACCCCTGCATTGCAACTCACCGGCATAAACAGGTCCCATTGGGTTCCCAAGGGCGAAACAGCCATTCAGGTCGGAACCACCGGATATGGAAGAGAGCTGGAGATCCTCTTTTATCTCTTCGTATACAAATTCGAACCCCTCGGCTGATAAGGGTGAACCAGTTGAGAGTACTGACTTGAGTGGACCAAGGTCGTATTCCTTACCCGGTTTCACCCCCGCATTTTGTAAGGCCGCCAAATATCCCGCACTTGTGCCAAAGATACTAATTTTTTCGTCTTGTGCCATTTTCCATAGGGCCCCGGGTTCTGGATGAAATGGATTGCCGTCAAAGAGTACGATGGTTGCGCCTACACCCAAAGAACTGACAAGCCAGTTCCACATCATCCATCCGCAGGTGGTGAAATAAAAGATAGTATCTTCTCTTTTAAGGTCGGTGTGTAACATAAGCTCTTTCAAGTGATGGATAAGAATGCCCCCCGCGCTTTGGACCATGCACTTTGGAAGGCCTGTGGTTCCAGAGGAGTACATTATGTAAAGGGGGTGATCAAAGGGTAGCTGTGCAAACTCAATTTCGAGATCTGAATCTGTGGACTTGAAATCTCTATAATGAATGGCGTTTGGCACACCGCTGATGTCCGGATCTTGTTCGGTGTAATGGACGACCACCACTTTTTCTATGCTTGGCAGTTTTTTAAGTATGTTGGAGATGCGATCGAGGGAATCCATGCCTTTTCCCTTAAACCAGTATCCATTAGCGGTGAAGAGAATTTTGGGCCTAATTTGACCGAATCGGTCCAGGACGCCCTTAATTCCAAAGTCAGGGGAGCAGGAGGACCAGGTCGCACCCAGACTGGTCGCTGCCAGCATTGCAATGACCGTCTCTGGCATGTTTGGCATGAAACCCGCAACGCGATCGCCGGCCTCAACTCCTGCATCCTTTAACGACTTGGCGACACGGGCGACTTCATCATAGAGATCAGAATAGGGAAGTTTCCTCGTATTGCTGGCCTCCCCCTTGAAGATAAGGGCTACACGGCTATCCCTATACCGAAGGAGATTTTCTGCAAAATTTAGTCTGGCCCCTGAAAACCACTTGGCACCGGGCATTTTGGTCACGTCATCAATGATCTGTTCATAGGCCTTTGACGCCTTTATTTCCGCAAAGTCCCACATAGACTCCCAAAAATCCGGTATATTTTGAACAGACCACCGGTAAAGAGGTTCGTACTCCGTGAAATTCTGGCCATATTTTTCGTTGATAAGATCCATAAATCGATATATGTTGGTGTTCTTGATTCTCTGTTCCGAAGGCCTCCACAACAGTTTACCCATTATTAAATCCCCTCCATATTCAATGGCTCTTTCTTTTTCAAGATCCCTTTTGGCTTAAAGGCATCACCGCATTCGCCCAATTCGGGCCAGTCTCCAATTATTTAGAACTTACGATATTCCCATATCACGATTTGGGTGTGTTTTCAAAAAAAATAATAGATGGCAAACTGAGGCGATCCTGTTGCCAAGGGTGAAATTTCCTTTTGCCTTGACTATAAAACACACTTAGATTAAAGAGAATTCTTTAGCTTTTGAGACATCTTATAACAGTGAACATTTCTGATCAGCATAGGTCTAGTTGAATTATGGAGAAAATTAGCCCACTTGTTGAAGAGCGGATCAATAAGGCGAGAAAATTAGAGGCAATGGGGATCAAGCTTTACCCGGCCGGATATCACACCGACATTACCGTGTCTGAAGTGGTAGACCGTTTTGGGGGTATGGATGGTGAGGCCCTAAAGCGGGAGAGCAATTCCTATACCATGGCCGGGAGAATAATGGCCATGCGTGATTTTGGAAAGGCCTCATTCGTCCAGATTAAGGATGGTACAGGTCGCATCCAGACATATATAAGAAAGGACAAGGTAAATGATGAAAAATTTGCCATGTTCAAGCTTATGGACATTGGAGATTTTATTGGCATAAGGGGCCCGTTTTTCCGGACGAGAACAGGTGAATTGACTATCCTCGCAGAAGACATCTCTCTCCTCGGAAAATCCCTGCGCCCTCTCCCCGAAAAGTGGCATGGCCTTACTGATGTGGAAACGAGATATCGAAAGAGATATCTTGACCTGGTAGTGAGTGATCGAGTCAAAGAGGTCTTTGTGGTAAGGAGCCGCATCATACAGGCCGTAAGACAATTCTTTATCAGTAAAGGCTTTCTGGAAGTGGAAACCCCAATGATGCAGCCCATTCCAGGAGGGGCGACGGCAAGGCCCTTTAAGACGTTTCATAATGCCCTTGGAATGGATCTGTACATGAGGATAGCACCTGAACTTTATCTAAAGAGGCTGGTGGTTGGTGGCCTGGAGAGGGTATTCGAGATAAACAGGAATTTCAGAAACGAGGGTGTTTCTGTAATGCACAACCCAGAGTTCACCATGTTGGAGTTTTATATGTCTTATGCTACCTATGAAGACCTGATGTCACTTACTGAAGAACTCTTTGCTCAGGTTCTTCAAAAACTTCTTGACAGTAGCACTATTGAATATCAAGCTCAAAAGATTGATTTTAGTGCCCCGTGGACCAGAATAACCCTGTGCGATTCTCTGAGGGAGATTGGGGGCGTTGATGAAAGAATCCTAAAAGACAAGGAATACGCCACTCGATTTGCAAATGAATGCCAGATCAAATCTACTGACAGGATGAGCCATGGAAAGATTCTGACGAAACTTTTTGACCACTTGGTGGAGCCACGATTGATTAAACCAACTTTTGTCACTGGATACCCAACTGAGGTTTCACCGCTTTCACGACGTAATGATCAAGACCCGGATGTTACTGATCGTTTTGAACTCTTTATCGGCGGCAGGGAAATAGCCAATGCATTTACTGAACTGAACGATCCTGTGGATCAAAGGCGACGATTCGAGGCCCAGGTGGCCCTTAGAGAGGAGGGCGATGAAGAGGCCCAATTCATGGATGAGGATTATTTAACGGCACTGGAACATGGGATGCCGCCTACAGCGGGTGAAGGGATAGGAATTGACAGGGTAGTGATGCTGTTGACAGATTCCCCTTCTATAAGAGACGTTATCCTGTTCCCTCATATGAGGTCTAGATAGCGCCTGCCCGTAAAGACATTTTGGGGACCTCAGGAGGGGACCAATCCAATCAGCGAATTTGCCGCCTTCACAAAAAACGCCTGGAACGCAAAGCCTTTTCATTTTTAGTTGGGAAACTCCCCAATGTGGGAGTCAGAGAAATTAGGCTATGGTGTACCAGAAATTAAGGTGATGAAGTGAATCCCGCCAGGCGGGATTAATGGAGAGCTTCGCTCTTCTATTCAGTAGAATAAAGTTCTTAACTTTAGACATCTTAGATCACTTTAGTCACTTTCGAGATAGGGTTTATCTTGCTATGTCATTTGAATTATTTCTAGGAATCAGATACCTTATGGCCAAGCGTAAGCAGGCCTTTATATCTGTAATTACTGTTATTTCAGTGCTGGGCGTTATGGTTGGGGTAATGGCCTTAATCGTTGTGCTTTCGGTGATGAATGGCTTCAGGGCCGACTTGATGTCCAAGATTTTAGGGGTAAACTCCCATATGCTGGTATTGAATTATGGGGGTGTGTTTCCGGATTACAGAGATATTGCCAAGAAAGTTTCTAAGGTAGAAGGCGTGGTTGCATCAACACCCTTTATCTATAGCCAGGTCATGATCAACAATTCGGGCCGCGTCTCGGGTGCCATTTTGAGGGGTGTTGATACAAAAGAAACAGGCAAGGTGGTTGGTGTCGAACGCATGATAAAAAGAGGTTCGCTTGCCTCTCTTGAAGGTCGTCACGATGGGCTTCCAGGGATCATAATCGGCAGTGAACTCTCAAGACAACTGGGGGTATATTACGGAGAAACACTGGCCATGGTTTCCCCAGAGGGAAAGTTGACTCCATTGGGCAGGGTCCCGAATACCAGAAGGTATAAGGTCGTGGGCATATTTGATTCTGGCATGTATGACTATGATGCATCCATGGTGTTTATTTCGCTTAAAGAGGCCCAAGATTTTTTGGACTTGGGAGACCGGGTGACCGGTTTGGAGGTCAGAGTAAAAGATGTTTATAAGTCCGAAAAAGTAGCTAAAATTATTGAAAAAGATCTTGGGTACCCGTATTGGGCCAAGGACTGGAAAGTTATGAACAGGAGCTTTTTTGAGGCCCTTAAACTGGAAAAGGTCACCATGTTTGTTATTTTGACGATGATAGTGCTTGTGGGTGCCCTCAATATAATAAGCACCCTTGTTATGGTGGTGATGGAAAAAACGAGGGATATAGCGATCCTGAGGGCCATGGGCGCTTCAGCCAAAAGCATCATGTCCATCTTTATGATACATGGTCTGGTCGTTGGGGTTGTAGGCACGCTTGCAGGGCTGACGTCGGGCCTTGGAATTTGCCACCTGCTGGCAAAATATAAGTTTATCAGCCTCCCCTCAGATGTCTATAACATTCCGACGCTTCCTGTCAGGGTTGAATTACTGGATGTATGGTCTGTGGCCCTCGCTGCCGTAGTCATATGTTTTCTAGCAACTATTTACCCTTCATGGTATGCCTCCAGACTCAATCCGGTAGAGGCCATCAGGTATGAGTAACCCCGGGTCAACTTTAGAAACCAATTTAAATCATAATTCAGGCCCATGGCCGGCCACGCATGTTCATTTTAGATCACTTTAGTCACTCTGGAGATACGCGAGTAAACAAGCCCCCTCTGGGGGCAAGCCAAATCCGGGCCCTCTGGGCCCGGATTCTTTAATGGGGGCGTTAAGTGCTGACCCTGGAAGATATTCATAAGTCATTTACACATCACGGGAATTTGATTCAGGTCTTACAAGGGATTGACCTTATTGTGGACGCTGGAGATAGCCTGGCCATAATGGGGGCTTCGGGTGTGGGAAAGTCAACTTTGTTAAATATAATGGGAAGCCTTGATCCACCCACAAAAGGCATCGTGAGATTCGAAAGCCAAGATATATATAAAATGGACAGAAATACTGCCTCACGTTTCAGAAACAAGGAAATCGGTTTTGTATTTCAGTTTCATCATCTTCTTCCCGAGCTTATAACCCTAGAAAACGTTATGATGCCTGCGTTGATTGCCAGGCACCCAAGAAAAGAGGCCATCGAGATGGCGAAGGAGGCCCTTGAAAAGGTGGGGCTTGAAAAACGTTTGAGCCACCGGGCTGGTGAACTATCAGGAGGGGAGCAGCAACGGGTGGCTATTGCGCGTGCAATCATTATGAGGCCTAAGTTAATACTGGCAGATGAACCCACAGGAAATCTTGACTGGCTGACCGGAGAAGAGGTAGCGGGGCTGCTGCTTAGCCTCAACAGAAAAGGAGATGTCGCAGTGATTGTAGCCACCCATAACCACAATCTGGCGCAAAAGATGTCCAGGCGGCTGGAGATAGTGGGTGGACGATTTCGATGAAAATCCCGAAATTAATGAAATTGGTCGTGATCTGTCTTTCGGCAATTTTTGCTCTGGGTGTTTGTGGCCTAATGAAGGCTACTATATCCATAGCCGAAGACGTTATGGCTCTGCCGGATACCATGGGCCGGATTGCCGTTGCCCATGGCCATCCGTCCTCAGGTGCCTCTCTGGTTGGTGCTGTGCGCGTGGAGGGAAACCACCGTATTGAGAAAGATGCCATATTGGCTGTCATCAGGTCCAAAAAGGGGGGCAGGCTTGACTATGATCAACTTGATAAGGATCTTCGTGATATCTATAGAATGGGATTCTTTAAGGACATTCAGATAGAGGTAGCGGATGGGCCGCAAGGAAAGATTGTGACATTTCATGTATTCGAAAAGCCTTCCATAGGCAAAATTGTTTTTGAGGGAAATGATAATTTAGGCGATGATGAATTAAAGGATGAATTGGGAATAAAGCCCTATTCCGTTCTGGACTATAACGAAGTCAAACAGGGTATTAATAGACTGAAGGAGTTTTATCGTCAAAAGGGGTATTATAATGTGGATATAAAAGAGAAGATTGAACCTCTTCCAAACAATGAAGTGATGCTAAAATACGAAATAGCAGAGCACAAAAAGGTATATATAAAAAGGATTGAATTCCTGGGAAACAGTAAATTTGATGATGATGACCTCAAGGATATTATGGAAACCAGTGAGAGGGGCTTTTTTTCATGGGTCACCGGTTCGGGATATTTGGACAGGAAAAAATTAGATTTTGATGTTCATAAGATAAATTCTTTCTATAATAATCAAGGTTTTATAAAGGCTAGAGTTGGTGAGCCAAAGATCTCTTTTGAAAAAGACAAGGGCCTCACTATTACAATTGAGGTCCATGAGGGACATCAGTACGGTGTCAAGGGCGCCAGTTTTGAAGGTGATTTGATAAAACCGGTTGAAGAACTCTCAAAGAAAATTCGTATTGGCAAAGAAAAGGTCTTTAATCGCGAAATAGTGCGAAAGGACATCGTGACAATCCAGAATATCTACTCAGATGAAGGCTATGCTTACGCTGAGATCACTCCCAGCATTAAGGAGGACACCAAAGATTATCTGGTTGAAATTATATACAGAATTTCCAAGGGTCCAAAGGTCCGGGTAGAAAGGATAAACATATCTGGCAATACGGTAACTAGAGATAAGGTGATTAGGCGTGAATTAAAAATAGTTGAAGGTGAAGACTTCAGTGGAAAGGGTTTGAGGCGGAGCGAGCAAAACCTACATCGTCTTGGCTTTTTTGAAGACGTAGATGTCCAGACTAAGAGGGGTAGCGAAGATGACAAGATGGTCCTGGATATCAAAGTCAAGGAGAGACCTACGGGTAGCCTCACCTTTGGAGCTGGCTACAGTTCGGTTGATAAACTAGTTGGAATGGCTCAGATCGCGCAGAATAATCTCTTTGGTTATGGACAGCGGTTGGCGGCATCGTTCAGGGTGGGGGGCGTCTCCAGTGAATTCGATGTAAGTTTTACCGAACCGTGGCTTTTCGATAGGCCCGTATCTGGCAGTGTCCGGGGCTATAAATGGCGAAGGGAATATGATGAATACACCAAAGACAGTGTTGGAGGTTCTCTTGGCATTGGGTTCCCTATTTACAAGATAGACGACTTTACTAGGGGATGGGTCCAATACGCTTACGATAATGCAGAAATTTCTGATGTGGATATTTATACCTCTTCCATCATTAAGGATATGGAGGGGACGAGTGTTAGCAGTAGCATGACCACGGCGCTAACGAGGAACTCTACTGATCGGGCATGGAATCCTAGCAGGGGTTCTATAAACAGTATTTCCTTCGAGTATGCCGGGGGGGTATTAAGAGGTGACAACTATTTCAATAAATATACGGCACGATCCGCTTGGTTTCTCCCTTTACCCTGGAATATGGTCTTTATGTTACAGGGCAGGTGGGGCTACTTGCACAGAAGACCCGGAGGGGCATTACCTGTTTATGAAAAATTCTATCTGGGGGGCATCAACTCGATTAGGGGATTCGAATATGAGGCTATCTCACCAGAGGACCCTGTTACACGGGACAAGATAGGTGGGGAAAAGATGATGGCCTACAACGCAGAATACCTAGTCCCTCTTCTTAGGGCACAGGGGGTTATTGGTCTGGTCTTCTTTGATGCGGGCAACGTCTTCACCGCGAGTGAGAATTATACCTTTAGCGGCATCAGGAGGAGCGCCGGGCTCGGGATACGCTGGTATTCACCCATGGGGCCACTTCGTCTGGAATGGGGCCGAAATCTGGACCCAAGGCCGGATGAACCGACAAGCAGAATAGAATTCAGCATTGGAACAGTGTTTTGATCGTCTGTAACAGTTT
>Ga0307425_1001854_pt1 | contig 12308 bp, 11 predicted proteins | sample SalMarWE160330MG_FD_202152 | JGI IMG/M metagenome (GOLD analysis project Ga0307425, IMG submission 202152) | Salt marsh sediment microbial communities from the Plum Island Ecosystem LTER, Massachusetts, United States - WE1603-30 | ecosystem: Environmental > Aquatic > Marine > Intertidal zone >... | reverse complement strand
TGCCGAACGCAGTTCTGGACGAAGGTCACCGATGCCCGCAAGATGTATCATAACTGGGGCGCAGGAATCCTCAAGGGCGGCACTATGGCACTGCTGCATCGTGCGGTCTTCTACGGCGACCACATGGATGGCATGAAAAATCTTGGCGTCCTGATGGGATTTAACGTCGTCGAAGAGGGATAAGGGCTGCTGCCGAGCGGCGGTGTCATTTTTGATAACTGCCGACAAGCGTCGCGTACTTCTTGTCACATGATAGAATGTGATTAGTCAGCCATTCGTACATAAAATCGATTATATCTGTGAGAATTATTTCCGGCCGAGCCGCTCCGTTTGAGCACAAATCATCTACCTTCTTTCGGAACTGCTCGTGCGTACATTTATGATTCTCTATATCCGGATATCCACATTCGGACATGTACTTCTCTTCTGTCTCGAAATGTACCAAAGCGTATTCTCTCAAGCCTGCCAGTATGTCCGAGACCGTTTGAGAATCCACGGTCGTATCCATAGACTCAAATAGATCATCAAGCATTTTGAACAGTTGCTTGTGTTGTTCATCCAGCTCTTTGACACCCACGCTGTAACTTTCGTCCCAGTTTATTATGCCCATAAAAACACTCCCGTTTATTTGCCAATTTTAACAAAGACGTTGAGTTCATGTCGGCTAAATCAAAGCGGTGTATGATTGTGGTGTGACCGTGTACCATCTCAAGCGTCATAATCGCCGATAGTCATCGACCGAAACGTAAATCCCAGGAAAATGGACAGCAAATCCCAGGCAGAGTGCTTACGGTTATAGGACCATTTGACCGAGATTGTATCCGCATGTCGTTCGATTGGGTTCCGTAATATTCCGTCACATAGTTTCGGATTCCAACTAAAACCAATGTCATCTCCAGGCAGAGCCGGCTTTTTGCCGCTTGGCTCTGAAGGAGAAAAAATGTATAAGTAAGCCATGAAGCCAAAGATTCTGCTTGTTAATCCGCCGATCTATGACTTCGCGGCGTATGATTTCTGGCTAAAGCCCGCCGGGATGCTCAGCGTGGCCGGATTTCTGCGCGGCAAGGCCGATTTTAAGCTGTTCGACTACCTCGACCGGCTGGCCCCCTTTATGGCCGGGCAAAAGAAGTTCGAATCCGACCGGTGGGGTCGGGGCCGGTTCTATTGCCGGCAAATCCCGGTTCCACAGGCCTTGGAAGCAATCCCCCGTTACTTTCGGCGATTCGGCCTGCCCCGAAATCTGTTCACCGATTTTTTAGCTAAAAAAGAGCCGTTCGATTTTGTCCTGGTCCAGACGACAATGACTTACTGGTACAACGGCCTCCAGGAAATTATTGAGGATGTCCGCCAGTTTCAGCCTCAGGCGAAAATTATTTTGGGTGGTAACTACGTTACGCTTTGCCGCGATCATGCACAGACATTGGGAGCGGATTTGCTTGTGAATGGTACGAATCTTGAGCCGCTCTGGGAATATTTGGGAATAAGTCCGGACATGCAGCAGCCGGCCTTGTGGGAAGTTTATGATAAGCTGAATGTCGGCGTATTGAAGCTGACCGAAGGCTGCCCCTTTAATTGCACCTATTGCTCGGTGCCGAAGGTGTACGGCAAATTCAAGCCTCGATCGCTGGAACATTCTTTAGGCGAGCTGGAATTACTCTGCCGGCTTGGCGTCGAGAACGTTGCTTTTTATGATGACGCCCTGCTGTTCGAAGCAGAGAAAGTCCTGATACCGTTTCTAAGCGAGGTCCTGAAACGCAATCTAAGCGTGAACTTCCACAGTCCGAATGCGCTTAACGCCCGTTTTGTAACCAGGAACTTAGCAGAGCTTATGGTACGAGCCGGCTTTAAGACTTTCTATCTCGGCTTCGAGAGTGCTTCGCAGCAATGGCAGAAACAAACCGGCTCGAAAGTTTTTTCTGATGAGCTTGAACAAGCTACTCGATACTTAATTGCTGCCGGCGCCGAGCCTGATAACATCACGGCGTATCAAATCCTCGGCCATCCGCATATTGATATTCAGCAGCTTGAGACCTCGATGCGTTTTGTAAACAGCCTCGGCATCCGCGGAATGTTGGCTGACTTTTCACCGATACCCGGGACGCCCGATGGAGAATATTGCCGTAAATGGATCGATCTTGATGAGCCGCTGATGCACAATAATACTGCTTTTACAATTATCATGTTAGGCTTCGACGAGAGCAACCAGCTTAAAGACCTCCAGCGCCGATTGAACAGAGAACGGGATGGAAAATCAATTTTGTAATAAAGACGCCGCAGGAGAACTGCCGGCTTGATTTTGCCTGTCGGTTTCGTATATTCGAAATCCTCAGCGAATAGTTTAAGGAGATTATCATATGAAAACTCGGAAACGAATAGCAATTCTCACAGGGGGAGGTGACTGTCCCGGAATCAACGCCGTCATACGGGCGGTTGCTAAAAAGGCCATTCTCGAACATGATATGGAAGTTCTCGGAATAGATGACGGCTACCATGGGCTGGTCAATAATAAGTACCGAAGGCTTGCATACAATGATGTTTCGGGGATTTTAACCCTCGGCGGCACTATTCTCGGCACATCTAAAATAGCAAATCCATACAGGTATCCGGTCGGCAAAGACAAAAACCTGGAGTTCCGCGACCTGTCCGGGAAGGCGGTTGAAAACATAAAGAAGCTCGGCGTGGTCTGTCTTGTCTGCATTGGCGGTGACGGCACATTGGGAATCGCACACAAACTGCACAGGGAGGGACTGAACGTCATCGGGGTGCCCAAGACGATTGATAACGATATCCGAGGGACGGATATCACTTTCGGATTCGATTCTGCCGTCGCCGTAGCTACCGAGGGGATCGACAGGGTCCATACAACGGCTCAGTCGCACCATCGAGTTATGATTGTCGAGGTCATGGGCCATCACAGCGGCTGGCTCGCCCTTCACTCCGGCATCGCCGGAGGCGGTGACATTATTCTGATTCCGGAGATACCGTACGATGAAAAAATTGTTGCAAAGACGGTCAGGCAAAGAGCCGGAAAGGGCAAGAGATTCAGTATCGTCGTGGTCGCAGAAGGGGCTAAACCCATAGGCGGCGAAGTCGTCGTTCAGAGAATCGTCAAGGAGAGCGCCGATCCCGTCCGGCTGGGCGGCATCGGTTTCGTACTCGCAAAGCAAATAGAAAACGAAACCGGTATTGAGACACGAACCGTCGTGATGGGGCATCTGCAGCGAGGCGGCTCGCCCACGCCTTTTGACAGGGTGCTGGCTACCAGCCTTGGGACAAAGGCGATGGAATTAATGCAGAATGGCGAATTCGGATATATGTCCGCCATCAAAGGAAACAAGCTGATAAAGTTTCCTTTAGACAAAGTCGCCGCCGGCCCGAAGACTGTCCCTCCGGCTTATCCACTCATACAATCAGCCCGTTCGGTCGGCACATGTTTTGGAGATTAAAGAGACAGCTCGTTATGACTGGTATTTTTCATGCTGACTTATGTATTGATTATCGTTGGTTTTGTCCTGTTGATCAAAGGGGCCGACCTGCTTGTCGAGGGGGCGTCTGCCATTGCACGAGCCCTCAAAGTCAGCGACCTCGTAATCGGCCTGACCATTGTTGCCTTCGGAACTTCCACGCCTGAGCTGGTTGTTAATATATTTGCGGGCATCCAGGGAAACGCTGAAATCGCCATCGGTAATGTCGTGGGCAGCAATATTTTCAACATCCTGATTATCCTCGGTGTTTCGTCGCTGATTTTCCCTCTGATTGTTACTCATGGCACCGTGTGGATTGAGATACCGATGACCCTTGTGGCCGCTGTACTGCTCGGATTGCTGGCGAACGACTATTTACTGACACACAGCGGCTTTCGAGGATTGTCGAGAATAGACGGCCTGATTCTGCTGGCCTGTTTTGCAGTTTTCTCATATTACGTGTTCCGCATTGCAGGGAGAGGAAAAAATGATAACGACGCATCCGTAGCGATAAAACAGCACGGTTTGAAAAAAACAATTCTGATGATCATCCTGGGACTCGCCGGTTTGTTTGTTGGTGCCAAATTTGTTGTCGATGGTGCGGTAGCCCTCGCGTCGGCGTTGGGAGTCAGCCAGTCTCTTATAGCTTTAACAATCGTCGCGGCGGGAACAAGCCTGCCGGAACTGGCGACGTCTGTTGTGGCTGCTTATAAAAAGAACAGCGATATCGCCGTCGGCAACATCGTCGGATCCAACATCTTCAATATCTTTTTGATTCTTGGTATAAGCGCCTTAATCAGACCGATCCCGTTGCTGCCGAAAAGCAATATCGACATCGGCGTTGCTGTCTTCGCCAGCTTTGCCTTGTTTGCTGTAATGTTCACAGGCAAAAAAGGCGTACTTGACAGATGGGAGGGTTTCCTCTTCGTTGCTTCGTATGTCGGCTATCTCGTATTCTTGATCATGCAGGGGTAACCGCCCGCCCGAATCGTGTATAATACACGATTTGATTTTCTGCCCCAACTGCTGTATATTAAACTATGGTCCCCTGCACGGATGGACAAAGAAATAGGCTGGAATACTTTGTTTCTATCAGGAATTTGCCTGGCTATATGGAATCAAAAGAGAAGAAAAACACTATCAGAATATTTCTATGGGCCTCGTTCCTGAACGACATGGGCTCGGACATGATTTATCCGGTCTGGCCGTTATTCGTAACGACGGTTCTGAACGCGAACATGGCGGCCCTCGGCTTTCTTGACGGCCTCGGGGAAGCCCTTGTCTCCATATCCCAGGCGGTATCAGGCTGTCTCTCGGACAGAATAAAAAAGCGAAAAGTCTTTATCTGGTCGGGTTATATTTGCGGAGCGATTTCCCGCATAGGCTATAGCCTGTCGGGAACGTGGCAGCACCTCGTTCCCTTTAGAATTCTGGACAGGGCGGGAAAGATAAGAGATGCACCGCGAGACGCCATGATAGCGGATATTTCTACCAAAGAAAACAGGGGCAAAAATTTCGGTCTGCTGCGTGCTATGGACCATCTCGGTGCCGTATGCGGAATCCTGATCTGCATCGTGCTGGTCGGACCGCTGGGATACAGAAATCTGTTTCTTTTAGCGGCCCTGCCGACTGCCATAGGGGCATTCATGGTCTTTTCCATGATAAAAGAACAGAGAACCGAACACGCAAAGATATACAAAGGGCTTGCTCTGAAAGACCTGGATAGTAATTTCAGGTTATTTCTTTTTCTGAGCGTTCTTTTTGCATTAGGCTCTTTCAGCTACTCTTTCCTGCTGATTTATGCAAAGACCCTGGGGTTCAAGGCGTCATTTGTTCCGGTCCTGTATCTTGTATTTACCGCGGTTGCCGCCTTGTTCTCACTGCCTTTTGGAAGACTCTCGGACAAAGTAGGAAGAAAACCCGTTTTGGTGTTGTCGTTCATCCTCTGGGGCATGGTCAGCTTGTGCTTGATGTTTTTTCAAAGTCATGCGGCGATTTTCCTGGCGTTTGTCTTATACGGCCTGCACAAAGCAGCGCTGGAGCCCGTACAAAAAACGCTAGTCGCCGAGCTGGCGCCTGCACAATACCGAGCGAGTGCTTTGGGCGGATTTCAAATGGTTACCGGGCTGTGTGCCCTGCCGGCCTCACTCACGGCGGGATTGCTTTGGGACAAAACCGGCATGTTCATGCCCTTGTTCCTTTCGCTGGGGTTGACGACGGCATCAATTGTGATGCTGATTTTCGTGAAAGAGAGACAGCAGGAAAGCACGTCGTGACCAATACTTGATCGGTGATACGCAGCTTGAACACAAACCGGCCGATACTGTTTGCACCCCACGTACAAAGGTTTTGATGTGCTGAGCCGGAACAGATATACTGTATGGTTGGTTCTTGAACTGGTAAACTCGCATGGAACATTGGATTTGTAAAATATTGAATCACTCACGCTGAAAGGAGGTCCGTAAATGACGGCTACAGAACAATTGAAGGCGGAACACAAGGCCATAAAGCTTATGTTGCGTATTCTCGACAAGATGTGTGAGCGGCTGCAATCCGCAAACGAAGTAAATCCGGAACATTTTGAGCGTGTTCTGGAATTTCTGAAAGTCTTTGCGGATAAGTGCCATCACGCCAAAGAAGAAGAGCTGCTGTTTCCCGCCCTGGAGAACGTCGGAGTTCCCAGAGAAGAAGGACCGATAGGAGTGATGCTTGCCGAGCATAATAAAGCGCGCGAACACGTCAGAGGCATCGGTGAAGGCTTCGCTCAGTATAAAGCCGGAGATGAGGGTGCGGCGGCAAAGATTGTCGAAAACGTCAAGGCTTACATCAGAATTCTGGACGCTCATATCGACAAGGAAGATAATGTCCTCTATCCGGTCGCGGACGCTCGGCTTCCCAAAAGTATACAGGATGAGTTGATCACTAAGTTCGACCAGGTTGAAAACGAAAGAATCGGTCCGGGCAAGCATGAAGAGTTTCATAGAATGCTTGAGAATTTGAAGAAAGTGTATCTGGGCTGAAAGTAGTCGGAGAAGAAAGGATGGTCAAAATGAAAAAGAAAGCGAATTTCATCAAATTTGCAGGTTTTAGCCTTCTAACGGTGGTTCTGGCGTGGGTCTTCACTCCCCAGACAGGTCATGCCCACTGTGACACGCTCGACGGCCCGGTTGTGGCAGCAGCCAGAACGGCATTGGATAAAGGTGATGCCACGCCGGTGCTCAAGTGGGTGCGAAAGGAAGATGAGCAACAGATAAAGAAGGCATTTGAAGAGACGCTCGGCGTTCGCGGACTCGGCGCGCAAGCGAAAAAGCTTGCAGATATGTACTTTTTCGAGACGCTCGTTCGCATCCATCGAGCGGCCGAGGGGGCGCCTTATACGGGCCTGAAGCCCGCCGGACAAGTCGAGTCTGTGGTCGCTGCGGCGGACAACGCGATAAAAAACGGTTTGGCTGATGATCTGGCAAAGGAAATATCCTCGCTCGTGACTTCGGGAATACATCAGCGTTTCGAGCGTCTGATGCAGACGAAAAAGCGTATGGATGAAACGGTCCCGTCGGGCCGGGAATACGTCGAAGCCTACGTTGAGTTCGTGCATTACGTGGAGCGCCTGCACAACGACGCTTTAGGGGCTGCGGCTAACCATGTGGACTCGGAAGGAAAAAGCGCCTCGGTTGAGCACACGCACTGATAATTCCATCGACAGTGAATAATAACGTCTTTTTTATGAGCCGTCCAAATGTGCATATAAAAAGTTTCGGGTGCCAGATGAACAAGCTGGATACGGCTTTGGTTATCAGTGCGCTCAAAGAAGCAGGGTTTGGTCTGACTGAAAGCGTCAAGGATGCGGACGTTGTCTTGATAAATACCTGCTCGGTGCGGGAACATGCCGAGCGGCGGGTGCTTTCGCATTTGGGGCATCTCAAGCATATTAAAGAGTCTCGTCCTGATTTAGTAGTCGGCGTCATCGGCTGTATGGCACAGAGGCTCGGCGATAAACTGCTCAAACATGAGGCGGTAAATCTCGTCTGCGGCCCGGCGGAAATCCCGCAGATAAAGCAGCTTATCACGGAAGCTCTGGAAGAGAAAAAGAAACCTCTGGCGATAACTAAAAGAATCCGCCGGAAGGCTCCCGAACAGCAGAATCGGGCGCTCGAAGAATTCGAATCGGCCTACGGCATTGAGGGCGAGTCGATCCCGGCCCAGGCATTCGTCCGGGTCATGCGAGGCTGTAATAATTTCTGCTCGTACTGTGTAGTTCCCTATGTTCGCGGGCCGGAAGTATCCCGGCCGCCCGAAGCAATAATCGAGCAGATAAAGAAATTGACTGACCATGGTGTCAAACAAGTCACGCTCCTTGGCCAGACAGTTAATTCGTACAAATACAAACAAGGCGAAAAGACCTGGTCCCTGGCGGATTTACTCGAAGCGGCGGGCAATATCGAAGGGATAGAATGGCTCCGGTTCGTAACCAGCTATCCTTCCGAAGAGTTCTTCGAAGAGATAATGAACGTCATGGCCGGCTCGCCCAAGGTGTGCGAGTATTTGCACATGCCCGCCCAGAGCGGCTCGGACAACATCCTGCTCGCGATGAATCGCAACTATACCGCCGCCTGGTACCTGGAGCTGCTCGACCGGGCAAGAGCGATTGTGCCTGACATCTCAATAGCGGGTGATTTCATCGTCGGTTTTCCGGGCGAGTCTGACAAAGATTTCCAGGCTACCGTGGACCTGGTCAAAAAGGCCAGGTACAAAAATGCTTTTATTTTCAAATACTCGCCCCGACCGGGAACAGCTTCGGACAAAAAATTGCAGGACACCGTTTCTGCCGAAGTAAAGCAGAGGCGAAATATCGAACTTCTCGACGTGCAGGAAAAAATTAGCAATGAACTAAGTCGGGACTTTCTGGGTAAACAAGTGAAGGTCCTGGTCGAAGGATTGAGCAAGAAGCCGCATCTGAACGCCCCTGAGACCGGAGATGCCCCGCAACTTGTCGGCAGGACATCGGGCGACTGGATTGTTGTCTTTAACGGCCCCGAATCTTTGGCCGGTAAATTCGCGGAAGTAAAAATAGAAGGCGTTAGCCCACTGACATTGTTCGGAAGGCTTGCCTGAGTGTAATTTAGAATAAAGGAGTCCGGCTCATGGGAAAGCTGAGGGATAAAAAAGGTTATATTTGCGATATGGACGGCGTCATCTACCACGGCGGCAGACTGGTCGATGGCGCAAAAGAATTCGTCGATTGGCTGAAGAATCAGAACAAGAGTTTTCTGTTCCTTACCAACAGCAGTGCAAAGTCGCCCAAGGAGCTGAAACAGAAGCTCGCTCGCATGGGGATCGACGTGGGAGTCGAAGATTTCATCACATCCGCCCATGCCACGGCGAGTTTTCTGGCCAGTCAGAATCCAAACGTTGGCGTATACGTCATTGGCGAGTCGGGCCTGATCAACGCCCTGCATGATGCCGGCTTCTACATCGACCAGGTGAATCCCATGTATGTCGTTGTCGGTGAGTCCAAGACATACAATTTCGAACAGATCGAGACTGCGGTTCACTTAGTGCTCGGCGGTGCGAAGCTGATTGGGACTAATTCCGACCTGACGGGGCCGTCGGAAAAAGGCATTGTGCCCGCCTGCAGGGCCCTGGTGGCGCCTATAGAGATGGCTACGGGCAGGCAGGCATATTTCATCGGCAAGCCGAATCCCCTCATGATGCGGCACGCAATCAAGAAAATCGGATGCAAACTGGAGGATACGCTCATCATTGGCGATAGGATGGATACGGATATCATCGCCGGCATCGAATCGGACATCGAAACGGCACTGGTCTTGAGCGGCATTACCAGGCGAGAGGACCTGGTAAAATACCCATATCAACCAAACTATATCTTTAATCGTGCGGCCGACATTATCGACGCTGAATAGACAACACGGAATACTATTTACACCAAGGGCAGGATATTAGCGAACAGCAGCGAAAATAGAAAACCCACTACCGCGAGCAAGCTGACCGTTACCGTCCAGGTCTTCAGAGTCTCAACCTCCGACAGCCCGCTCATCTTGGCGAATATCCAGAAGCCGCTGTCGTTCATCCAGTTGCCACACTGCGCTCCGAAGCCGATGGCCGTCGCGATATAGACCGGGTGATAACCCAATACCTCTTTCGAGACAATCAAAGGCGCCAACATGCCCGAAGTCGCAATCATCGAAACCGTGCTCGAGCCCTGGGCGAACTTGATAAGAAACGCCACGAAGAAAGCGATAAACAGCATGCTCATTCCGCCGATTTGCCCGGCAGTCTCGCCGACGAAAATTTTCGTGATGGCCGGGCCGATTTGCGCTGCTTCGAGCATCTTGCCGAACGCCCCGCCGGCGCTGGTGATAAGAATAATCACGCCGCCGCTCATCAGCGAACTCTCGATTATCTTGGCCAGCTCGTCTTTGCCCGGCCGCCGCTGCCGCCACAGCACAATAATCGCAACCGCCGCAGCAAGCAGCATCGCCAGATTCGCATTGCCTATAACCGAGGTGATCTCGAGCGCCTGTTTAGCTGCCGGACCGGCATCGGGTCGATCGGCTAAAGTCTTTGCGACCGTATTGGCCGATATCATAAGCACAGGCAGGATAATCGGCATCAGTGACCACAATAAACCCGGCAGCTTATCGTCGGCAAGCGGTTCAGGCTCGGGCACACCGCTGGCCAGCGGCCGCATCGGTATATCCATTCGCCGCGCCAGCCAGTTTACGAAAAAGAGTATCACCACCGCCGTCGGAATCGCCACAAGCAGTCCGATGCTTATCATGACTCCCAAATCAATTCCAAGCTCCGCAGCAATCAGCAGCGGCCCCGGAGTTGGCGGAACAAGAGAATGCGTGATTGACGCCCCGGCTCCCATCGCCAGTATCAGCAGCACGTAGCTTTTTCCCGTCCGCCGGTGCATCGACCTCGCAAGAGGAAGCAGCAGGTAGAACACCGTATCGAAAAACACTGGAATCGACAGCACAAATCCGCTGGACATCAGCGACACAGCGCAGCGTTTTTCCCCAAGCAGCCGTAAGAACATCCGCACAATTCTGTCCGCCGCCCCGCTGTCGATAAGGCACCTGCCGATGACCGCCGCCAATGCGATAACAACGCCGATCTTGCCCGCCGTTGCGCCGAACTCAATGGCCACGCGCGAAATCTTCTCGCTCAATTCGCCGGGGGCAAGCAGACTGACCACGATTGCTGCCGTGATCAGCGCTAAGAAAGCGTTTATTCGCAGCACCACAATCATGCCGATAACGACCGCCACTCCGATTGCTAAAATAATCATTGGATTCAACAAAGCTCGAACCTCCTTTACTTTTTTAGAGTTCCTCTGTTACACATCAATTCATCATCTAAAAAGTTGCATCAGCGTCACCGGAATATACACCACGCATACATAACCGAAAAACACGGCAGTGATAACCAGTCCGACCGCAAATATGCTGCTCGGCCGTAAAACCTCATACGCCTCTTTCGAGAGCATCTTCGGCATCACAACGAAAAGTCCCACAGCAACAAGGACCGCCTGCAGACCTGTTAGCAGCACACCCTCAAGGACCGAAGAAAGTTTCAGCAGGAATATGGGCTTTACACCCAACACGAATACAACAACCATGCTCGCAATAAAGAAAAATATCAGAAATCCTCTGAACTGCGTCTTCCACGCAAACCGCCTGTCGAACCCCCGAATGCAAATCCGGCACGAATCGGCCAGCAGCCTCGGCCAGCCCGCCAATTGCCCCACTATCGTCGAGACCATCGCCACCGCCCCGCATATTCGAAAGATAAATCCCCCCACCTTGTCCCAGCGAGCGCTGAATACGCGTGAAAGCGTCTGCGCCATATCGTCGTTACTCGGTACGATTTTCTCGACACCGAGTATCCCCGCCCCGGATATCAGAAACGCCGCCGTCACCGCGATCCCCAAAATCATCGCCAAAGCGGAATCCATATACAGCACGTGGCACCAGCCTTTGATCCTGTCGGCAACCTCGCGGCTCATCCGCCGCAGCGACGCGACATCGGCCGCCCTGCCGTACCCCCGTCCGGCCGTCGCGCCATACCCGGCCCCTATCACCCAATACGTATACCACACCTGGCTGGCAAAGCCGCCCGCCCCCCAGCCCAGGACCGGCAGTATCTCGTCCCACGCGTTGTTTGAGACTTGTTCGACGCCGACGGCCCATTCCGGAACAGACGGAATGCCGAACGTAAAACCCTTGAGCAACTCTTCCAAACCCGGCAACACATGTGCAGCAATGTAGAACGCCCCCAACACAATGATCAGTACGAATATGCTCATCACGATCTTCAATACGCTGAACACACCCGACCACGCCACCGCGAACGCGAAGAACGCCGCGAACCAGCCGCAAAGCTTCATGTCCAGGCAAGGTATAAGACTGTGAATAAACGCTCCCGCAGATGCCGCCAGTGTCCCGATAGATAACACACCACAGACAATCTGCACGACCATCACCAGCCATACCGCCCAATTTCTCGGCCCGGGCGTCCGGCTGAACATATCGATCATCCCTTCGCCCGTACAGACCGTATACCGGGCGCCGCTGACTCCTATCCAGAACTTCAGGAATACACCGATAACAACAGCCCAGAGCACGGCCGTACCCAATATCGCGCCGGTCCGCGTAGCGATCACCACCTCGCCCGAGCCGATGTATTCCGCCGCCCAGACAAATGACGGCCCGATAAGCACGATTGCTGCAAGACCGATCGGTGGTTTTTTAATTGTCATGTCGCTACCGTTGTTAGTGTTTTCTTTTATACGTATTAATCCCTTTATACGTGATTTCTAAA
>Ga0307425_1001853_pt1 | contig 12315 bp, 7 predicted proteins | sample SalMarWE160330MG_FD_202152 | JGI IMG/M metagenome (GOLD analysis project Ga0307425, IMG submission 202152) | Salt marsh sediment microbial communities from the Plum Island Ecosystem LTER, Massachusetts, United States - WE1603-30 | ecosystem: Environmental > Aquatic > Marine > Intertidal zone >... | reverse complement strand
TCAAAGGAACTAACACCAAGATACTATGGGATAGAGTCCCTCCTGAGGTTGCCCCGTTTTCTCCGGAAAATCTATTGATCATCGGCGCTGGCGTTCTAGATGGCACCATAGTCCCTTTTGCTAACCGCACTGCTATTACATTCAAGTCTCCAGTAACGGGTTTGTTGGGATATTCAATACTGGGGGGACATTTTGGACCCGAATTAAAGTATGCGGGGTACGACACCATAGTTATCTCGGGGAAATCCCCTGTTCCAGTCTACCTATGGATAAAAGACGACACGGTAGAGCTACGTGACGCCAGTCATCTCTGGGGGAAAGATACTCAGGAGACTCAACTAATGCTGCTAAAAGAGCTAAACGAAAAGAATGCTCAAATTCTGTGTATCGGTCCGGCTGGGGAAAATAAAGTCTATGCAGCCAGTATTGAACATAGCATTGGCATCAGCGCCAGCCGACGGGGAGTAGGGACCATTATGGGAGATAAGAACTTAAAGGCAATTGCCGTTCGCGGAACCAAAGATGTCTATATTGCCCGACCGGCCCCTCTTTATCAATTGTGCCAAGAGATACTTGGCCGGACAGGTTGGTTACTGGATGCCTGGGACACGTTTCCTTTTTTAGATGCCACATATCATCTGCCCATGGGGGCCTATGGCAATTTTAGAGAAGATCCTCAGCGCGAGGTTTGGGAGGCTCTCGAGAGGCAAAAGGAAATAGGTGAAGCATGCAAACCACTAAAGGTTAGGCGTCTAGGTTGCTCTAACTGTGGGATGCGGTGCCGGCAGATACAGCGTGCTTCTGACGGCAGATTGGTTGGATTGAAATGCTCAGCCCACACTAGGTCCATGATTGCTACCGAAGTATTTGATGGTCAAGCTAATATGGAATTCGTTAACCTGTGTGAAAAGTATGGACTTGACGCCCTGGCCGTACAGAATGTTGTCGCCTTTGTCATCGACCTTTATGAGAAAGGCATTTTGACTAAGAAAGACACCGATGGGATGCACCTGGAGTTTGGCAATATTGATGTAGCTCTAACACTGATTAAGAAAATGGCTTATCGTGAAGGGATTGGCGACATAATGGCCGAAGGCGCTTATCGGGCCGCCCGTCTCATCGGTAGGGGTGCCGAAAAATACGCCTTTACCACCAAAAAGTTAGAGTGTCGACACGACTTCCTGTTCAACCCCCAGGATGCTTTAGGGGAGGCCGTTTCAGATGGCGCAGACCATCACAAACTTCACACTGAGGTTCCTACGCCGCCTTACGATAAATATGATTGGTCTCCAGAGGAAGAAGAGGCGTATATAAAATCGGAGTTTTGGGGACACCCAAAGGAATTGGAAGAGCATTTTCGGAACCGTAAAGATGGGGTTAATTATGAAGGAATGTGTCAGTGGACTTGTTATGCCGATGAATGCGCGGCTGTTAACGATTCCCTTGGGCTCTGTGCTTGGTGCGCAGGATGGCTTGACCATCCACCTATAACTGGCATGGCTATGTTTGCCCATTTACTGTCATTAGTTACTGGAATGGATATTGATGAAACCGAGCTAAGAAAAGCAGCTCAGAGGATACAATGTCTGGTTAGGAGTTATAATGTTAGAGAAGGGCTAAGGAGGGATGCCGTAGCAGAACCTTTCTTCGATATAAAACCGCCTGAGTATGTAAAGCAGATCTATGGGGAAGTCGATCAGCTAGACCGCAATTCGCTCAATAAATGGATCGACCGGTTTTACGAATTGAAGGGTTGCGATAAGGAAGGTATTCCCACCAAAGAAACACTGGAGAAACTAGACCTGCGATATGTCCACCAAGAACTGGAACGAAGAGGAATTGCCGCTACACCGGTCTAGCGAATCTTATTCAAGAAACAAGGGGTCTCAAGTGAAAAGGACAAGGAAAATAAAATACATAAAAAGGATATCGGTGCTACGATCGACTATTCACATCAATGTGACATCCTGTCTGCTCACGGTCGGCGTTTCTCCGGCAGAACGAACGGACCCCGTCATATAGAAACTCCAGGGATGGCATCCAGAGATCGTGCGCTGTGGGAATGTCCCGGATGTGAAAGCAAATGAGAAAATGAGGTGGAAAAAGTGGAAGACCTTCACGTAATAGGTAAAAGTGTAAGACGTGTTGATGCGTTGGCGAAAGTTTTGGGGAAAGCCGTTTATAGTGACGACCTTGTGCTTCCACATATGTTGTACGGTAAAGCCTTACATAGTTCTTATCCTCATGCCCGGATTCTTAAATTGGATGTTTCAAAAGCTAAAGAGCTATCGGGAGTACATGCGGTTCTAACGGCTGAAGATGCGCCTAATAATAAGAAATACCATCGTACCGGCGATACTTGGGTGTTGGCTGACGGAGAAGTCCGTTTTATTGGTGATATTGTTGCTATTGTTGCTGCGAAAAACGAGGAAATTGCTGAAGAGGCAATCAGACTGATAGAGGTAGAATATCAACCCTTGCCTGTCGTTGCCTATATAAAAGAGGCTTTAACCGCTGATAATTTAACCCGTAACGATAAATCCGACAACATTGCTATGTCGTTTAATGTATCCAGGGGAGACGTTGAATCCGATTTCGAAAAAGCCGAAGTATTTGTAACCCACAGATATATTTTTCCATCTCTGCACCAGTTACATTTGGAGCCTAATAGTGCCACAGCGGTGTATGGGTTGGGCAAATTAACCGTGTATTGCGGCTCTCAGGTATGGTTTCGCACGCGTCATGAATTAGCTAAAATCACGGGGCTCGAAGAAGAAAACGTCATTGTAAAAGCCATGGAGATCGGGGGTGCCTTTGGAGCTCGTAATGAGCAAATAGTGCCGATATTGGCGGGTTTATTGGCAGTTGCCACGAAAAGACCTGTAAAATTTACCAATAGCCGCCTTGAAGAATTTCTTGCTACCCGCCCTTCGGTAGGTATGGAGATAGAGCTGAGCATGGCTGCCGATAGGGATGGCCGTTTATTGAGCAAAAAAGCAAAAGTATTTGCCGATTTCGGTGCCTTTACCAGCGATAGCGATGCTGTTCTGGGTATCGCCAGTTTGCGCGCGGATAACAACTACAATTTTAGGAGTGTCTACGTAGAATCTGTAGGCCTATATACCAACCATACTCCTACCTCAGCCTATCGCGGTTTTGGTAATCCGCAGATGCACTTTGCGCTTGAATCTTTGATAGATGAGTTGGCCGGGAAGCTTGAAATGGATCCCACCCTTGTAAGGTCAAAGAATTTCATAAAGCCCAATCAAACCGGCATTCATGGATATCAAGTCACCAGTTGCGGTCTTGAAGAATGTATGGCAAAGGCCAAAGAATTAATAAATTGGGATGAAAGGATAAAGAATAAACCTCCTGGCAAAGGACTGGGGGTTGCAGCGCTGGTCCATGTGTCCAGCAGTCGTGCCGGTGAACCTGAATTTGCGGGCAGCTGCTCAATGCTTCGCCTTGACAGCAATAGAAAATTTACTGTTTTTGTTGGTGAATGCGAGATGGGCCAAGGTGCCTGCACGGTAATGGCGCAGATAGTGGCCGAAGAATTCGGCATCTCTCCACAAGATGTTACCGTAGTTATGGGAGATACTGATCTGACTCCTTTTTCCACCGGTACTCACGGGAGTAAACTTGCTACCAATTTGGGAAATTCTATGCTTTTTGCCTGTAAGGAAGTGAAGGAAAAACTCACAAAATGCATACGTGAGCATTTAGGTACGGGTCCAGTTGATATCAAGGACGGTAATATCGTAGGCTCCTATACCGGTGAATTCCTGATGACCCTTGCAGAAGGAGTAGAGCGGGCCTGCTATGCCAACAGCGGTTGTCCTTTTATCGGATTAGGGATTTTTGAACCAAAAACAGTAATGGGTGACAGAACCGGATATGGGCATATTGCCCCTACATATTCATTCGGTATTCAGATGGCTGAAGTCACCGTGCTTGAAAATGGTCATTATACTATTGATAAACTCATTTCTGTTCATGATATTGGCAGGGTTATAAACCAACAGATGGCATTGGGGCAGGTCTATGGTGGAGTCATGCAGGCAGTAGGTTGTACAAGTATGGAAGATTTATCAGTAAATAAAGAGGGTATCTATCAAGCCAATACTTTGCTGGAATATAAGCCCCCAACAATTTTGGAAATGCCGGAGCTCTTCGGCGGATTTGTCGAGACAATCGATCCCTATGGCCCATACGGTGCTAAAGGAATAGCGGAATGCCCAAATATTTCAGTTGCTCCGGCAGTCACTAATGCCATTTATAATGCTTGCGGTTTGCGCTTTGACGATATTCCAGTTACCCCGATAAAAATACACCAGAAAATGATTGAGGCCAAAGGGAATAAAGGGAAAGAGAGCCCTCGCTGATTCGATCGTTTGATTGAATAATCGTGGATCGATGACGCCAGTTTTCAAGTAACCGGAAAAGGAGAGATTTCATCGTGGAAGACCGTACTATATGCTTAAGAATTAACATCAATGGAATAGATTATAGAGAAGATATACCGTCGGATATCACGTTATTGGATTACTTGCGTAAATATAGACAATTAATGGGAACAAAAAAAAATTGTGGTGCCGGTGAATGTGGAACCTGCACAGTGCTTTTGGATGGACGTGCTGTCTATTCGTGCATAACTTTAGCTATTCAAGCTTATGGAAAGAAGGTAGAGACTATCGAGTCTTTGGGTGATGAGGAAAGTCTTCATCCAATTCAACAGGCTTATCTGGATGCAGGAGCCTTACAGTGTGGTTATTGCACACCCGGAATGATTATGACAACAAAGGAGCTTTTAGATAATAATCCCTATCCTCAGGATCGGGAAATACGAGAGGCCCTGGCAGGCAATATATGTCGCTGCACCGGCTATAGACAAATTATAGAGGCTGTTAAACTGGCAGCACGGAAGATGTCCGGTGGGAAAACAGAAAGGGACGACGGTCATGAATGTTAACAGAATGGAGAGTCTTGATTCTGCATGCAGATTTTTGGAGGAAAATCCTCAGGCGAAACTTATCGCAGGCGGAACCGATTTGATCCCGCGTCTCAACCAAAAGATCGAAAGCCGTGAAGACCTTTGCTTTCTTGACAATTTGGAAGAATTGCGGGGGATTAAGGGAAATGACGATGGTCATATGTTTATAGGCGCTTTAACGCGACTGGTGGAACTATCCAAAAGCCCGTTTCTTTCAAACTATACTGCCCTGATAAAGGCTGCCGGGAAGGTAGCTTCACCTCAAATTCGTAATCAGGCCACCATCGGTGGAAATATATTGCAGGAAAATCGTTGTATGTATTTCAATCAAGCGGTTCCTTGGTCAGAAATAAATCTTTGTTATAAGCGGGGCGGCAATAAGTGCTATCAGTATAAGAACAGTAAGGAATGTATGGCATTATTTCAATCGGATATCGCACCTGTTCTGATAGCCTATGGTGCTAAAGCATTAATTTATAGTAATGATAATACTAGAGAAATACCTGTAAGCGATTTATATCTACCCGCAGGTAAAAAAAATGTAGGCCATGCAGAAATTTTGTTAGGTATTAAATTGCCCCCTTTTACCGATCATTACTTAAGTTCTTATGTGAGAAAAACCATTCGAGGCTCTTTTGATTTTCCTCTTATGAGTTGTGCAGTATTTGTTACAGAAAAAAATGAAAAGATTGTTGATATAGCTGTTGTTTTAGGATCGGCAGGAGTTATGCCTGCAGATATCAAAGACATTTCGCCTTCATTTATCGGCAAACGAATATCGGACCTACCGCAATTGGCTTTAGGCGTTTTAGATGCCGTGGCTAAACATGTTGCCCCATTCCGAGATACACGCGTTAATACTCCGGTGCGCAAAGATATGGCTAAAACTGTATTCATAGAGGCCATGAATGAAATAGCTTCTCAAAATTAATGTTTGATACGGGGAATGGGAGAAAACCCCTCGCCTTCAGGTGAAGACTTCTTGAAAATCTCATAATCAATGTCCCGAATTTACCTTGCCCAACGGCAAGTTAACCTGCGGCGGATTAAGTGCCACTGCCTTTGAAAAAATTAAAAATTTGCTTACAGCACCAACTTCGAAAGACGCCCGGTACTAGAGGGTGTTGAAAAGTGCTTTGTGCAAAAATAGGTTGGTGCGGTAATATGCTAAAAATTCATCATTTTTTTGCAACCTACTATTTTGCAACATCGATAAAAATGCTTTTGGTGCATTCAGAAACTGAACTTAACAGGCTTAAATCATTCAAACTAGCCAAATTGGCACATGCAATTCAGGATGATTTATTGATAACTGATTAAAATAATTGGATAACCATCTATCTTTGCAACACCCTTCTTTATTGACAAAAAACAGCTTCCTATCTATTATACCCCAAAAAATTGATATAACCATATTTTTTCAGGATGAACCGTTGAAAAACTCACTTAAATCATCTCCAACTACAGGCCATGACAAAACCGGGAGTGCTTCTGAAAATCGTTTAGGTTTTGCTTTGATCCTTGCGTCTGCCATCGTCTGGAGTTTTGGTGGAGCACTTAAACACTTTATTGCAACGGAAGAAAGCTGGACGATTGTCTTCTGGCGCTCTGTTTGGGCTGCACTGTTTTTGCTGGCATTTATGCTTGCCCGGGAAGGGCGACGTGATACCCTTAAATTGGTTGCAAACATGGGATTACCTGGAATTTGCGTTGCTATTTGTTTTGCTATTGCCTCAACCTGTTTCATTGTTGCATTGGCACACACAACAGTCGCCAATATTCTGCTGATGCAGGCAGGTGTTCCATTGATTGCGGCTTTGATTATTTGGATACTGTTTCATGAACAAGTGACGTTACCAACCTGGATTGCCATCGCACTTGTTATTATGGGTGTCGCAGTAATGGTGTCAGATTCTTTTACCGGCGAGGTATCACCGATAGGAGATACCTTGTCGTTGTTGATCGCCTTTGCTTTTGCCTGTGCAACAGTGATTACCCGACGGTATGCTCATGTACGAATGGTTCCGGCAGTTTGTCTGGGTACTGTAATGGCGGCTTGTGTGTCCGGAATTTTGGTGACTAGTTTTATGGTGACACTACATGATATGGGAATCCTGATCGTTTTCGGAAGTTTGAATCTTGGCGTTGGCCTTGCCCTTTTTGCTACGGGAGCACGCCTCGTTCCTTCAAGTATCGCAGCGCTTTTGGGGACTACCGAAACAGTGTTGGGGCCGATATGGATGTGGCTGATTCATGATGAAATCCCAACAATTCGAACTATTATTGGTGGATTAATCATTCTTACTGCACTACTTAGCCACATAAGCTGGAGGATATATTGTCAAAAAACAACTATTGTTAATAAAATGCCAATTTAGAAACATAGCTTTTGTTAATCAAACGTTTCTATGAAAATGGCCAAGATAAGACCGGGGGAAATCTGCTCCAAGTGCAAAGACAATAGTATTTGTGAAGAGTGTCCATTCAATTCCCATTCCAATAAATAGTCCACATTAATGATGCCGGTTTAACCGGTCTGGACGATCCATAACGGGTATCATCCTACAAATCGCCTCATCTACCGTCCCTAATAATCCAGGCGATTGCAATAGGTTGGACGATAGGACGATCTGGACGATCCTTTTCCATATAAAGGATAATTTCTATTCTGCCTCGGTAATCATCGCCTATATTTTATTGATTTTTACCCCACCCTGACCATCTTCACACACATACACGGATGACAGATTGTGCGTGTGTGTATAGTGGACCCCAAAAAATCGAATAAATCGAGAAATCCATCTTATCCGGCCGATATTTGGTAGTTTTTATTTTCAGTGGATCTGAATGATTGCCGACCGACGAAATATTATTTCTCGAATCGCTTCGAGAGTTTTGTTCAAAAAGGGTGAGTGTGTGTATTAGAGCCCCTATCCCGGTCCAGACAACAAGGGCAAAATTGACCTAAAACTGCCCAAATCCAGAGCGGGCACGGTGCCCACAGTTTTCGGAACAGGACAAGTTGTGGACCATCAGTTCCAGAATAAAGTCAGAAAAAAGGACCGAAAATGGCCTTAATGTGCAAGAAAGTCACGAGAATTCAATGTTCCTTGACAAAGTAACCTCAGTTCAATAACATGCCACACGAAATTCACGTTTTGTTACAGAGAGTTGGCCTCGAATCAACATGAACGAAATACGGTCGGGGCAATATTGACCCTCAACAGAGGGACCCATGAAGAGAATATTACCAATAGCCTCTATTTCCGAATGGATTTAGGGGCTTTTCTATTTTCTCGAACAGAAAGAGTATCAAAGATGAGAATCACATATGAGACCGATGGTTTCAGAAAATATGAACCTATTATCGCCTAAGATAAATCAGGCAAAAACATAAAGATGATTCTATGTGAGGAACTGGATCCGGAGAACGGTTGCTCGGAGCAGGATTGTGCGGTTTGTGAAATCCACAAAGCTCGGGTCATAAGGTCATAGCACGGGACCTATTACTCCCATACCTGCTCTAGAATAATGTCGGATCTTGGATAAGGAATCCCCTTGTTGTCTATAGGTTTCGATGTGGTTGTCAACGGTCTTTTAAAAGTGAGCCATTTTCGGTCGTGAAAACTGAGCCACTTTCCCCCGTATTTTTGTCCCCTGCCTGTGCTTCATGGGCGGTTTTCCCCATGAGTCTATAGCTGTTCCCCCGGATGTTGATAACCGTGCTGTGATGTAACAACCGATCCAGGATCGCCGTGACAATCACCGGATCGTGGAACAATTCCGTCCAATCTGAGAAAGCCTTGTTGGATGTTATGACGGTGCTGGCTTTTTCGTACCGGTTGGCAACGAACCTGAAGAACAGGTTGCATTCTTCCCGATCGATGGGGGTATACCCAACCTCGTCCACGATGACCATGGAGGACTTGTAATAGCTCCTGCCTTTGCCGGCACGACCCGCTTCATGATCCTTCTTGAGCTTCTTTATCAGGTCCTCCATGGTCGTAAAATAGATGGTGATCCCCGCCTGGCAGGCCTTCAAGGCCAGAGAAACGGCCAGGTGGGTTTTCCCTACCCCCGGAGGACCCAGGAAGATGATGTTGCCCTTCTGGCGGATAAAAGTCAGATCAAACAGGGACATGACTTTTTGCCGATCCAGCTTCGGCTGAAACGTAAAATCAAACTCGTCGATGCTTTTGATAAAGGGCAAACCAGATATCTTCAAAGCGGTCTCTATCCGGCGCTGCTCTTTTTGGGCCACTTCCTCTTCCAGAAGGTCATCCAGGAAAGTCAGATAACTTTTCCCCTGGTCTTCCGCCGTCTTGATGACAGCCTGCAAGATCTCCCTGATCCGGGGTAGACGAAGCCGGTTCAGGTTGGACTCGATCCTCTCAAGAACCAGTGTATCGCTCATCTTGACATCTCCCCCGCAGCCTGGTCGTAGATCGCAATGGGACGAATCTCCACATCCATGTCGTAGGGCGGTTTGAGAGGACTTATGGTATGCTTGGCGCGGCCTTTGCGGCGTCTTCCAAAGTTGTACTTGCGCCGGTTCATGTCATGGTCCTTTTTCAATGCCTCGTAGAATCGCTTGTCTTGGACCAGATGCCCCTTTCCTTCGGGGATCTCATAGGCGATAACCAGACAGTCATCGGAAAAGATCCTCATGATCTTGTCCTTCACCCGAAGAAGGATCTTCTTCCCCACAAGTGTGTGAGGCACCACATAGCTGTTGCTTTCAAAGCGAACCGTACAATCTTTCTGCACCTTTCGATATACCCGGTAAGAGGTATCAAAAGCCTGACGAGGCAGACTCCTTAAGTGGGGCTTTTCTCTGGCAAACCGCAGGAGGACTACCTCGTGGGTCGTCCCGTGAACCCGCTTTTCCTTCTTCTTTAACCATGTTTGCAAGTCCCGGTTCGCCGTCTCCAGACACACATACCCATATCCCCGCCAGAACCCTTCCCGGATAAATGCGTACGGTCTTTCTACCTTCCCTTTCACCCAGGCCGCATACGCAGGGGCAACCTCCGGTTTAAACCCGTAGTGCAGGGCAAAACCCACCAATGTGTCGTTAAACTTTTTCTTCCCGGCAATCTTCCCGAGGTAAACATTCCTCATCCGGTCATACAGAAGCTGTTCTGGTACCCCGCCGAAAAACTCAAATGCCCGGATATGGCAATCCAGAAATGTGGGCAGGTCGCATCGCTCTATCAGCTCCCCATAGATCTTCCGGGAATACCCCAGAATCATCGAGAACAGGTAGAGCTTCTTTATACTGCCGTCGGCTCTCTCAACCTGAAACTCTCCAAAGTCCACCTGACCCTGGTACCCCGGCTCCGTCTCAAACCGCATGTAGGCAATCTTTTGCCGCTCTGCCTTGATCCCGCTTACCCTGCGCTTCACTATCTCATAGCTGCCCGGAAAACCCATTGCGCTCAAGCGGTCATAGATCCACGCAGCCGTGTAATCCATATCTTCTTCAAGCCATGCCTTGATGTTATCCCCGTAGGGATCAAGGAGGCTTTTCCGCTTCCCCATCCTCTTCTCATTCCCAGGCAGCTCCGGGTTCTCCAGGTACTTCTTCACCGTGTTCCGGCTTATGCCCAGCCTCCTCGCTATCCGCCGCTGGCTCAGTCCCTTTCGATGCATCATCACTATGTCCAAAATGGTCTCCTTTTTTTCACACCAATCTCCTATCTCAGCCTGGGATTAAATCTGGCAACATACCACCATCCCCAGGATCCCTCCAGACTGGCTCACTTTTAAACGACCATTTTTGGCTCAGTTTATTACGACCATTTACATCACCTGCGGAAGCGCCCAGCGTATTCCGTCAGGTGCATGCACTTGTTCGGCGGCCAACCCCCCTCCCAAAAAGGGGCTATGGCACGCCCATATTATCGGTTGCCTTTGGCGCGATTGTGGGTGACACAGAGCATTTGGCAGTTCTTGGCTGAGCTTTCGCCGCCCTTGCTCCACGCAGAAACGTGGTCTGCGTCCATTTCGGCGAACTTCCATATTTTGCTCTTGTTGGCATCATGGCCGACTGCGCAGAGCGGACAATTCGATGCGCTATTGGCCTCGGCAGCTTTAGTCTGCTTGTCGTAGACAGACCTCTTGGTCGCTTCGTCGAACACACGTACAGCCAGGAGCTTCGAATCTTGAAGGCCGCCGAGAATGTATTCGAAGACGCCGCGACGATTTTTGACGTACGGGTCGCTGAAAAGCCGCTTGACCTCGGCTGAAACTTTGGCCGGATCATATGACATGGAATGGTATTGCTCGTAGAGTCGTCCCCACTCCAACCCCTTCATCTCCTTCTCAACATCCCTGAACACGTTTGACACCCAGTCGATTACGCTGTTGAAGTATGCTCTTAGCTCATTGATGTTGCCTTCAGTGCGATGGCTGCTCATGTAGCTGCCAATATCGCCTTTGCTCACCCAGTCCAGCGCCCGCTCCAGGAAGTCCTGCCGGTTTGCGCTGCCCTTGATATACGCGCTCCATTTCTGGATGTTCGCGTTCTGGCTGTTGCTGAACTCGGCCTTGGCAAGCGTCACAAACGGCCCGGAGTAGATGGCGTTTAAGAGCTCTTGGGGGTTGAGAGGCACACCTGCGATGTTGATGGTCTCAAACCATTGCTTGATCTCGGTCTCCGTGCCCTCACACTCATAGATCAGCAATTTCGATTCCTGAATTTTGGCCTTCTGGTCGGCGGGCAAGCTGTCGAAGTTCTTCGGATTGCCGTTATCCATGATCGCGAACTTGTTCGTAACGAACCGTCCGATACTGGTGATGCGCTGCTGACCGTCCAGCACCTCGAACTTGTCCTCCGTGACTTTGTTGAAGTAGATCAGTCCGAGCGGATACCCCTTGAGCAGCGAGTGGATCACCGCCGCCTCCTTCTTGCCGCCGCCATCCGCATAAATGTAGTTCCGCTGGTACTCTGGCTGAATGGTGAGCTTTCCGCCCAACCCGTACAGCCCCTTTCCCTCCAATTGGTTGTACACAAACCCGTTGCAGATGTCGGCCACGGTGATCTCGGTTCTCAGTGTGGTATTCATTTTTTCCTCCCTTTTGCAGGCCGAGCACGGCGGCGGTGGCGGATGAAGATCCTCTTGTATCGCTGAATGTAGTATTCGCCATCAACGACGTAGTAGGTCTTGTCAGTCGGGGGGTGATCCACCTTGATCGCTGCGCCGTCGTTGAGCTTGGTGACGTTGCTTTTCTTTCCTGACTTGTCGATTTGAACCTGCATCTCGTACTTCTTAGTCTGCAAGTGATAGCTCTTCTCGTAGCCCAGAATCTCGAACTGGTCG
>Ga0307425_1001851_pt1 | contig 12318 bp, 7 predicted proteins | sample SalMarWE160330MG_FD_202152 | JGI IMG/M metagenome (GOLD analysis project Ga0307425, IMG submission 202152) | Salt marsh sediment microbial communities from the Plum Island Ecosystem LTER, Massachusetts, United States - WE1603-30 | ecosystem: Environmental > Aquatic > Marine > Intertidal zone >... | reverse complement strand
CACGATGATCCACACGCTGGCGAGAATGGCCAGGACTGCGCCCGTTGTCACAACGTGGTGGGCTTTGATCTCGCTCAATTCGACCACGTCGATGCAGTCGACTGTGCGCGCTGCCACGTAAAAGACACGCCAGCCGATCACTACAGTGACCAGTGCAGCGACTGTCATACCAGCACCGACATATGGGTGGAACTGCAGTTCGACCATACTGGCCTCACCGAGTGCCGGAGCTGCCACGCGGACAGCGCACCCGCCAATCACTTTGAGGGACTATGCATCGACTGCCATACCAGCACCGACACTTGGGCTGTGCTTCAGTTCAGCCATACTGGTCTCGTCGATTGCCAAAGCTGTCACGCAACCAATGCGCCAACCGGACATTATGGTGGAAAATGCAGCAACTGCCACACCAGCACCGACACCTGGGCAACGGTGCAGTTCAGCCACATCGGTCTCACGAACTGCCAGAGCTGCCACGCGAGCAGTACGCCCGCCAATCACTACGAGGGGCAATGCAGCGACTGCCACACCAGCACCGATAGTTGGGACGCGGTTGCGTTCAACCACGATGGCCTTGTGGACTGCCAGAGCTGTCACGCGAACAGCGCACCAGCCGGCCACTATGGCGGGCAATGCAGCAACTGCCACGCCAGCACCGATAGTTGGGACGTGGTTGCGTTCAGCCATGGTGGCCTGGTCGATTGCCAGAGCTGTCACGCGAACAGTGCGCCAGCCGGCCACTATGGTGGCCAGTGCAGCAACTGCCACACCAGCACCAGCAACTGGGCAACGGTGCAGTTCAGTCACAACGGCCTTGTGGACTGCCAGAGCTGCCATGCGAACAGCACACCGTCCAACCACTATCAGGGACAATGCAGCAACTGCCACACCAGCACCGACACCTGGGCAGTGCTTCAGTTCAGCCACGACGGCCTGGTCGATTGCCAGAGCTGCCATGCGAACAGCGCGCCAGCCGGCCACTATGGTGGCCAGTGCAGCAACTGCCACACTAGCACCAGCAGCTGGGCAAGCATACGGTTCAGCCACACCGGCCTGGTTGACTGTCAGAGCTGTCACGCGGGCACGGCACCGGCCAACCACTACCAGGGACAATGCAGCAACTGCCACACTAGCACTGACAGTTGGGACGCGGTTCCGTTCAACCACGACGGCCTTGTGGACTGCCAGAGCTGCCACGCGAACAGCACGCCAGCCGGCCACTATGGTGGCCAGTGCAGCAACTGCCACACCAGCACCGACAACTGGGCAACAGTGCAGTTCAGCCACAACGGCCTTGTGGACTGCCAGAGCTGCCACGCGGGCAGCGCGCCGGCCAACCATTATGATGGCCAGTGCAGCAACTGCCATACCAGCACTGACAACTGGTCGACCGTACAGTTTAGCCACACTGGTCTCGTCGACTGCCAGAGTTGCCATGCGAACAGCGCGCCGGCCAACCACTATGATGGGCAATGCAGCGACTGCCACACCAGCACCGATAGCTGGGGCGATGGAAGCGTGCCCCATACCTTTCCGATCGACCACCGCGGGGCAAACGGTGATTGCCAGACCTGCCATCCTGGCAACAACTATGCGACGTATACCTGTTACGTCTGCCACCGCGAAGACAGGATCATAGACAAGCACCAAGAGGAAGGGATCACAGATGTGGCCAACTGCGTCCGATGCCATCCCACCGGCCGCGAGGAAAGAGATGACGACTGATCCGTAGGCGCACAGCGCCGACCTTGTTGGCTCGCGCCAGGTCGTCAGGGCATCTGGCCCAAGTGACGCTCGATGACTCGCACCGCATTCGCGATCCCATCTTCCGCCCGGATCTGCGCACCGAGCGCGGCCGCGCGCCGTCGTATGCCCGTGTCTGACGCAGCCATGTCGATCGCCACCGCCAACCGCCCGGCGGACAGATCACGGTAGGGAAGAGGCCGCGGACCCACGCCCAGTTCGGCAACCCGCCGTCCCCAGAAGAACTGGTCGAACAGGAACGGCACTACGATCGTGGGCACGCCCGCCCACAGTCCTATACCCGTCGTCCCCGAACCGCCGTGATGGACGACGGCAGCCGTCCGCGGCAAGAGCCAGCGGTAGGGTACATAGCCGATCTTGTGCACGGTCTCTGGCAGCTCGTCTTGTCCCAGACCACCCCACGCGACGCTCAGGAGTCCCCGCTGCCCGCTCAGACGCAGCGCCTCGAGCACGATCCGGGTCACGCGCTGTGGATCGCGGATCGGCATGCTGCCGAAACCGATCAAGACCGGCGGTGGGCCCGCGTCGAGGAAGCGCAGCAGATCCGCCGGCGGCTGCCACGCGTCCTCCGGTGGAAGCCAGTAGCCGGTAATGTGCACGTGTTTGCCCCAGTCGTGCGGGCGCGGCACCACGTGGGCGCTAAAGCCGTTCACGACGGGCACAGCGTGTGCCGCGAGGTGGTGATAGTATCCCCGCCAGGGCCATGGTGCCAGCCCCAGCTCACCACGCCGCCAGCGGTTCACCGCCCGCCGGAAGGCCTGCCATACCAACTGCTCGGCGATCCGGTAGGTGAGCGCATTGTAGGCCGGAAGAGGGATGGGCGGCACGGGAAAGGCCATCATCGGGAAGGCGCAGGTGCGGGTCAGCGGGATGACGGCCACCATCACGAGAGGGACACCGCGCTGCTCGGCGAGGTCGATGCCGAACAGCGCACCAGGCAGTTGGTTGAGGATCACGTCCGTGGGACCCAATGCGCTGAGCTGGCGCGTATAGCCACGCGCAGCCACACCGAACGAGCGCATGGCGCCGCGCCACATGCGGATCACGCCTTGGCCTGACTCTGTCAGTGCGATGCCATGCTGACCGCTGAGGATCGCCCGCGCGTCGCCCGGCAAGGGATGGAAGGAGAGACCATGCGCGGCGGCGAGCGGGGCATAGCTCTCCAGGCTAACCAGGCAGACCTGGTGCCCCTTCCTCGCCAGGGCTTGGCCCAGCACGGCACAGGGCAGCACGTCTCCGCGAGAGCCAACGGTGAGGACCGTGATCCGCAACCTTACCCCGTTTTCTACGCGCGGCGCTGCGGCCCGGCGAAGATCAGCCGGCCTTGTCCGCGGGCGGTGGGCGATGAGCTCGTGGCGGGGGATTGCGCTCGAGCGCCTCGAGCACGATCTCGACCGCCTTTTCCAGCTGCGGGTCGCGGCCCTCGATCGCGAGCTTGGGCGTCATCTCGACCTCCACGTCCGGCGACACACCCACGTTCTCCACTTCCCACTCGTCGTCCGGGCTAAAGATGGCTATGCGCGGCGCGGTGACCCGCCCACCATCGATCAGCGGTGGATAGTCATAGATCCCGACCAGGCCACCCCACGTGCGCTTGCCGACCAACTTGCCCAGACCGCGCTGCCGGAAAAAGAGCGGCATCGCATCGCCGCCCGAACCGGCGAACTCGTTGATGATCATCGCCTTGGGGCCCAAGATCGAGGCATTCGGTGAGTGAAAGATCTCGCCCTGCCGCGTGGCCCAGTGACACAACAACGGGCGATCGAGCATGTCGATCACGTAATCCGCGACCGAGCCACCCCCGTTAAAGCGCTCGTCGAGGACCACCGCATCTTTGTCGAGCTGAGCATAGTAGTAGCGATTGAACGAAGCATATCCCTCGACCGAGGTGTTGGCCATATAGACGTACGCCACACGCCCCCCGGAAAGCGCATCGACCCGCTGCCGGTTGGCCTCGACCCACGACCAATGTCGCAGTGCCGCCTCGCTCTTCAGGGGCTTGACCGTGACCGTGCGCGCCCGCTTCCGGTCTATGCTCGGTCCTACCAACAGCGAGGTAACCTGATCGGCTGTTTTCTCAAAGAGGCGGTAGATGTTGTCGTCTGCCGTTAGTGGCTCGCCGTTCACCGCCAGGACGTACTCGCCCTCGGCGACGTTGACGCCGGGCTCTGTGAGCGGGGCGCGCAGCTCGGGATGCCAGTTCAGGCCGGGATAGATGCGCTCGATCCGGTAGTGGCCGTCGGCGATCGTATAGTCTGCCCCCAACAAGCCACAGGCCACCCTGTCCGGCGCCGGGATGTCACCGCCACTCACGTACGCGTGGCCGACGACTAGCTCTCCCATCATCTCGGCAAAGAGATAGTTCAGGTCGTCGCGATGCCCCAGGTGGTCGAGGAAGGGCCGGTATCGCTCGCGGGCCGCTTCCCAGTCTACGCCGTGCATGTACGAGTCGTAGAAAAAGTCACGCTGGATGCGGTACATCTCGTCGAACATCTGCCGCCACTCGGCTCGCGGATCGACATAGACCTCGACCCCGCCCAGCTTGAGGTTGCTCGGGTTGTCCTCGGGTTTCTTGGTCGCGTCGATCACGCCGTAGGCATCGCTCTTTTCGCCCTGATAGAGTAGCTTGGTCCCGTCGGCGCTCAGCCAATACGCGCGCATGTTTCGCAGGTATACCTCGCTCTTGCGCTCCTTCATATCAAAGGCATACAGCGTGTGAAGGGCGGGCCCGTGCGCCCCAAGCTGCCGCGGAGTCGCCTCCAGGTAAAAGAGCTTGTCCTTTCCCGCCTGCAGCGACCGGTATTCGCGCGGGGGCAGCGGCAGCGCCACGATCCGCTGGTCGATTCCCTCCAGGTCTACGTGCACCTCGACCGGCTTTGCCTCCTCCTTTTCCTTGTCGTCGCCCTTTTCCTCCTCTTTCTCCTGCGGCGTTTTTTCCTCGTCGCTCTCGGCAGCCAGTGGAGAGGGTTCGTCAGCGCTGAGTACGGCGAGATAGAGGCTGCTCGTCACCGGGCGCTCGTACGAGGACATATCGAGCCAACCCGTGTTCAGGCCATAGTTGGCGCTAGCGGCAAAGAACAGGTACTTGCCATCCCGGCTAAAGCAGGCATAGGTCGCGTCGCTCATCCCGTCGGTCACTTGGTGGCTCTTGCCCGTAGCCAGCTCGTAGAGGTAGACAGCGCGCAGGTGCGTCTCCAGCCGCTTGGTGTAGGCGATCCACTTGCCATCGGGCGACCAGTCCGGGTTCAGGCTTCGCTCCGGGTGGTCGTACGTGTCCGTGTCGACGTGGATCGGGACTCTGTCCTCCAGGTTGATGTAGTACAGGTTGAGTGCCTTGTCGGTATAGGCGATCTTACGGCTGTCTGGTGACCAGGTCGGCGAATAGTAGTGCGTCTTGCACCCGAGGGGGATCTCGGTCTTGACCTCACCCATCTGGTCGGAAAGCACCAATTCGTACTCGCCACTGGCATCGGAGAAATAGGCGATCCGCTGCCCATCCGGCGACCAGGCGGGGTAACGCTCGTGTACGCCAGGCGTACGCGTCAAGTTGCGAACGTCGCCCTTTTCTGCAGGCATGGTCAGGATCTCGCCGCGCGCCTCGAATACGATGCGCGCCCCACTCGCCGAGATCCCGGCGTTCTGGATATAGGGCACCGCTTTCTCATAATGCGGCCGCGCGTGGGGTAAATCGGCGGCAATCGAAATGTGCAGCGCCTGGTGCGTACCCGCCGCCAGGTCGTAAAGGTGCACGCGCCCGCCCTGCTCGTAGGCCAGCACGCCGCTGCCGGCAGTCAGCGAGCGCACGTCCCAGTCGTCGTGATCGGTTAGTCTCTGCACCTCAGCCGAGGGAACGTCGTACGCATAGATGTTCATCGTCCCATCGCGATCGGAGAGGAAACACACAGTGTCGTCGACCCAGCAGGGAAAAGTATCGCTGGCATTCTGGTGAGGGATCTCGACATAGTCATAGCTTGCCAGATCGAGGATCCAGATGCGAACCGTCCGTCCGCCCCGGTACTGCTTCCACGACCAGAAGGCCTCCGGGCAGGTCGTGTACGCAATGCGACTGCCGTCGGTGCTCAAGCTGCCGCGCTCGGCAATCGGCATCGGCATCGCGACCGGATAGTCGCCCTTCAGGGCAACCGTGTACAGGCGGTTGTAGCGCCCCTGGTGGTGCGTATCACGGCTGGTGGCAAACAGCACGCGCTGCCCATCGGGGGTCCAGCCGCGGACCCAGTCGCTACCGGGATGGTAGGTCAGACGGCGCGGCGAGCCGCCTGCGCTCGGTAGGACGTACACACTGGTGTTGCCGTCATAGTCGCCAGAGAAAGCGATCCACTGCCCGTCTGGCGAAAAGAGCGGCGTCGATTTGACCCCCTCTTGCGCCGTCAAGCGTCGCGGGCTGGCGCCATCGCGCCCAGCGATCCAGATGTCACTTGCATACAAAAAGACAACGTGCTGGGCACTGACGGTGGGCTGTCTCAGGAGCAGGGTTTCTGGCTGATCAACAGATAGCATGGCGCGGATTCTCCTCCATAGACTTGAGGCGAACGAGGCTCAAAAGGCAGGCCGCTGTCCTCGAAGGACTGTACGAGCGCAACAGACTCGGCCCGCTCGTAATTGAACAGCGTCCCATCGGCGTCCAGCAAGAGCCAGTGATAGCGAACTGAAGCTTCTCGTGCGATCGAGACCGTCCTTTCAACAGAAGGAACGACAAGGGCACACGTTTCATCGCCCTCTGCCGCCAGAGTTGCCGGGTAGGTATGCCAGCAGGCAAGAGGAAATGGCTGGATCCCAGACGATCGCGAGGGATTGCAGCAGTGCACGCGGTCAACTGCTGTTGATCTCGAAATAGTACCCTTCGCCGCGCACGGAATGGATCAAGCGCGGCATGCCCGGATCGAGCTCTATCTTTTTGCGAAGCCGGTACACGCATTGCTTGATCAGGTCTGTCTGGCCAATGTGCTCGGGGCCCCACACCTGGAGCAGGATCGCGTTTGTCGAGATCACCTGGCCGGCGTGCCGGAGCAGCACCTCCAGCACCTTGAACTCTTTGGGAGGAAGATAGATCGTCTCGTCTTTGAGCGTGAGCTCGCGCCGGTCGACGTTCAAGATGACCGAGGCATCCGGGCTCACGTAAGCTCGCGCCTCGGTACGCGATTCGCTGCTGCTGCGCAGCCGGGCAAAGAGACGGCTGACCAGTTCCGAGGGCCGGAACGGCTTGACCAGGTAATCGTCTGCGCCCACCGAGAAACCGTGAACCACGTCCTCCGGCTCCCTGGCCTTGCCTGTATAGAGGAGTACCGGCACGTCGGTCAGCTCACGGATGCGACGACAGACCTCAAAGCCGTCCATCTGTGGCATCATGACGTCCAGTACGACGGCGTCAGGGTGCTCTTGGTAGACTGCACGCAGGCCGGTGAGTGGATCGGCAGCAGCCACGACGTAAAAACCCTCATGGCCTAGCATGACCTCCATCATCTCCAGCATTTCTCGGTTGTCATCGATCACGAGGACGCGAAATTGTTGCTTCATACACCATCTATCCGCCTGCCGGGTCTCTTTCCATTGTACCATTGCCCTCCCGATCTGTAAAATGGTGACCTGTTTCCACCCCCGCTCACCTCCGAATCGCGCAGTGACGCGATCCAGAGTATAATGCGCCGCACAGAGGACTCGTGGTATCACAAGTGGACCTATGAGTGAGGTGCGACATGGCCGTCAGTACCGACCTGAAGGTGTTCATCACCCATAGCGACGCAAGCTGTGATGAATGCGGCGAAGAACTGGGCCGCAAGGCCTGGATCACGCTGAACCGGGAAAAGGGCGCATTATGTCTGTCCTGTGCCGATCTGGATCACCTCGTCTTCCTACCGGCCGGCGATGCGGCACTGACCCGCCGTTCGCGCAAGCATTCGTCGCTCGTCGCCGTCGTCCTGCGCTGGAGCCGTGCCCGCAGGCGGTACGAGCGACAGGGCTTGCTCGTCGAGGAAGCAGCGTTGGCACAGGCCGAGCAAGAATGCCTGGCAGACGAGGAGGCACGCGCTCGCCAGCGCGAGCGTGCGGCGGCGCGGCGCGCCGAGCTGGACAAGGAATATGTCGAGGGCTTTGCTGCGCGCGTGCGCGAGCTGTTTCCCTCCTGCCCTGCCGGGCGCGAGGCCGAGATTGCCGAGCACGCCTGCCTCAAGTACAGCGGCCGTGTCGGGCGCTCGGCCGCTGCCAAGCACCTGGAAGAGGACGTCGTCCGTATCGCGGTGATCGCTCACGTCCGCCACGCAGGGACGAACTATGATGAGCTGCTCGGCAGCGGCTTTGACCGGCACGACGCACGCGCCATGGTGGCAGACACTGTCGACCAGGTGTTGGCCCAGTGGAGCGAATCTCCGGATACCAGCCCCCAAGAGTCTGCGGACAAAGCGTCCGACGAGACACTTAGGGTCTGACCCTATTTATCACCTTCTACAGTTCAAAAAAGGAGCACTGCATGGACATCACTCGTCCCGAAACCGTCGGCCTCTCCTCCTCTCGCCTGGCACGCATTGGTCAGGCCATGCAGAAATACGTCGACAGTGAAAAGCTCGCCGGCACGCTCACCCTCGTCGCCCGCCACGGCAAGATCGCCCATTTTCAGCCGCTCGGCGTGATGGACGTGAAAGCCGGAACGCCCATGGCGCACGACACCCTCTTTCGCATCTACTCCATGAGCAAGCCAATCACCAGCGTGGCGGTGATGATGCTCTACGAGGAAGGCCATTTCCTGCTCACCGATCCCATCCAAGAGTTCATCCCCGCCTTTGCCGACGTGCGTGTGCTCGAGCACATCGGCACCGAGGCGCAACTGGTCCCGCCGCAGCGCGCAATCACGATCCGCGACCTGCTGACCCATACCGCTGGCCTGGGCTATGGCCTCGGTGAGGACTATATCGATGGGCTCTACAAGAAGCAGGTGTGGGGCACGATGGAGCGGAATCCGGAAGCGACCCTGGGAGAGATGATAGAGACCGTAGCCGGGCTTCCCCTCGCCTACCATCCGGGCCAGGGTTGGCGCTACAGCATGGCCACCGACGTGCTGGGGTACCTGGTGCAGGTCGCCTCGGGCACGGCGTTCGACGTCTATCTACAAGAGCGGATCTTTCAACCGCTCGGCATGATCGATACCGGCTTTTACGTTCCGCCGGACAAGATCGACCGCTTCTCAGCCAACTATAGCCCGGGCGAGGACGGCTCTGGGTTGCAGCTCATCGACGCGCCCACCGGTAGCCGGTACACCCACCCTGGACGCATCCCGTCCGGTGGCGGGGGACTGGCCTCGACGGCGACCGACTATGTCCGGTTCGCGCAGATGCTGCTGAACGGAGGTGCGCTTGATGGCGTACGGTTGCTCAGCCGCAAGTCGGTCGAGCTGATGACGATCAACCACCTGCCCCCGGGAATCCATCCCTTCGGGCGTCCCTCGCAAGGGATGGGGTTGGGCGTCGGCATGGTCATCGACCTGGCGCAGACGCAAGCTCTGGGCTCGGTCGGCGCCTACGGCTGGGGTGGTGCAGCCAGCACCAACTTCTGGGTCGACCCACAGGAGGACTTGATCGGCATCTTTATGACCCAGCTCATGCCCAGCGGCACCTATCCCGTGGTCGATGATTTCCGTGTCGCGGTCTACCAGGCGATCGTGGACTGACGACGAGCGCTCGCAGAGCCATAGCCCTGAAGGAAAGTCCTATGCTTCACCAGGAGGACGTCAGACCACTCGAACGTTATATCGAACGGCGCCGCAAGGCGGTACACAACCCGGCGTTGGCCATCGCCCTCGTCGACCGGACCAACGTCGCCTACGTGAACGGCTATGGGCGGATACGCGGCCCGGGCAGCAGCATCGTCGGCCCCCATACGCCCTTCGAGATCGGGTCCGTAAGCAAGACCTTTGCCGCCGTCGCCGCACTGCAGGCCGTGGAGGCCGGCTTGCTCGACCTGCACGCGCCTGTGCAGCACTACCTCCCCTGGTTCGAGGTCCGCTCGCCCTACTCGGCGCCGATCACGCCGCATCACCTGCTCTCCCACTCGGCGGGTCTGCCGTACAGCGTGGATTTCTCGCCCGATCCACGCGGCGTGGTATGGGGCCTGCGGGAGATCGAGGTCGGTTTCGCTCCCGGCACACACTTCTACTACTCTGAACCGGGCTACCAGACGCTGACCCTGGTGCTGGAACAGGTCTACGGCCGGCCCTATGCCCGCATCGTGCGCGACGGCATCCTCGACCCGCTCGGGATGTACAACTCGTACGCTGCCATCACGCACGCGCTGCGCCCTCGCCTCCCGCAGGGCTACTGGCCCCTGTACGATGACCGCCCGCCGCACCCCAGCCACCCGCTGGTCCCTGCCCCCTGGGTGGAGCTCAACTCGGCCGACGGGGCGATCGCCTCCACGGCCATCGATATGGGCCAGTTCGTGCACATGCTCCTCCGACGCGGGCATGGTCCGCACGGGCGCCTCCTCTCTGAGGAGAGCTACCGCCGGATGACGAGCGAGGTGGTCCCCGGATCAGGATACGGCTATGGCATCTATGTCCAGGCCGAGGAGGGACACCGCCGCCTCGCACACGGCGGCGACATGCCGGGCTACGAGGCCTACGTGGCGATGGACATGGACCGCGGGCTCGGTGTCGTCGTCCTCGCCGCGCAGCCCTATCCCGCCGGTACGTGGGGCCAGGTCTATGCGTACTGGCGTGCGGCCGGCGCCGGCCAGGAACCGCCGCTCCTGGTCGTGCCGCCGGATCCCGGGCGAGTGGTGAATGCGGCAGACTATGCCGGCACCTATCGCGGGCAGGCCCAGCCGCTGCAGTTCGCTGCCGAGGAGGATCGCGTCTACCTCCACCTGGGCGAAGAACGGGTTGCCCTCGAGCAGCGCGGGGAAGATCGTTTCTACGCGAACCACCCTGCGCTGGATCGCTTCTTCCTCCAGTTCGGGCGTACCGAGGGGACTGTGGCGGTGCCTGGCCCGGTGGTCGAGCTCTCGCATGGGCCCGATTGGTATGTGCACGAACGCTATGACGGCCCACGCACGTTCCCGCATCCGCCTGAGTGGGATGCTTACGCCGGGCACTATCGCGCGCACAACGCGTGGCTGAGCAACTTTCGCGTCGTCACACGCCAAGGCGCACTGTGGTTCGTCTGGCCGTGGGGCGACGAGGATCCCCTGCTTCCGCTGGAGGACGGCACATTTCGCCTCGGTGCAGAGCCGTATTCGCCCGAGCGCGTGCGTTTCGACCAGATCGTGGGTGGGCATGCCCTGCGCGCCACGCTGTCCGGCTGTGCCTATTACCGCTTTTTCACATCGTAGCGACCTATCGTACCGCGTCGAACCTCTCTACGCGGCTAACCAGACAAGGAGGAATCTCACAGTGACCAAGATCGTGATCATCGGCGCCGGCAGCGGCTTTGGTGGGCGGCTGTCGGTCGACATCATGTCGCGCGAGCCACTGCAGGACGCGACGATCGGCCTGGTCGACCTGCACGCCGACCGGCTCAAGAAGGTGCACGGCTATGTGCAGCGCACCGTCGAGCGCTACGACCTGCCCACGCGCGTCGTCGCCTCCACCGACCGGCGCGAGCTGCTGCCCGGTGCCGATTTCGTCATCACTTCCGTTTCAGTCGGCGGCGGCGCCTACCACGGCCACCCCTACAAGGCCGAGGTCGAGATCCCGCGCAAGTATGGCGTCGAGCAGTCGGTGGCCGACACGACGAGCGTGGGCGCCGTCTTTCGCTTTCTGCGCACCGGGCCGGTCCAGCACGCCTTTTTCCGCGACATGGAAGCGCTGTGCCCCGACGCGTTCGTGCTCAACCACACCAACCCGATGGCTATGCTGACCTGGCTGCACACCGTCGACTCGTCCATGCGCAACGTCGGCCTGTGCCACAGCGTGCAGGGCACCACGGAAAAGCTGGCGCGCATTCTCGACGTGCCCTACGAGGAGGTCTCGTACTGGGTGGCGGGCATCAACCACCAGTCGTGGGTCCTCGAGTTCCGCCACGGCGATCGTGACCTCTACCCACTCCTGCACCAGACCGCCGAGGACGCGGACGTGTTCGCCGGTGACCCGGTCCGCTTTGAGATCATGAAGCACTTTGGCTACTTTCCGACCGAAAGCACGCGCCACAACTCGGAATACCTGCCTTATTTTCGGCGCACGCCCGAGCTGATGGCCCACTATGGCCTCGAAGCGCGCGACGTGCCCGACGAACCGCGCCGCGTGCGCGAGTGGATGGCCGACACCGGGATCGAGGGCGGCGAGGGACCGGTGGGTGAGCTGCGCCGTTCCCGCGAGTTTACCACCGGGATCATGGAGGCCATGCTGACCAACGAGCCGTTCCGTTTCAACGGCAACGTCGTGAACCACGGCGTGATCTCGAACTTGCCCGACGAGTGCTGCGTCGAGGTGCCCTGTATGGCCGATGCGCGCGGCGTACATCCCTGCTACGTCGGCGACCTGCCACCGCAGCTGGCGTCGATCAACCGCTCCAACATTGCTGTGCACGAGCTGGCGGTTCGCGCCGTGCT
>Ga0307425_1001848_pt1 | contig 12333 bp, 13 predicted proteins | sample SalMarWE160330MG_FD_202152 | JGI IMG/M metagenome (GOLD analysis project Ga0307425, IMG submission 202152) | Salt marsh sediment microbial communities from the Plum Island Ecosystem LTER, Massachusetts, United States - WE1603-30 | ecosystem: Environmental > Aquatic > Marine > Intertidal zone >... | reverse complement strand
AAAAAGCAGTGTTGTTTAATTTTATGACAGATCCATATAATGCTATGGAGTCTGAATTAAGATTTACAAGGGAATGTCTTAAGATTGCATTAAAACATAGAATCCCAGTTAAAATATTAACTAAGTCAAAAACAGTTCTAAATGATATCGATATAATAAAAAAGTTCGGGAGTCATATCTCTGTTGGAATGACTCTTACATTTGATAATAATATTGATTCGAAAAAATGGGAGCCGGGAGCAAGTTTGCCATTTGAAAGAATAGAAACATTGCAAAAATTAAAAGAATCAGGAATATATACATGGGCAAGTTTCGAACCTGTCATAGAACCTACTCAGAGCACAGGCATGATTATAAAAGCATTAAAATCTGTCGATCATTACAAAATAGGTAAAATAAACAATTATCAAGGGATAGATAAAAAGATAAACTGGCATTCATTTTTAGATAATGTATTGCAAATATTGAGAGGGCAGAAACCTTTTTATATAAAACAAGATTTAAGGAGAGCTGCTCCGGGAATCCAATTATACGGAAATGAAGTTTTACCAGACGAATTTGAACCGGAGCCATTTATAAAATGAGTAGACCAACATTATTAACAAAAGAGATGCAAAAAGAAATTTGTGGGTATATAGAAAACGGGAATACATTTGTAACTGCTTATAAACTGGCAGGGATATCAGAAAGTATATTTTATTTATGGAAACAACTAGGCGAAAAGGATTTATTAGAAGGAAATGAAACGATATATTCGGAGTTTTTGGCGTCTATAAAAAAGGCAGAGGAAAAGTTTAAGGCGTGGAATATTCAACAAATAATGAATGCAGGAAAAAAACCTCAATACTGGCATGCGAATGCTTGGCTATTAGAGAGGAAGTATCCTGATGAATTCGGGAAAAAAGAAAAACAAGAACATAGCGGAAAAATAAAGATAGAAAAGATTCCACCTGAAGAGAGAAAAAAAGAAATCGAGAGACTGATAGAAAAAAGGATGGAATAGTGGGATTGACAGCATATGAAGAGAAAATACTACTTGATTTACTCGAAGATGAAAATAGAGACGCTGCAAAAAAAAGTCATTTAAAATTTATAGACTACACATGGAAAAAGAATAAAAAATCAGATCCGTTTATTCACGGATTCCATACAAAGAAAATCTGTTCCAGAATCGACATGGCCATAGAGGATTTCCGGAATGGGAAGTCAACTTGCTTGCTCATCAATGTACACCCCAGGAGCGGAAAAACTGATATTGTCAGCCGGTACTTGGGTGCTCATTTTTTGGGGGAGTTTCCTGGAAAAGAGGTTATGCAAGTGTCATACTCTGCCGGGAAAGCCGAATCCTTTGCCGCATTCGGCAGGGATATATTCAAGTCTGCAAAATACCGGGAACTATACCCGGAAATCGGATTATCAAAAGAGACGAACAAAAAATCAGAGTGGTTGATAGCAGACTCCAACCAATTAAATACAGGGGGGAGTCTCTACGCTTCAGGTCTGCAATCCGGGTTGACTGGCTCTGGGTTTCACTTGGGTATATTGGATGATTATTGTGCCGGCAGGGCTGAGGCTGAAAGTGAGGTCCAGAGAACAAATGCTTGGGAAGCTTTTCGGGATGATTTTATGACCAGGCGGGCTCCGGTATTTATTGTGATAATCCTGGCCACTCAATGGCATTGGGACGATATCTCCGGACGTATCCGGAAAGAAATGAAAGAGAATCCAAACTTCCCGCGATTTGATGAATTAGTATTTTCGGCCAGGGCAGTTGATTATACCGGTCCCGGGGAGTACCCGGGGGAATATTTATTTTTGGAAAGGTTTTCCCGGCAGTATTATTTAGAGCAATATGCAACCCTGGGGAAATACAGTGCAGCGGCCCTTATGGATTGCAATCCGACACCGAGAGAGGGAGGGTTTTTGAAGACTGAAAATATAATTTACTACACGCCTGAAGAAATCAATAAAGTATTTCCGTCACTTACAGAAATTCAGTGGTATCGAGTATGGGACCTAGCGCATAAAGCGAAAGAGAGGGGCGGTGATGATCCTGATTGGACTAGTGGGACTCTGCTAGGGTTTAAGTTATTCCCGGGTGATCCGTTGCCGCATTTATATGTAAGAGATATTAAGAGGATACGGGAAGGGGCAGGGTTCCGGGATTCTGTCATTAAGACAGTTGCCAGGGGGGACGGTACGTTTATTAAGCAAGCTATGGAAACATCGATTGATGCAATGGACGCCTATGATTATATCAGCAAGTCCGTTAAGGAAATATCGTGGATTAAAATTAAAGTTAAGGGTGATAAACTTGTTAGGGCCACACCTTTAGAGCCGATATTTGAGGCAGTCGGACATGTGCATGTAGCAAAAGCAAAATGGAATGATGACTGGGTAGATGAGCTTGTTAAATTCGATGGGCTTGAAAATACCCATGATGACCAGGTAGACAATTTGTCAGCCGGGTATCAGCATATCATGGGCGGATTGAGATTGTCTGCAGAACACAAAAAAAGCATGAGGGCAAGGAGACAGCGGGCTCAATGACTTGCCGAAAAAATAGTTAAGGAGTTAAAAGATTCCAAAGATTAAATTGATACAAGGCGATTGCTTGAAAAAGATGAAAGATATTCCCGATGGGAGTGTTGATATGGTTTTGTGCGACCCTCCTTATGGCACAACTACGTGCAGATGGGATTCAATCATACCACTAAAGCCGATGTGGGAGCACTTGAAGCGTGTTATCAAGCCAAACGGGGCTATCGTGATGACCGCCAGCCAGCCATTCACAACGAAGCTTATCGCTTCGAATATGAAGATGTTTAAGTATTGTTGGGTGTGGGATAAGAAGATACCAAGTGGGATGTCTTACGCAAAATACCAACCGATGAGGCAAAGTGAGGATGTAATTATTTTTTGTGAGGGTAAAACGACTTATAACGCACAGATGATTTTGAGGAATAAACCAATAAAAGGTGGTGGAATGTCTAAGGGCGAAACCACAAACAATCAGAAATTAGTGGCACTCAAAAAGATATACACCCACAAAAACCCCACAAATATTATTATGTTTGACAAAATAAGGCGTAATTCAGTCCACCCCACCCAAAAGCCAGTCGCCCTCATGGAGTACCTAATCAAGACCTATACCAACGTAGGCGAAACGGTGCTTGACTTCACTATGGGGAGCGGAACTGCTGGAGTTGCTTGCGTTAATTTAAACCGTGACTTCATCGGAATTGAGCTTGACGCCGAGTATTTCAAAATTGCAGAGAAAAGAATATATGAAAATCTATAAGATAACTAAAGCAAGCGAATATATTGGCGTGTCAATCAACACACTCAAGACGCTTGCCAACAATGGTAAGATAAATTCTTTTAAGACTTCGGGTAGTCACATTTGAAAAAGAGTATGAGAGCAAGGAGACAAAGGACATGAAATTATTTATAGAATTAACAGGTAAAAAATGTTTAGACAAAGGATTTATGGGTGAATGGGGATTAATGATTATCAATAAAAAAAGTATAATCAAGGTAGAGGCAAGTGAAAGTGATATATATTATTTTATCACGTTATCCAATAATGAAACATATTTATGCGAAAATGAAAATAATAAAATTAATGGATTGAGAGAAGAGCTGAAACATATAGAAGTTTAGGGGTGGTGTAATGAGAATAATTACAGTAGTTTTTGACGTAGATAATAAAAAACTATGGACTCGAATGGCAAGGATATTTTGTGAATCTGTAAAAAAGCATATGCCGGGAATGGATTTTATTCTGAAAGTTATTAGGAAGCCACCCCGGGTTAATGGTACAGCAGTTAATCGAACGTTTAATAATGAAAAATTGAAAATCTGGAATGATTACCAGCAGGAGTCTACAGAGAACACAATATTTATGGATTCTGATATGTTATGTTTGAATAGTTTTGAAACGGCATTTATTCAAAATTTTGATGTAGCTTTAACTGTTAATAAAAAAAGAGATTTTCCCCCACTTAATGCCGGTGTAGTATTCGCTAGGCCTACGGGTGAGGCAAAAGCATTTTTTAGACAATGGGTGAAAATTGATAACTTGCTATATAACGATAATAATCTGCATGGTATATGGGCCGGAAAATATCTCGGACAAAATCAAGCTTCCCTCGGGTATCTTTTAGAGCAAGATGATTTTCCAGGTAAAGTACAATATTTTCCGAATAGGGTTTGGAATTGCACAGACCAGCACTGGCATACAATTAACGATAATACAATTTTTGTACATCTTAAAGGTGTACTTCGGACAGAGCTACTCAACAACCTGGCACCGCATCACCCGTATGCAAAAATTATGCAGATGTGGTATGATATGGATACCGAGTTTAACGGGGTAGAGCACAACAGCTTTGTTAACCGCAGGATTCCGAGGGGGAGAGCGAGGAGATGAAAATAGTCACAACTTTTTTTCGGTACAAAAATTATCCGCATGAATATGATTATCTTTTGAGGGTGCTTGAATCCAGCTGTCAACATTATATGCCTGATATCCCATTTGTCTGTCTGCAGATTGATGATGTAAGCGAAAAAACAGACCGCCACATAGGATATCACGCTAATACGATTAAGCTCAGGGAGTTGGCTGAGTATGTCAAATATGCAGATGACGACCTTATAATAATTGACTGTGATATGATGTGCCTGGCTCCTGGGTATCATGCATTTGAAGAAATCTTTGATATTGCCTACACGATGAGGACTACCGTTAACGGTCCCGGGACACCGACACTCAACGGTGGAGTAATCATGGTCCGTAATAACCAGAGAGCAAAAAGCTGGTTTGCAAAATTATTAAATGTTAATGAGTGGATGTACTCTATGCCAACACTGCATGATAAGTGGCGTTATCGATACCCGGGAATGAATCAATCTGCTATGGGATACATGATTGAGGAATCCAGGCACCCGGTAATTTTACATGAATATAAAACCTGTGACTGGAATGCAGTTGATTGTGACTGGAAGCAATCCGGGAATCCAGTATTTGTACACTGCAAGGGAGAATTAAGGGAATTAATTAAGCGCAGGCTGCACCCTGGGCCACTTGCAAAACTTGTTGAAAAATGGTATAGTTTTTACGATGAAAAAAATAATTGGCCTAATGATGGTCAAAAATGAAGATATCTATATTCGGAAAGCGATTGAGAACATCAAAGAATTTTGTGATGAGATCATAGTTATTGATACCGGTAGTACTGATAACACTATAGCAGAGATAGAGAAAACTGGATTAAAGGCGCATGTAGAGCTTGACCTTAAAAACACTCACAGATTTATTGAGCCGTATATAGGAACTGATACCTGGATTTTTGGAGTTGATGGGGATGAGTTGTATGATCCGGCAGGGCTTGAGAGATTAAAATGGCAAATTGAATACGGCATGTATGATGGTTGCTACCAGGTGCAGGGATGGTATTTACACGCCTGGAGAATTATAGGAAATCAAATTATAGGATTTTTAGGACCTCCCAGCCATACCCCGACAAAATTATATAACATGAAAAATATCACTACCTGGCAGCAGGATGGGAAACATATACTTTTTCTTTGCCGTCCGATGGGGATGGTAGGCTCGAAGGGCCGGGCATATTATGACAATTGGGATGAAACTCCGCTCCGGTGTGTGCATATGAGATTTCAGCATAGGTCATCGATAGAAAGCGAGGATACTATAGGAGCCCGTTTGCATGGTGAGGACATTTTAGGATACGGAAACCGGGGGGACCGGGGCGGTACTGACAAAAGAAATGAAAGATTGGTGTATAGAAAAGGTGATCAAGTGACAAAGGTGATCAAGTGACAAAGGAGATTAGCTGGTTATGAGACGAATAGGCGGTGGACATACAAGAGTGATGCAACCAAGAGGTAAATTGATTGCACCAAAAACTGAAGCAGAAAAGAATTTAATCTATGACCCGAAAAGACTGAGGCGATGGGATGCTCTTATTCAGAGAATTCCGGTAGACAGGGAATCGGTAGGAGCTGAGGTAGGGATTTGGTGTGGTGACACATCCTGGAGGGTTTTAAAACAAAGACCTCTTTGTAAACATATTATGATTGATCCGTGGCAGAAGCCGGACCCAGATAGTCGATGGGCGCAAAGCCCTGACGGGGTGGCCCATCAAGACCAGGAATATTATGATGATTGCTATAAAAAAACTTTGCAAAATATTGAACCGTGGAAAGATAGAGCTGATATAATCCGTAGAAAAAGTTTGGAAGCTGTAAACGGGATTGAAGATGCAAGTTTAGATTATGTGTGGATTGACGCAGAGCATACATATGAGGGATGTAAAGAAGACATTCAGGCCTGGTTACCGAAGGTGAAAAAAGGGGGGTGGATAGGTGGCCATGATTTTGATAATCTCCCCCGCTTCCCCGGGATACGGAAAGCAGTAGAAGAAATATTCGATAAAAATTATGAGCTGGACCGTGATCACACTTGGTTTGTGAGGATCAAATGAAAATATTAATCATAGGCTATGGGGTAATCGGAAAATGGGTGCATGAATTATTCCCGGATGCTACTCCATTTGACGTGGATCTTAATCAGCATACAAAAGATCAAATAATGTCAGAGCAATATGATATTGCTTTTGTATGTGTCCCCACCGATATGCTTCAAGATGGTAGTTGCGATACCTCAATAGTCGAACAGGTTATTACCGAGCACAAAAATCATGTCAATGTTTTTTGTATCAGGTCAACGATTGCTCCAGGGACTACAGAAAGTATAAAGCAAACTATTTATTCGAAAGTTGTTTTTTCCCCGGAATATTCAGGATCTACCCAGCATTCCAACAATTATGATTATGATTTTGTTATAATCGGAGGGAATGGAGAAAGTGGAGATATGGTAGCCAGTGTGTATGAGCAAATTTGTGATGGTAGACTAAAAATATATCAGACAGATGCGTTAACTGCTGAGCTTGTTAAATACGGGGAGAACGCCTGGATTGCGTTTAAGGTGAGTTTTTGTAATGAGTTTGCACGTATATGCGAGACATTCGGCGCGGATTATCGTAAATGGCGAGAGCTATGGCTTGCAGACCCGAGAATAAATCCGGCGCACACTTTTGTATACAAAGAAGCACCTTATTATGATAGCCATTGCCTGAACAAAGATATCCCTGCTATAATTAGGGCTGCTGAAAAAGCCGGGTATCCCCCGGGGTTGCTCCGGGCTATGGAAGCCTATAATAATTTCAACAAGGGGACATAACATGCAGATAACATTTACATTTGCAAATGGATCAACATTCACCTGGGGAAAAGAAAAATCACAGATAACAAACCCGACAAAAAAGCAGCATCGACGACCGGCTAATATAGATATCCGGGAATATCCTGTTGCCAATGCAGAGTTGACACAGGGACTTTATCATAACTCATACCCCGGGTTGAAATTGGCAGGAAGTATGGCCTATGCGCCCATTGCAATTCCGGTTGCTTTTATGGGGCTCCCTATCCCGGTAACAGATAATGAAAATCAGCAAGAGGAAATTGATACTCTTGTTTTAAGCTTTAGCCAGCGGATGCAATCAATCCATAGGCAGGCTCACCGGGAGGGGACAATTTGGGTGTGGCCTTTTTATGATTCTAGGGGCGGGTTGCTCCGGTGGGAGTTTATACCGGATGAATCGGTGTCAGATGTAATTTTAGATATACAGACCAGGGAGATAATTAAATTAATTGTTGATGAAGAAATCTATATCTCAACTGGATACAATGAGGTGAAGACGGTCAGGCGTCGCCGGGAGTTTACCCGCGAAAAAGTGACGATTGTATGGTCCGGACAATATGTAAACGGATTGAATAATGAGGCATACAGAAACCCTGTTGGAATTTTGCCGGTACCGTTTGCAAATAATATTGACGGTGATGAACATCGGGGGTATTCCGATTATGAGCGAATAGTTGCTGACCTAAAAGCATACGCAGAAATAAGCGAACAGGAATTAAAAATGCTGGCTAAATTCCAGCCGAAGATGATCCAATATTTTGCGTCGAGCGTAAAAGAATGGCTTGATAATAATGGGTTTGCTGAACTTGCGGATGTTGACATAGCTACAACAGATTTTATTATGAATAGCACTGATACTGAAAAAACGGAAATACTTTTTCCAGAGGTAGCCTTCCAGGCCTGGGAAGTTGCGCTTAAGCGATTATTTAAAAAAATTGTAGAGGGTTCAGGAATCCCAGAAATACTTTGGGGAGTTGCCACCGACGGGAACCATGCCAGTGCTGATAAAGATATGGACACGTTTGTTATGTTTGTTGGGAGCAAGCAAAATCAGCATACAGAAAAATATAAAGAACTTTATAAGGCTTCTTTTCAGTTGCTTGCTATGGCCGGTAAAATGTCACAAATAAATGAATTTGAAATTAAATGGAATCATCTCTCAGCTATAAGCGAAAAGACTAAAGCGGAGATTTTTGGAATGTTTGCCAAAGGTGTCGGCGATCTTATCAACGTAGCCGGGATCACAAAAGAGCAGTTACATAATCTTTGGGTAAAAATGTATCCTGAGGAAACGGTTGAAAAAATTGAAGATTTTATAACTGGTCTTGCGGACATGGCCGGACATAAACAATTTAAGGATGCAAGTTTTACAGAAGCCCAGGGAATGACCGATGGGGATTTGACAGATGATGAGCCGGAAAACGTTGATATTTTTGAACCGGCAGTATGACCAGAAAAGAATTTTATAAAGCCTATTCAGCCGCCAGGAAAAAAACACTTCGGTTATCAGTCCGGGGGATCAACGAATTAAAAAAAATCTACAATAAAGCCGGCGACATGGTTGCCGAAGTTATAGCGGATGTAAAAGCTAGGCAATTATCAGATATCACCCTTGAGGCTCAAACTGCGATATCCAGACAATTGGAATTAGGCGCGAATCTTATCCGGGGAAAGATGTCTGAAAATCTGTCGTCAATGATGCGAAAAGCTGCTGGGTATGTAACCGGAGTCGATGCACAATATCTGAAAACCATTATGCCTGGAATCCGGGGAGTGACATCTATTGGCATCGATGCTGTTTACGCTGCGGTTAATGAGCGGGTAGTTCGGTCCTTGGTTAACCGGATGTTTCAAGATGGGTATACATTGTCAGATAGAATTTGGCGGGTAGGCTCTGATTATCGGGATAACATTTCCAGGGTGATAGGATCAGGATTCGCCCAGGGCCGAGATCCCGTGAAAATTGCAAGAGATATTAAAGGATATATTAAGGGTGGTAAAACGTATCTTGCAAAAAGTTACGGCCCAAGGCTTAAAGCCGGTACCCATGCCTGGTATAGCCGAATAAGAAAAGATATAGATTACCGAGCGATCCGTTTGGTACGGAGTGAACTGTATATGTCACTCCAGGAAGCCGGGAAAGAATCTGGCAGGGCAAACCCCGGGGCATTGGATCTGTATAATTGGGTGTTGAATCCTCACCGGCAGCAATGGAATTGTGTTTGTCCGGAAAATGCCAGGAATGGACCATATACCTATAATAATATTCCCCCGTTTGCACATCCGAATGATATGTGCAGGATTGAGCCGGTTTTAAGAGAGCGGGATAATTTTTTATATGATCTACAAAGTTGGGCTAATTTTGAGCCGGTACCATATCTTGACCAGTGGCATAGCGAATTTTATTCACTATTAGCCTAAAAATTACTACACAAATGTTTACTAAACATAAATAGGGTTGACATATGTTTACAATAGTGGCATAATTAACTGAGGTAAAACTATGCCAAAACGAATTCGACTATATGGTTACGTCGGCCAGGAAATCACAGCTAAAAGTGTAAGCGAAATTCTAGATCCTCTCTCTGGAGAGGATGTCATTGTTGATCTAAACACTCCAGGGGGATTATTGTATGAGGGTGTAGAGATTTACAACCGATTAATTCAATACCCTGGCAAAAAAACCCTTGTGATGGGTGCACTTGTAGCAAGTATAGGAACTCTTGTTAGCATGGCATTTGATAATATCCAGGCTCAGGATTTTTCCGGGTTTATGATTCACAATGTTTCAAGTGGGATTTTTGGCGATAGTAAAGCATTGCGAAAAGAAGCTGATGAAATCGAACGGACAAATACACTGATAGCTACAAAACTATCTCAACGAAGTAAAAAATCAGTAAAAGAAATATTAAAAATGATGGATGCAGAAACCTGGCTGTATGGTCAAGAAATTGTAGACGCAGGGTTTGCAGATGAATTAATCGAAACCGGGGTACAGCCGGACAAAGCAGCCGCAAGCGCAGCGGTCGCGCAAATGAAAGAATCACATTTGTCGAGAGTCGCACAAACAAATATAGGTAATCAAGGCGCCGCCGGCGTCGAAATAATAAATGATGAGGAGAACGAAATGGACAAATTGACCAAGAAAGATATACTTGATCGGATTAACGTCCTCAAAACGAATGGCGAGGTTACGCTCCTTGAAATTGCCAAATCGATGGGACTGGAAAATCAAGTAATCACACCGGAAGCAACAAATGCGCTCACGGTGGTAAGAAAACTTAATGCAGCCGGATATAAAGATCCTGTTGTAGACATTGAGGCTTTGAAAAAGAAAGCTGAAGACGGGGAGAAGGCAAAGCTTAATCAGATGTTACTCGAAAAATTCGGGCCTGCAAAGCTGAAGGACGACAAAGAAAATGCGGTCCGAAGATATGCCCAGCAGAGGGCTGAAGCGGGAATCCCTATTGAAGAAATTGAAAAAGATCAGGTTATGTCTACACTGAAAGCTCAAAGTGCAGATTATATGTCGCCACAAAATCAGCTTGGCATAGTTGAGACTACCGGTAGCGGTCAAAATGAAACCGGGCCGAAAACTGTAAAATACTAAGGGGGTAGATTATGGCAGCAACAGTATATATAGAAATGGAAAAAAATGATCATATCCGCTATGTTAATGATACAGGTGCGGATGTGGTACAATATGAATTTTCAATTGTCGGCCCTTATGCAGGCGTGGCGGATGAAATTATAGCAAGTGCAGCAGTTGGCTCCTGGCATGTCAAAGAGGGAATTATATTACAGGTAGCCGAGACTGAAATGAAAACAGGAGAATTGACTTTTGGCACTCCAGGGCAGGAAGTTTATTTTGATGCTACTACTCTGGAATTCTCTGACACGGAAACAGCCGGATATTATTTGGTTGGTTATCTTAACACCGCAAAAGACAGTAACGGTACGATCAGATTTGAAAAAATGCGTTACTGGACGCTTATAACAACCTAAGGGGGGAAATAATGATAAAAATAATTAACAGACAAAATATAGCGGCTGAAAATTTTAAAGCTGGACATTCGACCCCGGTTTATATTTTCCAGGGAGATAAACAGTTTAATAAAACCGCTACACAACCACTATATGTTGGTGGTGATGGCGCACATCTTAACCTTGAAATGGGATCTGAAAAATGGGTTAATTCTTCAGGTTATCAGAAATTATGGGATGAAATAGGAACCCTACAAAAAAGTGTTAAAGATAAATATAATGCAGCACAGTCTCCCAGTGCAGCAGAACTCGAGGCGTTGCTTGGTAAAATATTTATCGACATTACACGGCGGGCGCAGGAATCCCCGGACCTTACAAGTCGGATCTGCACAGAGATTACAGATTTTGAATTCGCAGAAACAATCAATATGCGTGAAATCTATCAGTATCGTGGCGACTTTAAAACAATTTCAGGAGCGAACGATTCTGTTCCATTAATTGAACAGGCACTTGGTGAGACTGACACTGTTGATATGACAATCCGGGCATTAGGTTGGAAAGACAGCCTTAAGAATATGCTCTATAACCGATTGCACTCTATGCAGAAAGTTAACGAAGCAATTGTTAATGCTGATATTGACAAACGGAATTCTCTAACTATAGGTGTAATCGTAGGTTCCACGTTTGTCGCTTCACAAAAACAGGCAGCCGATACAACAAGTGATGCCACCTATGATGTTAAAATGTATAACACCTTCAGAAAAGCAATTAAAAAATTACGCGGATTGAAGGATTACAGAACAGAGAGAAAAATTGCAGTTCCCAGGATTGCCATTCTTTGTAATTCGTATGATACTTGGAGTATATTACGATGTATCGGTGGACAGTTAACCACCGGTGGCGCAAACGGGACATTAACAACTCTAAATCTTCAGGGATTGCCGATTGCTGAAATAATCGAATATGACCAGGGAATTAATGATGGTTTTGATTGGGGAAAAATTACTCTCGACTATCCTGGGGTGACTGCCGGAAAATGTTACATTTTTGTTCCCGGAGAATAT
>Ga0307425_1001847_pt1 | contig 12334 bp, 12 predicted proteins | sample SalMarWE160330MG_FD_202152 | JGI IMG/M metagenome (GOLD analysis project Ga0307425, IMG submission 202152) | Salt marsh sediment microbial communities from the Plum Island Ecosystem LTER, Massachusetts, United States - WE1603-30 | ecosystem: Environmental > Aquatic > Marine > Intertidal zone >... | reverse complement strand
CATTCTGGTGGAAGAATATGGCTGGCGTATGGGACTTTCAAATATGGTTCGAAAAGAGTTCACTGCTTGGTTTGGCTCAACAGCTTGGTGGAAACAAGCCTTGATATGGTCCATTGTTCTTTCATTCATAGTTGTAGGTGGTGCAGTAGCGGGACCAGAGATAGGATTGGTCATGTTTGTGCTCATGGGTTCAATCTTCATGACCATTGCAACAATCATAGCTTCACAGGAGTTCATCCTAGAAGAGAAGAGAACTGGATCAGCAGCCAGGGTTCTCTCGAAGCCTCTATCAAGAACAGCATTCATTGTAGCCAAGCTATTTCCAAACGCAATCAATCTGACAGTATCATTAGTCTTCATTCCGGGAGTTGTCGTATTTATCCTGATGTTTCTGCTATCAGGTGGCACAACACCTTTCACATTCTTCCTGGGATTAGTACCATTAGCTCTCTGGGTGATTTTCTTACAGTTCTTCACAATTTGTCTTGGAACATTCTTCGACAAAGAGGGAGAAGTCATGGGACCTCCATTCTTTTTGATGTTACTTGCCTACCAATTGGGACCTATGCAGTATATTGGTGAGCTTACACCTTTTGGGCTTTGGATTCTCTCACAGATTTACATTGGGGGACTTAGTTCACCAATGACGTTTAATCCGAGCCCTGCACTTCCTATTGGAACAACGATGGTAGCTACCGTGTTTTTCATCATAATCCTGACTATAATTTCTATATGGAGATTCAAACGAGAAGAATTCTGATGATAGAAACAAACAAGAGAATCAGAGAAATAATCTTCCCCCATGAGAAGTAGAAGCGTGGATAGTAATCCCTTGAAAAAAAAGATATACATACTCCCCTTGGCTTTGATATTCCTTCTAGTTGCAAATGTTGCCGCAGGGTACAATTTAGAAACATCTAGTGAGCGACCCTTAGCAATTCATAATTTTTTATTGGAATCGGTTTCTTGGAAATCTATTCCCATCAGCTGTCTTGCAGGTGATACTCTCTCTGGTGAGTTCACATTGACCAGTAATGGTGATCTCTTCATAGGGGACCAGACGAAGTATGATAATTGGTTACTTGATGGAATTGATTTTCTGATTATTGATTCCGCAGGTTATGAACTCTGGATTGATAAACTTTCGACAACATCATTGTATGAAAGAAAAGGTGTGTTTGAACTCTCTTGGAGTGTCGAGATTCCAAGTGAGGGTATATGGTATATCATCTACTACAATGATTCAATTTTCATGAAACAAGTCGAGGGTAGTATCCAACATATCTCAAGAAGCGGTTCTTCTTTCACTTTTCTTGTTGGCTTGCTAGGTATAGCATCTCTTCTAACAGCTATCTTCATGTTCAGAAAGAAAAAATGAGAAGCCGTGGCAACAAGTGCCACAGCAATTCAAAGATTATTCTTCAGTTGTAACTTCTTCTTCCACTGGCTCTGGTTCAGGGAGTGAGGATTTTTTCTCCTCAGAATCAGATGGGAGGAACTCGTCTAAAAGTTCATAGAGAGACCGCCCCAGTATTCCTCCAAACCCACCTAACAAAGCCCCGATCAGAACGCTGATCACAATGACCAAAATTCCAAGTCCATAGAGACCGAGAAGACCTATGAATATGTCAGCTACAGCCATTGCTTGAGCAGTTATTGACAGATAGACAAAGAGGATACTCCATGCGATGCCCACTCCTAGAAATCCTACCAAGAAGGCTATCCTGGTTCTTCTAACAAACAAAGCACCCAATGCGCCAGCGATGAGCATCAGTTTCCAATCCCCAGCTAACTGAAGAGCTAGACCGAAGACAATGGTAAGAACTAATGCAGCCAAGAATCCGATATCAGGTATTGTATCATCTATTTTTCCCATTTCATAACCTCCTATGGAACAAAGGTGATAGTCCTCTCTATCATAGAATCATTCGTATCTGCACTTCTAAACGCATCAGCTGTCGTATAGAAGTACATCACATGATATCCGTGTTGCTTGGTGACGTTATTGAATGAGTTCCAAAGGGCAAAGTTATCTTCCCAGTGAGGACTGAATATATTCCCACTTTGTCCACCTGGATATGCCATATAGGATATCTCAATATTGCTTAGGTCTGCTATGAGTCTGGTAGAGGGTCCGTGTGTCACAATCCAACCACTGGCAACATCGATTGTGTTTTGACCTCTGCGTGGACCACCTCCAATGTAGGTAAATCCTGCGAGATGATCGATGAAGATGATGTGACGGTTACCATACACCCAATTGGGTTCATTCTCCCACTCAGCTGAAAGTGTATCAATCGCTGAGAAGAGAGATCGAACAAGAATCTCATCCCTTGTTTCAACCGGTACCGTTGTGTGGTCGTCGAAGTAGTAGGGATTATTCGTCACTATAAACTCCTCTAAGATTGGTGTCCGCGAGAGAGGTATTGCAGGATCAACAGAACTGATCTCATCGAATGTTTCTTCATGAATAGCATCAAGAAGGTACATCCAGATTGTTGGTGCGACCAAGTCTGGCTCCATGTCGTAGTTCCAGGTACGTAAGAGGTCCACAGCATCACTAATTGTTGTATTTCCATCTCCTACAGAATCCCATGCATTAATGACATATGGAATAATGACTTCGGCCCGAACCTCGACAACATCGGCCTGAAACCGTTTCATATCATCCACCGATATACCGTCATTATTGTCCAAAAGATAGAAGATTCGTCTTGCTCGATATCCATTAGCCTGAGGACCTAAGATATCGTAGCCATAATTGTCGGGAGCTATTGTTCTTTGGTTTGCAGATTGAACAAATCCTCTCGAAGGATTGATCTCTCGTGGGTTGTAGGCATAAGGGATATTACTCACCATTCCAACTGAGTCATTAAGAGCAGTGACGGGAAATTCCCCTGTATATCCAGCTCGCACTGGAAAGCGTCCGACTACTAGCATTGCAATATTACCAGCATCATCACCAAAGACACAGTTCTGAGCTGGACTATCCCACCAATACATTGCGTCAATGAACTCATCAAGATTATCAGCTTTCATGAACAACCCAGCTGCAATCATCTCGTGAGTCACACCTGAACCAGTCCATGTCATTGCCAAGTTCGGATTGTCCTCACTGTCTAAGTTGTAGGTTGTCCATATGGAATCAATGCAAGGGCCATGAACGGATTCCTTGACATTGAATGGAATAACCGTACCTTCCTTTGTGTGGATATCTTCCTGATGGATAGTGAAGTTTCTGTATGCGCCATTGTACATATACTGGTCGGGATTTGCTGGATTGAGTTGTTCAACGAAAACGTCAGCAACATCTGCGCCAACATTAGTAAAGCTATAAGCCACATGATCGTTGTGACCAATCAGAATTGCAGGTAGACCAGGGAAAGTTGTACCAGTAACATCAAGCTCACCAGGAACGACAATATGAGCTTCATACCAGACGGATGGAGCTTGCAATGTTAGGTGAGGATCTCCAGCCACAATAGGCATACCTGTTGATGACTTTGATCCGTTAATCGCCCAGTTGTTACTGCCAACAAATTGCATATCTCCTAATGGTTTGATAACATCATTCATCTTAGTGATTAGTGCTTCCAATTTGTCCTCAGGAATTACAGCCTCACCCGAAAGAGCCATACTAGTATATTGACCAGGGTCATCAGTAGCGGGAGCCATTCCTGGAGCAAGTGGATAATCAACATAACTGATGTTGACCTGCTCTTGCACAATCGGAATTGTATAGGGCATAAGGTCCGGAAACAGGTCATTATACATGCTGTCATTATCAAGGGAGTTTCGAATCCACTGACGTTGGAAATCCATAATTGAACCCGATAATCCCCATGTAAGCATCTTAGCATTGACAAAGCAGTCAACGGGTGTCCATAGCTCAGGAGTATAACCAAGGACCTTGAATTCCATAGGCATAGTTGCACTAGTTAACGTTCGAATGAAGGCATTCGCACCCTCAACTTCAGCATTGATAGCATCAAGTTCTTCAGCCACTTCAGGATAGGTACCTGCATTTGCCTCATACCAATCAAGCGATGCTTGTGCAGATCGTTTGAGTCCAATTGCCCGATAGAACATATCTGAACTGTTAGCATAGCCGCCGACAATCTCACTGATTCTTCCCGCCGCAACAAAATTCTGCATCGTTACTTGAAACAGCCTATCTCTTGCATGCATGTACCCTAACGCCATCATAGCATCGTGAATTGACTCAGCATAGATATGTGGGATTCCCAGGTAGTCGATTACTACTTCAACTTCAGCATCCAGACCTGTTAGAGTAATTGTTTGAGACCCAGGTTCAGGAGCACCATTGTCGAAGATACCGCCAACGGGTTGAATTATACCTAATCCCCCAGTCAAAGGTCCAATGGGCATTGAAAGTATTACAATCAATGCAATAGGTCCTATGAATGAGAGAGCTAGATTGACAATCTTTCTCTTCATTATCTCTCCTTCTCGTAAAATTGTATTTCAAAATAATGTACGAAGTGCCTCTTAAGACTTCGGAGAGACCAAATTTGAGCAATTTTAGATCATAACATCATCATATATGAGGACACCAGTCTGCATAATCATCTTCCACTCATTGTGTACGCGAGTGTAGATTTTGCAGGTCCGACCTTTCCAGTGGTTATCCTTCCCATCACCATTGCGCCAGAGTGTATCGATATCAACAACCGCGAAGGCACCATCACCTTCTTGAGAGACCTCAATCTTCTTGATTACACGATCATTTCGAATCAGTTTGTGCGTGTCAAACAAATCCTGCCAACCTTTCTTCCAGCGACCATAATCAAAACGACCCCATTCCATTATCCAATCCATAGGATCATGTGCCTGCGGATGCTTTGGCCAAGGCCATACCATATCAGGATGGAAGATGGAAATAAGTAGCTCAACATCTTTTGTGTTCCATGCAAGGGTCTCTCTGTTCACCATATCTTCTATCTCTAATATGGCCTGTTTCTTGTCCGACATTATGAATATCGCTCCATACTACTCGACATTTCAGTCCAGACGTCTACCTCATAAATCTCTTGTAACTAGTGAGGTTAATCAGAGTCGGCCATATTCTTTTAGTAGAACCTCATCTACAATTATGGCAATGGAGAGGAGAAGAAGAGTGCCAAAGTACGACCCAGAGATAATCACGAGTCACTTTGATGATCCAACTCAAAGCGAATGGGAACGACTAGATAAAGATCCAATCGGTAAGGTTCAATTCTATATCAGTAACCATTACCTGCAGAAATACATCAAGAAAGGTGATAGTGTCCTCGAGATTGGACCTGGACCTGGAAGATTTACAATTGAACTAGCCAAACTTGGAGCTAAGATTTCAATCGTAGATATCTCTGAAAATCAATTGAAGCTTAACAAGGAAAAGCTTGAACAAGCAGGTTTTGAGGATTCTGTGGAGTGGCGAAAGAAACGAGATATCATCAATCTAGAAGGGATTCAGGATAATACGTTCGATGCTGTTGTCTGCTTTGGAGGACCACTTAGTTATGTCTTTGAGTTCGTTGATCAGGCTCTTGAAGAAATGCTCCGCGTTACTAAAACAGGGGGTGTTGTCCTCAGTAGTATCATGTCATGCTTGGGAACATATCATCATCTAATCAACTATGTTTTCAATCCGCAAGATATCAGTCTTGGCAAGTTCGACGAACTAACCAGAACTGGTGATGTCCTTGGTGACTTAGCCAATAAGGGAACACATCAGTGCCACATGTATAGATATAGTGAATTTCAAGAAATCCTACTGAAACATCCAGTTAAAATTCTCGATGTATCTTCTTCGAACTTTCTCTCAAGTGGTCTGTCAAATGAAGAGTATCTGATGGATATATCGAAAGACCCTGACAAGTGGAACATGTTCCTGAAATGGGAACTAGACTTCTGCAAGGAACCTGGTGCAATTGATGCGGGAACCCACATCATTGTGATTTTCAATAAACAATAGCATGAATATCCATTTTCTATAGAAATCCTAGTCAGTACAGAAGTTGCGGTTGATTATGGTAATAACAATGCGTCTAGGTAATCTGCTTCTTATCTTTCCTATTAATGATTTTTCACTTGATATCAATTGTGACAGGTGGGGGTAGTTTTCTTCTAATAACGAGAAATTGTCTTACGAGGTCGATGCTCATTAGAACCACCGCAGGAGAAAACAATAGTGTTGTGTTCATGTAGAAATCTGCTGCATTTCCAAATTGAATCCCAATGTACAGTGCGCATATCTGTTCAACTATCACTCCTATGGCCATGATAGAATAACATTCAATAAATCGTTCACTTCCCCTACTTGTCAGTCTTACAATGATGTATGGAATTAAGATTGCAGGTAAAAAACCAATGAAATAGAAAGCGTAAAATTCTATGAACTGCATCCTATCAACTCCCACAACGTCAATGCGGACGTTCGTTTTTTAATTCTATTCTCAGTCAAGTGGTAACCTTTTTCTGCAAGATACGCTCACGTAAAAGAGGTTGTGACCGACTATGGTTAAAACAGAAACCTTTCGAGGCAAGGACTTCATTACCTTGCTAGATTATTCTAAGGAGGAGATCGAGACCCTCCTCGATGTTGCTCTAGACCTGAAACGAAAGTTCGCGATGGGAGAGCCACACAAACTTCTCGATGCGAAGACGTTGTTTATGATCTTCTATAATCAAAGCCTGCGTACTCGCAACTCTTTCGAAGCTGGTATGACTCAGCTTGGTGGTCACGCACACTTCCTAGACCCGAGTAAAATATATGCACCAGCATTAGAAGGAGATGAAAAAGCCTATTCAACAGAACGTGTATCGGATGTAGCACGTGTTCTTGCTCGAATGGGTCACGCTATTGCGATTCGTTGTTATGGAGACCCAGTAGGTTGGATTTATGGTCGTGCACATGAAGTTATTCGTAACTTTGCACACTGGAGTCATATTCCAGTCATCAATATGGAAGATGATATATATCATCCATGTCAGGGTCTTGCAGATATCATGACAATCAAGGAAAAGTTCGGCGGTTTCAAGGGCGTCAAATTCGTGATGAGTTGGGCATATTCACCTTCAGTTCATAAACCGCTAGCAGTCCCTCAGAGCGCAATTATTGCCGCTACTAAGATGGGAGCTGACACTGTGCTTGCACATCCAAAAGGAATGGAACTTGATGACGAGATAATCAAGCAATGTAAGATCATGTCAGAAGAGAACGAATCAAGCTTTGAAATCGTGAATGATATGGAAGAAGCCTTTGAGGGGGCACAAGTTGTCTATCCTAAGGCTTGGACCTGTAAGGAATTCATTCCACCATTCAATAGCAAACCAGAACTTGAGAAGGCACAAGCAGTGTTCGATGCAAACAAACACTGGATTTGTGATGACGATATGATGAAGATTGCTGGGCCCAAGGCTGCCTATATGCACTGTCTACCATGTGACAGAGGATTCGAAGTTTCAAACTCTGTCATTGATGGACCTCAGTCAATTGCTTTCGATCAAGCTGAGAATCGTATGCATGCACAGAAGGCTGTAATGGCTCTCACAATGAAATAATTGATAATTAGGGTAGAAGTTGATTTCTACCCCTCCTACCTTTTTCTTTACATTCGTTAGTCAGAAGGTATATGACGTACTATCTTCTAATCAATGAAAATGGGCCGCAATATGCGGCGGTGCTATTTTCCAATTTCGTCGGCTATTAGCGATATGATTCTTATAGAGGTCAAAGTATAGAATTCAATTGGTGTGAATCTTGTGCGAGTGGTGTCTAAAGCATGGTGATGGCGGAAAATGGTACTTCAATGCCCGCAACTACCAGAAGGAACTTGCTGAGGAAATCAATGCTGTTGAGCATCTAAATGAGATACTCAAGGTCTTTGATAGATCCGGTGTTACGCCGATATATGGAATGAAGTTCGCTGGTTCAGGATACAAGCTTCAGACACCTATTATTGGAAGAGTAGTGAGGAGAATCATTAATGGTGTTTTGCATAACGAGGGGCCAAAACGAAAGCATATAGGAGTTGATGGTCACTTTGGCCAAGTTTTACCAATTGAGGATGCTTCTTACATTATAGAGAATCTTGCTGCAGAACCACTCACTTTGAACTATTGCGTGTGTCGGTATATGTGCAGGGGGGAGAAGGATGCGTGTTGCCTCATATTCGGCGTCATGAGTGAGGTTGCAGATAAGATACCGCGTTACATTCCTGAGAATGTAAAGCGACCAATAGATCGTGAAGAAGCAACTTGGTACCTGGAGAGCTTTTCAGAAGAAGGTCTGGTTTCCACTGTCTGGTTTCATCCAGTCCCATTCATAACAGCTATTTGTTCTTGCGAGAACCCGGATTGCATGGGAATACGAATGCGGCATGATTATGACATAGGTCTTCTCTACAAAGCAGAATATGTAATCCAATTCAATCCAGACCTCTGTGAGGGGCTTAGAGATTGCGTGAGTGCATGTCAATTTGGAGCTTTGAGCTTTAGTCCAACAAAGAATATGGTCAACGTGGATTTAGACAAGTGCTATGGGTGTGGAAACTGTAGAAATGCCTGTCAACATAATGCACTTACTCTTGTTCCCCGGAATGATATCAAACAAGTTGCTGGTAGATATTAGGAGGAGATACAGTGATATCTATTAGAAAGGGGAAGACGAAGATTACAATTGACTACTCGAAGTGTGGGCCTGAAGGTGTTATGGATCCGCGAGAATGCACTAAATGTCTGAAACAGTGTGACCGACCGGTCTTTCATCTACATCATATGATTGTGGATGGTGATGACCCTTGGGATCCATCTTATTGGCAGGTGACTCCTGTCTATACTTCCCAATGCACACGGTGTATGAAATGCATTGAAGTCTGTCCAGTGGATGCAATATCTGTTAGTTGGTAATTGAAAGATCAGAATCAACCAAACGTGACCTCAAGTTCATTGATCAAAGGTTTGAAATCCTTGAGGAGAAGAATCAATGCTAGAAGCAATTTTGCAACACCCACGACCCCCGTGACTTCTAGGCCTCTAACTCGGTCATTGATGATCCTCAGTGAATCGCATGAATAACAATCTCTATCTTCTAAATTACAAGCAATCTAGAACCAACCAATTAGGCCTATATACAAATTTGTGGGAATCCAACGAGAGATTGATTTGGCTGACCAACTTGAACTCATGGTGAAATATCTGATTCATCTGCAGTTCTATTCTGAAGAAGAAGATGTCCTATTTAGTCGCGACCAAAAACAGAAACTCTCAATTCCAGGAGTTCGAGAAGTAGTTTTAGCATTTGAAAATGAATTTCAGGGGCATATTAACCTCATTCGAAAAAAACAGTTTCGCGCATTCCTTGAAGCAGTTGCTAGAAAAATTAATTTTGATATAGAACCAATACTAATCGATTTCAACCATAATGTGGGAGAACTAGGCAGTCACAACCTTACTGATGAACTCTCAGCTAATTTTCTTGTTGGACCAATTAGATCATATTTGCAATCAAGGGAATTTGAATCTTGTGTCTACGAAATAAAAAGAGAAGCCATCATCCGGTTAGGAAATGATGACGCTAAAGCACTTGTAAGTGAGAAAATCTCTGACCTCTTCTCACATAATGATTCTTCAGTTTCCATGCTCCATAGCCTTGCATTGTTAAAATTCATAACATTCCTTTATGGTCCTAAAGATACACAACTAAGAGTAGTCAAAGTCTTTGACCAGTATTGTGAAGAGCTAGCCGCGAAGCTCACCGGTCAATGAGGATTGAATGAAATCACTCTTTGCTTGACCATGAGAATCTAAATGAAGGTAGTTCTGAATTAGAAAGATATCAGGATGTAGGATATCGAATAGTTCCAATTACTAATCAAGCGGCATTTCTTCTGACACTGAAAAAGCTTTGAGGATGAATGCCATACAAATCCCAATAAAGACGAGAATTACGATGAAATTGGCCATGACGCCAGGCCCCGTATATTCGTTAAGAATGAAATACGGACCATGATTTTCCCTCCATGCTGTTAGACCAGTAAGATTGCTCACAATCTCAATAACTGTACCCATCGCAGGTAGAGACAATAATGCTCCTACTAAATATAAGACACGTACAATCCAATGATTTCGATACCATGGTTTTTTATTTGCAGTCATTTACAAGCCTCCAGGAGAAAAAATCTGATTTCGATAATGATTCGTATTTTGCATTTGTCGTCTGTCAACAGTTAAGAATACTACTATCTTAGCATATTTCAATAACGTCATTTTTTCATTTTGAAAGATATCCAAATTAAATGTCTGCATCTTCAGATTCTGAAAACGCTTTGAATATCAATCCAAGAGATATCCCCATGAAGAAGATGATTGCTAGAAAGGAGGCCATGAAAGGAGGTCCAGTAACTTCATTCAAAACAAAATAATTGACGCCCTCAGAATAAGAACTCAGACCGGTTATTTCATTAATGACTTGGATAGATAATCCAATCATTAGAATTGAAACAAATGCTCCAGAAATGTAAACTACTCTTTTGAGCCAAGTACCTTTCCACCATACACGCTTTGTCTTTGGTATTTCATTCTTTATATCAATTTTAGACTCTCGATTCCAATTACGAGAACTAGTTGTGACTCGTTTACGGATTCCAGTGGATGTTATCAATTTTGCATCGCGATAGTTATCGTAACGACTTCGGAGGATGTGTTTTGTTTGAGCCCATGATATATCATAAACCCGATTTAGTAATTTATTCATCCAATAGAGTGTGACCACAAATGAAATTCCAGCAGACCAGAAGGGCGGGTATACCATGCCTCCAGCCCAGGGAATATAGTAGAAAGTGACATTATATCCGACCATAGCAACACGAAGAGCTATCACAAAGGACAATGCAAATGTATCAGGTCCTTCAGGTCTCGAACGTGTATGTAGATAATACGATCCAGCCATCATGCAGAAAAAAGTAAAGCCAAGAACATTAGTAATTGCCCATGGAAACCAAAGTCCTGCGGCAAGTAATTCTCTAGTAATCGGATTGAATTCGATTTCAAATCCATATATAGAAGTCATCGCAACGGTGTAAACACTATCAATAATCCCAATGGGGATCAACATAAGAACGAGACCGCGGACCCACCGCTCAGTCCACCATCCGGTGAATAATTCGTTGATAGTAATAGTTGAAAGATTTTTCATCGGTTCACCTACTGCACGCACATACCTACCGATTACGAAATATAACCATTGAGCATTAAGCAAATTTCAAATCGACACATTTCTCTAGTGATTTTTAATGCCCGGGTCAGAGCAATTCGATTAACTCAGGAATCTATTCATTACTTTTCCAGAGATTGAGAGAAATAAAAAAAGAAAAGGATGACAGAGGCCGAAGCCTCTGCATCTAACAATACTTGAATACTACTTTACCAAGTCTATGCGGTTGGATAAACCTTGTAGAGGTGGTAGAAGTAAATACCGTGCATTGGGTTATAGACTAAACCATCACCGTGCAGCCATGCTCTCCAAGTCCTAAACTCTGTGGATTGATAAACCCAGAGGTATGGGGCTTCATCTGCGAGAATGTCGTTAATCTTGTTGTAGGTTTGCATACGAGTTGTTGAGTTCGTATCCACCTTAGCTTCCAAGTATAACGTATTGACCTCGGAGTTGTTGAAAGCAATTCTCTGAGCGTATGTACCCTTATCATAACAGAATGGATAGACATAGTTGTCAGGATCTGCGTAGTCTGGTGCCCAACCTACAAAGAAGATAGGCATCTGACGGTTTCTGATGTGATCAAGGTAGTTAGACCACTCTAGTGCTTGGGTCTTGAATGTCATTTCTTTAGTCAAGCCCGCGGCTACCTGATCATCTGCGTTAGCATCAGCGGTCATGTTGCCAAGTCCGTCTGCTAGAAGTAGTGAACCTTGTTCTCTTACAGTGTTACCACTGTTGTAGTAGATTGTTAGTTCATTACCCATATCGTTCAAACTGTTAACAAAGGTCTCGTTTTCTAGAGCGAGATTCCATGCTTCAACAGCTGCTGTAAGGTTGTATTCAAACTTGTATGAGGTAGCATTGTAACCAAACATACCAAAGGGTATTGGTCCTTTTGCCTGTATACCGAAGCCATTGACTGCAGCGCTCATGAAAGCGTCATAGTCGAAGGCCCAGGATGCAGCCTGTCGGAAGTCCTTATTGGCGAATGGGCTGAGAATAACATCACCTGCGGTGGTGTTAAAGTTACCCATGTTAAAGCCGAAGAACATGACTGAGTAGCTCTTACCCAGAGTTGATACAACAATATTCGAATCAAGTGATTCTTCTGCA
>Ga0307425_1001844_pt1 | contig 12340 bp, 11 predicted proteins | sample SalMarWE160330MG_FD_202152 | JGI IMG/M metagenome (GOLD analysis project Ga0307425, IMG submission 202152) | Salt marsh sediment microbial communities from the Plum Island Ecosystem LTER, Massachusetts, United States - WE1603-30 | ecosystem: Environmental > Aquatic > Marine > Intertidal zone >... | reverse complement strand
ACGTAGTGCTCGGCCTCCTCGGTGTCGGCGTCGAGGAAGCACAGGTCGCGGTTCGGCGCGCGCTCGAGCGTGCGCGACTTCGCCAGCTTCATGTAGTCGTCGGCGACCTGGTGGCCGAAGCCGCGCGAGCCGGTGTGGATCATGACGACGATCTGGTTCGCGCGCAGGCCGAACGCCTTGGCCGTCTCGACGTCGAAGACGCTCTCGACGACCTGTACCTCGATGAAGTGGTTGCCGCCGCCGAGCGTGGCGAGCTGGTTCATGCCGCGCTCGATGGCCCGGTGCGAGACGTGGAGCGAATCGCCCGGCAGCGAGCCGCGCTCCTGGATGCGCTCGATGTCCTCGCGTTCCTCAGCCTCGTCGCGCACGTCCCAGACGCGGCCGGTCTTGTGCTTGACGTCCTTGAGTCCCTCGACGCCGTAGTCGAGGACCATGCGGAAGTCGTCCTCGTGCATGCGCACGTTCGTCTTGCCCTCGCCGAGCGGGACGTCGCGCCGGATCGTCTTTGCCATCTCGACCGGATCGGCGTCGCCGGTCTCCAGCGGCGTCGTGACGATGCGCATGCCGCAGTTGATGTCGTAGCCGACGGCCGCCGGGCTCACGATGCCGGTGGTGGCGACGACGGCGCCGATCGGCACGCCGTAGCCGACGTGGATGTCGGGCATGGCGATCGCCTTGACCACCGTCGGCAGCATGGCCGAGTTGCGGAGCTGGGCGAGCGCCTCGCTCTCGACCTCCATCCCCTCGGCGACGTACGCCTCGGCCTCGACGTTCATGTCGCCCTCGCGCTCGAGGACGATCTTGTATGGACTCACCCGCTTCATGGTGAACACCTCACGTCCGAACGTGGCTCCGTGTCAGATGATAGCATGGGGACCTGGGATCATCAAGCTTCACCGCAGAGCGCGCAAAGCGCGCAGAGAAGGAAGCTGTGAAGATGTGTGTGATCTGTGGCTAAGAGACAGCCGAGAGGCGGGAGATGACGGGGGCGGCGAGCGAGACGGCCCGCGTGCTGACGATGGAATCGAAGAAGTCCTCGACGATCACGTCGGCGTTGAAGCGCGTCACGGCGTTCTCGCGCGAGGCGGTGCGCATTTGCTCAAGCAAGTCGCGGTCGTTGGCGAGCCGCGTGATCGCGTCCTCGAACTCGCCCGGGAAGTCGGGATTGCACACGAACCCCGTTGTGCCCGGCACGATGATCTCCTTCGGCCCGCCCGTGTTGGCCACGATGGCCGGCACGCCCGAGGCCTGCGCCTCGAGCACGACGTTGCCGAACGTCTCGTAGCGCGCGGGAAACACGAGCACGTCGGCCGACGCGTAGGCGGTCCCCAGCTCCTCGCCGTGCAGCTCGCCCATGAACCGCACGCCGGGCAGGTCGCGCGCCTCGCGCTCGAGCGCCGGCTTGAGCGGGCCGTCGCCCACGAGCACGAGCCGCAGCCCCGGCAGCTTGCGTGCGAGCCGTCCATAGAGCTTGAGCAGGAACCGCAGGTTCTTCTCCTCGGAAATCCGGCCCACCGACAGCAGCGTCAGGCCCGCGCCGCTGCCGTAGAAGCCTGCCTTGCGCTTGTTGGGGTGGTAGCGCTCGGTGTCCGTCCAGCTCGGGACGACCTCGATGCGGTCCTCGTCGACGCCGAACTGCGCCAGGTCCTTGCGGTAGGCGTTCGACCGTGCGAACACCTTCGACATGTAGCGGTAGTAGACACTGGCCCCTGTGCGGATCAGGTCGGTGAGCGCCGCGTCGCCGGTCACCTCGAGCGCGAACCGGACGAAGTCGGTGTGGTGCACGCCGCAGACCGGCAGCCTCATCAGCTTGCCAAACCCGAGCCCGAGGAAGCCCATCGGCCCCGGCGACGAGCAGACCACGTGCGTGAACCCGCCCGTGTCGAGGTAGCGCAGCACCTGGAGCGCCGACGGGATGTGCAGCATGATGTTGCGGTATTCCTTGAGCTCCTTCGAGTAGATCGGCTCGAACCGCTTGATCATCTTGCTCGGGTACGGGTTCGGGTCGCAGATGATGAGCTTCACCGGCTTGCCGGCCCGCTCGAACCGGTCGAGGAACAGGCGCACGGCGCGGCTCACGCCGTCGACGTGCGAGTAGCCGTCGACAAACCACGCCACCCGTGGCTCCGGGTGCAGGTCGAGCGCGTCCTCGATCTCCTGGCACAGGCGCGCTTCGGTGTTCTTCGCGTTCGCCGACACCACGTACGGCGCCAGGACCGCGCCGCCGAGCGTCACCAGATAGTGCCAGTCGAACTTCTTCTTGAGCACCGAGACGAGCAGCGTGTCCCACACCGTCGAGCACAGCTCGATGACCTGCTCGTCGTAGAGGTCGCGCGACAGGAAGCCGGCCTGGAACAGCTCGTCGCTGCGCGTCTGTTTTCGGATCGTCATCGCGAGCGAGCGGAACACCGCCTCGTCGCCGGGCAGGACGGCCGTCTTGAGCCCCTCGATGAGCTTCTCGACCGGCGTGAGCTTGGTCCGCTTGTGCTGCTCCAGGATCTGGTCGAGGAAGACGAAGACCTTCTTGTTGATCTGGTCGCCCCAGCGCTGCTTGACCACCTTGTAGCCGACGCCCAGGATCTGCACCCCCATGCTGGCAACACAGCCGGGCGAACCCACCTGGCCGAACGCGCCGCGACGCAGCCCCTCGACGACGGCCCCGGGCGAGGCATCGGCGGCCTCGAACTCGATGTAGTTCGTGCCCGGGTAGACGCCGGCGTGGTCGTCGGTGCCCGCGTACTCGTGCTTGAGCCACGGCGCGGGCCACAGCGGCTCGAGCTCGTGGCGCTCGGCGAGCTCGGCGATCCGCTCCGGCGTGAGCGAGGCGACAAACTCGTGCACGAGCGCGTTCGACCGCTTGCCACGTGCGCCGCCGAGCGTCTCCCAGCCCTTGAACAGCAAGGCCATCCGCTCGAGGTGATCGAGAGTGAGCAGGCCCATCTTGTGGTTGAACAGCGGGTGCGCCACGAAGTGCGGCAGCCGCTTGTCGGCCAGATACCGGGCGAACTCGTAGATGTTGTGCCGGAGCTGCGCGATGTCGCGGTGCATCGCCTCGTCGAGGCCGAGCACCACGACGTGCTCGTGCACGTCGTCCTCGGGGAAAACGGTCGAGACTTCTTCGCCCAGGATCACGTTGTCGTAGCGGGCCGCCAGATCGAGGCACCCGTCGAGGCAGTTGTGGTCCGTCGCGGTGACGTGCGTCATCCCGCGCTTGCGGCAGATGTGGTAGAGCTCCTCGGGCCAGGTGGCGCACTCGGGGCACTTGAAGAAGTGCAGAAACCAGTCCGACTGCGCGTTCGAGTGACGCGTGTGGACATGCGGATCGATCCGAACCAGCATCGCTGCGCTGCCTTCTGCCCCGTGTGTGCGGCGCATATGCTAGCAGCCGGCGCCCGCGATGTCTACCTGAACCGGGTCACTGGAACCGGCCGTTGCGGGGCCTCTCCTGTCCAGACGCCGTTTGCCCGCGAGGCGATGCCCGCATGCGTGCGCAGTGAATGGCCCGGGAAACGCCAGGGCCGTAGGCCCGGCAGGCGGTAGCCTGGGCCGTCAGGCCCAGGTGAACGTCCGCCCGCAACGGAGAGAGCCCTGTAGGGGCGGCAGATCCTCGTCGAGAACAGTCCGCCGGCACGCTCGTTCCAGTTCTGCCGCGCCGATGGCGCTCCGGATTGTCTGTTGCGCCTCCGGATTCCTGGGCCTCACGGCCCAGGCTACCGACTGGCGCCGCTCCGCGGCTGGGTGCGAACGCACCGAAGCACTATCTACCTGAACCGGGTCACTCCGTCTCGCTCCTGCGAAGACCCGTCATGCGGTACAGAACCGATGACTCATAGTGGCCGATCGGCTCGGGCTCAACGCCCTCCGGCGCCGAGAGCCGGTACTTGTCGAGAACGCCCGCCAACGTCTGGTTGCGCGGTTGCCCGACAACGATGTACACACGGGTATCGGGCGTCACGTCGGCCCGGAGATGGTCAAGCGGGACACCGTGCAGATCGAAGTAGTACTCGAGGGACGGTCTCGGAGTGCCGACGGCGAGCACCTTGTCGCTCGGCCGGAGCTCATCCTTGAAGAAAAGCGCCAACTCCTCAGCCTCCCGGAACGCGCCCCCGTCGGTCGAGTAGTATACCGACCGCTGGCACAGAACACCCACGCCCAGCCCCACAGACAGGACGAGGCCGAACACGGCGTAGATCGTCGACGTGTGGCGCCCCAGCCGTGCCTCCACAAGGCCGATCAGACCGGACAGCCCCGCCGCGACAACCCCGAGATAAAGCGGCAACAGAAAGAGCCAGCAGCGCGTCCGCGGCAGGGCGCGCTGAACGAGTAGCCCGATCAGGCAGACCAGCACGACCACTATGACCACGGGCACGCGATGTGAGGCCACGCGTCGGTGCAGCACAAGTGAGGCGATGAAGCCAGCAACAAAGACCGCCCTCACAGCGACCGGTATGTCTCGGTGCCACTCCAGCCACACGGTGTGGAAGCTCGCAAGGAGCTCGGGCGCCAGGCGCGACCACGACACCCGAGTCGAGGCCAGCATGCGCTTCACCGCCCCCACCCCGGTGAAATGCAGCGCCGGTACATAGAGCAAGAAGGCGAGCAGCACGGCCACCGCCGCCGTGACCAGCAGGTCTTTGAGCAAACGCGCACCGCCAACGCTCGCGTCCTTGAACGCCGCCGAGGCCACGAGCCACGCGATGACGGCGGCGAAGGGGTAGATCATGAACGGGATCGTCCAGAATCCGAGTGCGGCGAGGACCGCAAAGACCGCCCACGCCGCCGGCTCGCGCCTGCGCTTGAGGAAGGTCGCCAACGCCAGCATGAGCACGAATATCAGGCAGAGCAGGCTGTAGCCGCGCGCCAGGGCAGAGAACTCGATGAGCCTCGACGATGCGGCGACAAGCGCGGCCGCCAGAAGGGCTGCCTGCTTGCCGTACAGGGCCCGCACCGCCAGATACGACGCCGGCACGAGAAGGACGCCGGCAAGGAACGCGGGCAGCCGAAGCACCCACGGCCGATTGCCCAGGACCCGGTACGCCACATGGACCTGGAGCGTGTGGAAAAGATGGTTGTTGACGTAGCTGTAGTCCGTGAGGCCTTGCGTCAGCGGGCGCGACGCGTAATGCTGAAACGTGAACGCCTCGTCGTAGCGCATCGGCTGCCACAGGAAACAGAGCCTGAGCACGATGGCGACGAGGATGATCGCACAGAAACCAACCAGGTGCGCTCTGTCCCGGGTCGCAACGGAGGCCCTCAGTGAGCGGACGACGTCCCGCGCAAGGGACGAGAAGGAGGTGCCGAGGTCGCGTAGGAAGCGCCCGACATGCCGCCGACCAAGATAGAGCGGCACGGAGCAGAGGAGAAGAGCAGCAGCGAGGCGCACGACGTTGACGATGCGCCTCAAGAACGCGCGGTCGAAAAACTCGGCGCTCCCTCCCGAGGCGAGCCAATCAGCACCTGACTTGAGCGTCCCGAAAGGAAGGAAAGACAGCACCAGGAGCACGGCCCCTAGAGACGCCGCGAGCACTGTGATCAGAAGCAGGCAGCCTCTGCCGAACGTGGACCTCGACCTCATCGTTCGCCTAGTGAGCCCCGTCTACGCTTCCGGTTTGAGCACGAACAAGCCGTGCATGGCCAAGTATGCCTCAACGAGCACCGTGTCCACAACGCCGGACGGATTCCAGACACGCCCCAAGGGGCAGCACCCTTGCCGCAACCGTGACGGTCTGCTAGACTTTGTGCCGCTCCGGAGGAGGTGAGGCACAGATGCCTACCGATGCGAATTCCGTGGCTGATGCCGTTGTGAGCGAGCTCGAGGGCGTGCTCGCCGCCGAGGCCGAGTGGCAGAAGGCTGTGCTGGCCGCCTGGCACGCGCTGCGCGCGCGCCGTCCCCACTACCACTGGGTCGGCCTCTACCTGCTCGACGGCCGCGAGCTTCGGCTGGGCCCGTTCGTCGGCGCGCCGACCGAGCACACGCGCATCCCCGTGGGCCGCGGCGTGTGCGGCGCGGCGGTCGAGCAGGGCCAGAACATCAACGTGCCCGACGTGACCACGCTCGACAACTACCTGCAGTGCAGCCCGAAAGTGCAGTCCGAGCTCGTCGTACTCATCCGCGACGCCCGCAACGGCCGCGTGCTCGGCGAGATCGACGTCGACAGCCACAAGCCGGCCGCGTTCACGGCCGAGGACGAACGCCTCCTCGAGCGGATCGCCCAGCGCCTCGCCGACCTCCCCGGCATCCGGGTCGGATGAACAAGCGGCTCGGCGTGGCGTCGTAGTGTCTGAACCCTGTGGGACGGGGCCGCCCGGCCCCGCCGGTGGACGGAGGCAACGCGTTGAGGATGACCAGCAGCACTATCAGGAGAGTCTCTGCCTTTGGATTGACATGCCTCGCCGCGGCGTGTTTGGCCGGGTGTGGGCCGAAGCACCAGCGAGCCGAGATCGGGACGAAAGGGCGGCCGATCGAACTGGCCGTGCCGGTCGCTGACAAGGCAACGCCGCTGGCCGACTTTGTCGAGCAGCGAACGGGCCTTCGGTGCCGCGAGGTGCCGGCCAAGTCGCTCGTCGACCTGCTCGATCTGCTCGACGATGAGCGGCTCGACGTCGTGATCGTGTCGGCGCCCGTCTACGCGCTCGCGTCCGAGCCGTGCAACCTGCTGGCGATCCTCAAGGCCGAGCGCGCCGCCACGCTCGAGACGCGCGGCATGATCCTCACGCGCGCCGACCGCGGCCTCGTCACTGTGGCCGACGCGGACAAGCTGACGGTCGCCGCCGTCGACCCGGCGTCGGTCTCGGGCTGCCTGCTCCAGCGTATCCTGCTTGCCGAAGAGGAGGCGACCCCCTCGGCGGTCACGTACTTCGACGACGAGGCCGCCGTCGTCCGCGCCGTCTACTGGGGCGATGCCGACCTCGGCCTTGTCACCTGGCGCCTCAACGACGAGGGCAACCCCGACGATGCGCGCGCCGAGCTCTTCTACAACACCCCGGACGTTTTCCAGGCCGTGGTCCCGCTCGCCGTCACCAGGGCGGTGCCGCACGACGCCGTCGCCGTGCGCGCGCGTGTGCCCGATGCCGTGCGCGCCGAGCTGGCCGCCGTGCTGCTGGAGTTCGCGCAGAGCTCGGAGGGGCGCGCCTACCTCGCCGACCACTACGGGATCGAGGGCCTCGCGCCGTCCGACGACGCCGAGTACGCCGAGTTCCGCACTCGTCTCAAGGAGGCCGGCGTCACCTTCGGCGAGCTCCTGCCCGAAGAGGAGCAGGAGTAGCCACAGATTCCGCAGATCAGCACCGATCATGGACGGCGACGACGTCGCCGGCTCGGATCCGTGTCAATCTGTGTGATCTGTGGCCGTCTTCTCCAGCACGAAGAAGTAGTGGTAGGTGTTGAGCAGCGGCTGGATCTCGCGCCGGATGCGCCAGCCGGCTGACCGGATCGTGCGCCGCACCTTGCGCAGCGGGAACCGGAAGCGGCCGATCTCCCACTCGTGCTGCTTGAAAAACAGCTTGCCGAGCCAGTTGGGCATCGGCAGCCGGACGGCCAGCCGCGGCGCCGTCGACGCGCCCAGGAACGTCGGCACCAAGAACAGGCCGGCGCGCGAGTAGGGCAGCGTGATCACCGCGTACCGCCGGCTCACGCGCCGAATCTCGTCGAGCAGCGCTGGGAACTCCCCAAAAGGCAGGTGCTCGAGGACCTGCGCGCACAGCACAACGTCGAACTGCTCGGCGGCGAACGGCAGGCGCCGCACGTCGCCGCACACGTCGGGCCGGAGCCGGGCGTCGAAGTCGCACGTCGTGACCGCGATCCCGGCGTGCTTGAGCTCTCGGCTCGCCAGGCCACCCCCGACACCGATCTCCAAAAAAGACCTCGGCCCGAGCCGCCGCACCTCGCGGAGCTGGTACCAGTAGCTGATCCACCGGTACAGCGAGTCATACTGCTCGCCGTAGTGCCCGGCCTCGACCTGCGGCTCGCTCATCTTGTTCTCAGGCCGGTTTGCCAATCGCTTCCTCCGTCGGCGCTGCGATCCCCGAGCGCCATTCTACACAAGGAGCCGCAGATTGCACAGATCGGCCCGGATCGTCAGAGGAAACGGTCGGCGGCGTCGGGCGGCGGCAGCAGGCACGTTGAGCGCCGGCCGAAGATGCGGTAGCGCCAGCGGGCGATCAGGTCGTACTTGAGATCGCGCAGGAACCGCGGCACGAGACGCGCCACGAGCGCCCAGCACCGCCACAGCGGCGTGAGCCGCGCGGCGATCCGGATCACGGCGTCCGACTTCATGTAGCACCGCCCACGCTCGACGAGAACGAGGTAGTCGACGCCGCCCTCCGGCAGGCCGAACTGCCCAAGAAACTTCCGCCCCGCTTCCGACTGCATCGCGGCGAACCGAAACGCTTTGGGACAGTCCCGCTTCAACACGAACCGCACCGCGCGACTGCACAGATTGCACACGCCGTCGAAGAGGATGATGGGGTGTGCGGCGTCGGTAAGCATCGTTCCTGCACGATTCAGAAGCTCGCCGCGGGCAAGGCGACGTCGTCGGTCTCGAAGTACTCGGCGCGGCGGATGCCCGTCATCGACGCGATCAGGTTCGAGGGGAACATCTCGGTGAGCGTATTGAGGTCGCGCACGTTGGCGTTGTAGAAGCGGCGCGCGGCCTGGATCCGGTTCTCGGTCTCGACGAGCGCCTTCTGCAGGTGCATGAACTGCTTGTCCGCCTTGAGGTTCGGATACGCCTCGGCGACGGCGAACAGCGACTTGAGCGTGCCGACCAAGGCGTTCTCGTCGCGCGCCTGGCTTTGGGGCGAGCCCGTGCTGGCCAGCGCCGCCGCACGTGCGTTGGTGACCGACTCGAGCACGCTCCGCTCGTGCGCCGCATACCCCTTCACCGTCTCGACGAGGTTGGGGATCAGATCGTAGCGCCGCTTGAGCTCGGTATCGACGTTCGACCACGACTCCGGCACCAGGTTCTTGAGCCGCACACAGCGGTTGTACGTCCCGACCACGTAGAGGACGGTGATCAGAAGAAGCACGCCGATGATGATCAGTGCAACCATCTTCCCCTCGCGCTGTCATGCGTTCCGCACGGGCATCATACCGCCTACACGACGCTCGTGCACGCGATTCCCGAGGTCACCGAGTCTGAATCGCAGCTCATCGGGGCGCCAGGGGCGAGAGAATCAAAAGGGGAATCCGCTCAGGCTTGCACTCGTTCGCGTAGCCGAGCAGCCTGACGTACGTGACGTGGCCCTGGCTGTTGACGCCGAGCTGGTAGACGGCCAAATCGCTCTGGCGTCCGAGAGACAGACGCCCCCTCGGAGGCATGATCGGTCGAGAAGGCGGGGCGCTTTACTCCGAGGTGGACTCGTTGGTGGACGGGCCGGTGCCCTTGTAGCGCTCGTAGGTCTGGCGGCCGCCGACGTACTGGATCGTCGTGGCGCTCTTGATCTTGAACTCGGCCCTTCCTCCCCAGGGGCTCGCCCCATTGAGGTCCTGCTTGGCCTTGCTCGAATAGGTGAACATCACGCCCGTGGCGAGGTCGATGACGACCGAGGCCGAGCCCTCCGCCTCCGCCTCGCCCTCGCCGGCGACCTCGGCCTTGGGCCAGTCGCCCTTGACCGACAGCTTCAGGCAGGGGCGGTTCATGTGGGTTGTGGTGGTGACAACCGTGTATTTCTCCGTCCCCGGCAGCTGGTAAAGCTCGCGGAGCCTCAGCGGATTCGATATGACAAACTCGCTGTCGATCTTCCACGTGCTTGTCTGCCGGATCGGTTCCGGAGACAGCACCGGCTGGCGCGTGAGCAGGTGGAGGAAGTTGGCGCCGCGCAGCAGCTGCTTGACCAGCTCGGGATCGGCGAAGCGTACGATCTCGCCGCGGTCGCTCATGACCGCTTCGATCGGTGTGTCGAGCAGCGCGCGCAGGTTGATGCCGCTCGGCAGGTTGACCTCGTTCCAGCGGGAGTTCTGGATGAGCTTCTTGCCGTCGTAGATCTTCACCCCGTCGGCGTTCATCTCGATGCGGTGCTCGTCATTGCCGAGCTCGATGTCGTTCGTGATGGTCACGGCGAGAACCTCGATCGTCACCTTCGTGGAACCGTCTGCCAGCACCTCATCGGCCGTGTAGCTGAAGACCATGTCGAGGTGCGTGGCCGCCTTGCCTTCCTTGCGATCGCGGCGCCGTCTCTCGCGATCCCAGTCGTGGCGACCGCTGGTCTCGGACTCGACGTCGGCCACGGCGCGGTAGACGAGCACCTGCTCGGGTGCGAGTCTGTAGCGCAGCGTTGAGCCAGCGTCGGTGGCGGGTGCGTCGGTGGCCATCGCGATCAACAGGAGCGCCGCGACCAAGGTGATCGGCCTCATCGTCTTACTCCCCCTGGCGTCGTGTCTCCACGCGCGGGTGTGCGTTGCTGGCCTTTGCGATGCCGTTCAAGTAGCATACGCCCCTGAACGTGTCAATGTGGGCGATGCGCCCAGGGAGCCATGACGATGCCTCATCACGTGCTGGTGACGATGAGAACTCCCGACTGTGCCCTCGAAGTGCTTCGGCGAGCCGGGGTTGCCGTCGACGCGAGCGACCGGACCGAGCCGATGCCGCGCGCCGAGCTGTTGCGGCGCGTCGCGGTGTGCGATGGTTTGGCCTGTATGCTGGCCGACCGGATCGACCCGGAGTTGCTCGAGTCGGCGCCGCGGCTCAAGGCGATCGCCAACTTCGCCGTCGGGATCGACAACATCGACCTCGCCGCCGCCACGGCGCGCGGCATCCCCGTGACGAATACGCCGGGCGTGCTCACCGAGGCGACGGCCGAGCTCGCGTGGGCCCTCATCCTCGCGGCGGCTCGGCGCGTCGTCGAGGGCGACCGCCTGGTGCGGCGCGGCGCCTTCACCGGCTGGGCGCCGACGCTGCTGCGCGGCCTGCATCTCGGGGGCGCGACGCTCGGCATCATCGGCGCAGGCCGCATCGGTACGGCGACCGGTCTGCGCGCGGGGGCCTTCGGCATGCGCGTGGTCTACTTCAACCGGCGCCGGAGCGAGCCGCTCGACGAACGCGGCGCGCACCGCGTCGAGCTCGACGAACTGCTGCCCGCCGCCGACGTGGTGTCGATCCATCTGCCGCTCACCGACGAGACGCGCCACCTGATCGGCGCGCGCGAGCTGGCGCTGATGAAGCCGACGGCGATCTTGGTCAACACGGGCCGGGGCGCGATCATCGACGAGGCGGCCCTCGTCGAGGCGCTGCGCGCCGGGCGGATCGCGGGCGCCGGTCTCGACGTGTACGAGCACGAGCCGGCGCTCACGCCGGGGCTCACCGAGCTGGAGAACGTCGTCCTGCTGCCGCACCTGGGCTCGGCGACCGTGGCGACGCGCGACCGCATGGCGACGATGGCGGCCGAGAGCCTGGTGGCGATCCTCGACGGGCGTCGGCCCGAAAACCTAGTCAACCCCGACGTGTTAGACTGAGGCGAGGGAGCTGATAGTGCACCGATGCCCGTGGCCATGCGCGTACCTGTTCGATCACGCCGGCCGGCGGCTCTTCCAGCGGCCCGAGCGGATTCTTGCGCCGTACCTCGACGAGGGTATGACGGCCCTCGACGTCGGGGCCGGCATGGGATTCTTCTCGCTCGCGATGGCACGCCTCGTCGGCAAGGGTGGCCATGTCATCGCCGTCGACGTTCAGCAGCCGATCCTCGACGTGCTCATGCGACGCGCCCGGCGCCGGCGGCTCGCGGACCGCATCCGCACGAGCCGGTGCGAGGCGGGCGCGCTCAGCCTCGACGAGCCGGTCGATTTCGCGCTCGCCATGTGGGCCGTGCACGAGGTGGTCGACTACCCGGGCCTATTCCGTGGGGTGGCGGCGTGTCTGAAGTCTGGCGGGCGGTTTTTGCTGGCCGAGCCGAAGCTGCACGTCTCGCGGCGGCGGTTCGGCGCGTTCGTCGAGTCGGTGGAGGAAGCGGGCCTGCGGCTCGTCGATCGTCCGCGCGTCGGCCTGAGCTTGGCGGCGCTGTTCAGCAAATAGGGACAGCTGCTGCTGTATGCGCAACACCGTCGCGGCGGCCACAGCCCGCGCAGCGGGCGACATCCTGTAGCCTCGGGCGTCAGCCCGTGGAACCGGAACGGCTGTCATCTTCCACGCACAAGCCCCCGCAGGGGGCGGCATCCGGCAACGACTTAGGGGACATATGTCGCCCCCTGCGGGGGCTTGTGAATGCTGTTGCGTCGGGTTTCCACGGGCTTACGGGCCTGTTGAAAAAGGCGTTCTATGGAAGCCCTTCGGGCTATGCGGTGGTTATTTGTTGTCTCGGAACCCAGGGCGGTGCGTTGTTCCTCGACGAGCTCGGAACAACGCTT
>Ga0307425_1001843_pt1 | contig 12344 bp, 7 predicted proteins | sample SalMarWE160330MG_FD_202152 | JGI IMG/M metagenome (GOLD analysis project Ga0307425, IMG submission 202152) | Salt marsh sediment microbial communities from the Plum Island Ecosystem LTER, Massachusetts, United States - WE1603-30 | ecosystem: Environmental > Aquatic > Marine > Intertidal zone >... | reverse complement strand
TTTGGCGCTGGCGCAGATATCGGCGTCTATGCACTCGACACGGCGCTGTACCTGATGGGCCATCCAAAGCCCGTTTCCGTCTCGGCGATCACGTCGAACTATGTCAGTCTGCATTCAGAGCCGGTGATCGGGCAGTGGGGGCGCAACATCCACGAGACCGAGGTCGAAGATTTCGCCGCGGCGTGGGTGCGCTTTGAGAACGGCGCACGGTTGGTGTTCAAGACCAGTTGGTGCATGCACCTCGATTCGCTGGGGGGGACGTTCTTTCTCGGAACCAAGGCGGGCCTGCGTGTTGGCGTGGGCGAAGTACGCGGGCCGGGCGAGGGAGTGTGGGTCTACCGCGACGAGTTTGGCGCCCTGACCGACGTCACCGTCGAAGGCGTTCGCTCGGTAGAAGGCATCGAGCTGTTCCGTCGGGAGAATGCGGCCTTTGCGGAAGCTGTGCGCGAGGGCCAGCCGTCGCCGATCGATCCAGATGGCATGTTGCTGACCAACGTGATCATCCAGGGCGTGATGGACTCGGCAGATGCGGGAGGCAAGGAGGTCGAGGTCACCGTACCGACGTTCTAGGAAACGAACAGGTGCCCGGCACCGGCAACCTTCGGTTGCATGAGGGATACTGTCGGTCTATTGTGAATATGTCGTTGCGAGGAGCGCTTTTTGCGACGAAGCAACCCCCAACTAGCGCCTCGGAGATTGTGTCGGGCACAAAACGCCCTCGCAATGACAATTCTACAACAGTATCCATGAGGTGCCGGGCACCTGCACCTTAGCCGTACAACGGGCCAAAGTTCTGGCAAGCGCGAAAGTCAGCGCCGTATGGGTCCATCGCGCCAAAGCAGGTCCAAGCGCTGGGCCGAAACACCTCTTCTTCAGCCACGTTGTGCATATAGACCGGGATGCGCAGCATTGCTGCCAGCGTGATCAACTGTGTGCCGATGTGGCCGTAGCTGATCGCCCCGTGGTTGGCGCCCCAGTTGTTCATGACCGAGTAGACGTCGCGGAATACGCCGCTGCCGGTCAGGCGCGGCACGAACCAATGTGTCGGCCAGGTGGGATCGGTGCGCTCGTTCAGCACCTCGTGCACCTCAGACGGCAGGCCTACGGTCCAGCCCTCGGCAAGCTGCAGCACTGGGCCGATGCCCTTGACCAGGTTCAGCCGCGCCATCGTGACCGGCATGCTCCCTTCGGTCAGGAACCCGGAGGAAAAGCCCCCGCCGCGGAAATAGCCGACGCTCGCCGGATACCAGGTCGTTACCCCCAGGCAGCTTTCCACCTCTTCTGCCGTGATGTCCCAGAAGGGCTTCATCGCAGGCATCCCATCGACGCGTTGTTTGCCGGTTGCGTCGAGCGTCGCCGCGCCTGAGTTGATCAGGTGGATGATGCCGCTCTCCGCCCTGCCCGTGAGCTCATAGCCAGAGACGCGCTTGACCGCCGCGGGGCTCCAGTAGGTGCGTACGTCAGCAAAGATCTGGGCCGTGTTGGTCAGCAGGTGCCCAAAGAGCATACACACGCCGTTCAGGCAGTCGTTCTCGGTGGCCACGACGTAGGGTTCGCGGGTGCCGTTCCAGTCAAAGGACGAGTTGAGCATCGCCTCCAGGAAATCGCCGTTCGGAAAGTGGTCGGTCCATTGCCGCTGGCCTTGGAAACCAGAAGCGATAGCGTTGTGGCCGAGCGCTTCCTCGCCATAGCCCAGCTCTGCCAGGCGCGGGTTCCCGACCATCAGGTCACGCGCGATCATGGCCATCTGAACGACGGTCTGCCACTCGCGGTCCTTTTGCTCTCGCGTGTGCTGAGCTTCTGGTGAATTGTGATCCTTGCCTTCGACGCAGTTGGCACGAACCCACTTTAGGGCGCGCTCGTACTCTCGGGGATCATAGATCCCTTCGTCCATGCGCCGGGCGAACTCGCTCATGTCGATGTACTCGACGCGCATCCCGAGATAGTCCTCAAAGAAATCAGGATCTACGATCGAGCCGGCGATGCCCATCGACACGCCACCCATGGAAAGATAAGATTTGCCGCGCATCGTGGCAGCGGCGAGGCCTGCCTTCGCGAACTGGAGGAGCTTGTCGCGAACGTCTTGAGGGACCGAGGTGTCGTCCGCATCCTGCACATCGTGCCCGTAGATGCCAAAGGCCGGCAGTCCCTTTTGGTTGTGTGCAGCCAGCACTGCTGCCAGGTAGACTGCGCCCGGACGCTCGGTCCCGTTAAAGCCCCACACCGCCTTGGGCGTGTACGGATCCATGTCCATTGTCTCGGAACCGTAGCACCAGCAGGGAGTGACGGTCAGCGAGACGCCAACGCCCTTCTTTTCGAACAGGGTCGCTGCCTTGGCGGCTTCTGCAACGCCACCGATCGTGTCGGCAACGACGCACTCTACGGGTAGGCCGTTGGCGTGTCGCAGGTTGTCGGTGAGTAGCTTGGCGACCGATCTGGCCATGTTCGTCGTCTGTGCTTCGAGCGACTCGCGCACGCCACCCAGCCGCCCGTCGATCGCAGGACGAATGCCGATCTTGGGCATGTCGCCAACCAGCCGGTTGCGGGGAGGATTCGTGCTCACATCTGCCATGTTCTCCTGTTCCTTTCTATGCGGGAATTGAGCGTACCGTGTGTCAGTTTTATCATCGAAAAGGACAATTGTCAAGAGATCAGCTTGATACTTGCGGTTTGCATTTTGAGGGAAAGTGGATATAATACGCGTACACACTCTACGAGGAAAAAGGTGACAGGGGCATGGGAGAAGAAGAGGCCAGGCAAGGCGGCACGCAATCGGAATCGATGCAGCAGCAGATGATGCAAGAAATGGATCAGCATCCGATGGCATCGCTGCTGCAGAGCGACTTTGACGTCCAGGCGCTTCGCCGTGGGCAAGTCGTCGAGGGAGTAATCGTCCAGCTTCGGCCGTCGGAGATCTTGGTCGACGTCGGCGCCAAGTCGGAGGGCGTGATCTTGGGGCGTGAGCTGGAGCGTCTCGGATCGGAAGGCCTGTCCGAGCTGAGCGAGGGCGATTCGCTGCTGGTATACGTCGTCACGCCCGAGGACAAGAATGGCAACCCGATCTTGTCGATCACCAAGGCCCAGGCTGAGCGGGACTGGCGCGACGCTGAGCGTATGTTCGAGGCAGGCGAGATTTTTGAGGGCGTCGTGTCTGGCTATAACAAGGGCGGCGTGATCGTGCGCTTGGGCCAGGTACGTGGCTTTGTGCCTGGTTCACAGATCGTCTCTCTTCGGGGCAAGCGGCGCAGCCAGGAGGGCGATAATCGCCTGGCAGAGCTGGTCGGCGACCAGATGCAGCTCAAGGTGATCGAGATCGACCGTGGGCGAAACCGCCTGATCTTGTCCGAACGCGCGGCGATGCGCGAGTGGCGCAAGCAGAGCAAGGAGCGGCTTCTCTCCGAGCTGCAAGAAGGCGACGTACGCACTGGAGAGGTGATCAGTATCTGCGACTTTGGCGCGTTCGTGGACCTGGGTGGTGCAGATGGGTTGATCCACCTATCGGAACTCTCCTGGCGGAGGGTGGCGCATCCCGGCGAGGTGGTCAAGGTAGGCGAAGAGGTCGAGGTCTATGTATTGAACGTAGACCGCGAGCGAAAGCGCATCGGCCTCAGCCTGAAGCGGCTGGAGTCGGATCCCTGGTCGCTGATCGCGGAGCGCTATCACGTCGGGCAGTTGGTGGAGGGCACGGTTACCAAGCTGGTCAAGTTTGGCGCCTTTGCGCGCATTTACGATGAGGACATCGAAGGGCTGATTCACGTCTCCGAACTGAGTGATGAACGAATCGGCCATCCGCGTGAAGTCGTCGCGGAAGGCGATATCCGGACGTTGCGGGTGATTCGCATCGATCCCGACAAGCGGCGGATTGGCCTGAGCCTCAAGCGGGTCGCTTCCTCCGAATACTTGGATATGGACTGGCAGGAGGGATACGACCAGGTCGAGTCGTACGATGATGCGTCTGTCGACGAGCTCGAACAGGACGTGGAGGCCGTCGAAGGGGAAACGGACTAGACAGTCAAGACGCAGAATCGAAACAACTCTACCCCGAGCACGGAGGCTAGGTCGCGCGATGGGTGCGCCAGGTGGCCTCCGTGCGTTGTTTCATGGCCGCCCTTGCTCCAGGTACGGGCCGAGGGCGACCGCCTTGCACCCGTAAGATCCGGCGGCGTGGCAGCGACTGTAGAGTGGGCTAGAGTTCCACGTACGGTTGAACTAAAGGGTAGGGCATGGTATAATTGGAGTGAGATCTGGGGGATGCTGTTTCGAGACGAGGAAAGGAACAGGGATCCCGGCCCGGCAGGAGCAGATCTCGACCGGCATGAGCCCGGTGTTTCGGGGTAGAGGGCCCCGCGGGCTTGGGACGGAATACTAGAGTATTGTTGAGAAGGGTAGTGTGAGATGGCAGACCCGTTAGATCGTTTCACGAGGCGTGCAAGGCAAGCCTTGCGGCTCGCCCAAGAAGAAGCGCAACGGTTGAATCATAGCTATATTGGTACTGAACACCTGTTGATCGGCCTGATCCGAGTGGACAATAGCGTTGCGAGCAAGGTGCTGCAGGGCGTTGGCATTGAGCTAGGCCAAGTCCGCGAGTTGGTTCAGCAGACGTCTGGCGCAAGCCGCGGTCCTGATCTGCGAGATGAGACGCTCACGCCGCGCATCAAACGCGTGCTCGAGCTGGCGCTCAACGAAGCCAAGCGGATGGGGCATCATTATATCGATACTGCGCACGTGCTGCTTGGCTTGCTGAGGGAAGAGGATTGCGCAGCGGTGCGCATCTTACGCCAGCTCGGCGTATCGCCAGAGCTCGTGCGAGAGGAAACCACGAAAAAGATCCATCAGGTTCCTGCGCGCGAGACCTCCGCTTCGAACAAGCCGGCCAAGGGCTCTGTCCTGCCGCAGGTCGCTACGGACCTGACGCAGTTAGCAGAGGAGAACAAGCTCGACCCGGTGATCGGCCGGCAGACCGAGATTGAGCGGGTGATACAGATCCTCTCGAGGCGCACCAAGAACAACCCGGCACTGATCGGGGAGCCTGGCGTGGGCAAGACCGCCATTGTTGAGGGCATCGCCCAGCGAATCATCGCTCACAACATTCCGTACCCGCTCCACAACAAGCGGCTATGGCAGTTGGACGTTGGGTCATTGGTGGCAGGGACAATGTATCGCGGGCAGTTTGAGGAACGCCTGAAGAAGGTGATCGACGAGCTCAAGGGTTCAGACAGCATCCTGTTCATCGACGAGGTGCACATGCTGGTCGGTGCCGGAGCAGCGGGGAGCTCGGTCGATGCGGCGAATATTCTCAAGCCTGCGCTGGCACGAGGTGAGTTGCAGTGCATCGGCGCGACGACGATGGAAGAGTACCGCAAGCACATCGAGAGTGATGCGGCGCTTGAGCGGCGCTTCCAGCCGGTGATCGTGGACGAGCCGACGCCAGACGAGTCGATCGAGATCTTGCGCGGCATTCGTGAACGGTACGAGCAGCATCACCAACTGCGTATCACCGATGAAGCGGTCGAAACAGCGGTCCGCCTGGCGTCACGCTATATCACCGATCGGTTCTTGCCTGACAAGGCGATCGATCTGATCGACGAGGGCTCGGCGCGCGTGCGGATGTACAAGTCGCCTGTGCTTGGGCTGCTCAACAGCACGCAGGACGAGCTGCAGGCCGTTCGCGAGCAGCGCAAGCTTGCCACAGCCGAGAGCGACGAGAGCGAAGTGGCCTCACTGCGAGAGCGCGAGAGTGAACTGGAAGAGCACGTCCTCCGTCTACAGCGCGAATGGGGCCAGGAGACGGACCTGGAGCTTGAGGGCGAGGATATCGCCGAGTTGGTCGCGATGTGGACCGGGATCCCGGTGTCTAGCTTGCGCGAGGAAGAGTCGGCTCGCCTGCTGCACATGGAGGGAGACCTGCACAAGCGTGTGATCGGCCAGGACGAGGCGATCAGCGCAGTGGCGCGGGCAGTCCGGCGCGCACGGTCGGGCCTTAAAGACCCGAACCGGCCCATAGGCTCCTTTATCTTCATTGGGCCGACGGGCGTAGGCAAGACTGAACTGGCCAAGTCGCTCGCAGAGTTCATGTTTGGCGATGAAGAGGCACTGCTGACGCTGGATATGTCCGAGTTCGGCGAGCGACATACGGTTGCGCGGCTCGTCGGCGCGCCTCCGGGATACGTAGGCTACGAAGACGCGGGCCAGCTTACTGAGGCCGTGCGCCGCCGTCCATACATGGTGATTTGCTTTGACGAGATTGACAAGGCTCACCCCGAGGCGTTTGGGATGCTGCTCCAGATCCTGGAGGAAGGGCGTCTCTCGGATGCGCGAGGTCGCAAGGTTGATTTCCGGAACACGATCATCATCATGACCTCCAACGTGGGGGCAGACGTGCTGCAGCGAGGGCCGATCGGCATCCCTGGTGCGCGTGAGCTTGGCGAATACCGTGATGGAGGGTACGAAAGAGAGCTCAAGCGGCTCTTCCGGCCCGAGTTCCTGAACCGTATCGACCAGATCGTCGTTTTTCATACGCTGACGATGGAGCAGACAGAAGAGATCGTGGATCTCGAGCTGGTCAAGATCCGCAAGCGCCTGGACGAGCAAGAGATCGACCTGCAGGCGACCGAAGAGGCACGCCATTACCTGGCCAAGAAGGGCTACAGCGAGGAGTTCGGCGCACGTAACCTGCGGCGGACGGTGCAGCGCGCGATAGAGGATGCCTTATCAGAGGGTATCCTGTCCGGCGAGTTCGGGACGGGGCAGTTGATCTTGGTCGATCTGGAGGATGGCGAGATCGCGCTTCGGGCCGCGGATGAGGAAACAGAGCCGCCACTACTGGAGGCAATGTTGAATGTCTAAGCGGCACACTCGCTTTGTTTGCCAGGAGTGTGGCGCAGTTCAGCCCAAGTGGATGGGACGTTGCCCCGATTGCGGGGAATGGAATACATTGGTAGAAACGATGGTGGAGAGCGACTCTCGCTCTCCACCATCTGTTGATCCAGATACTATCCTGCGCAACCCGCCACGGAAGCTCAGCGAGGTACGGGCAGACGAGCTGGCGCGTATCCCTGTCCCGCTTGTCGAGTTCTCCCGCGTTCTCGGTGGGGGGATCGTCCCTGGTTCGCTCGTCTTGATCGGTGGCGACCCAGGGATCGGGAAATCGACCTTGCTGCTGCAGGTCAGTGCCCTGCTCGCCCAGAACGGGGGTAAGGTCCTCTATGTCTCCGGCGAAGAGTCGGCCCAGCAGATCAAGATGCGGGCGCACCGGTTGGGTCTGGCCCCAGAAGAGCTCTATGTCCTCACCGAGACCAATCTCCACAGCATCATCGAGCACGTGAGCCAGCTTCACCCCACGGCGGTGGTGGTCGATTCGATCCAGACCGTTTACCTCGAGGAACTCAGCTCGGCTGCCGGTAGCGTCAGCCAGGTGCGCGAGTGCGCTGCACTGCTCATGCGTACTGCCAAGGCGGACAATGTACCGGTCTTTCTCGTCGGGCACGTGACCAAGGCGGGCTCGATCGCTGGACCCCGTGTGCTAGAGCACATCGTGGATACGGTGCTCTACCTGGAGGGGGACCGCTTTCACGCGTACCGCTTGCTGCGCAGCGTCAAGAACCGTTTCGGCGCGACCTCGGAAGTGGGTGTGTTCGAGATGAAGAACGAGGGCCTGGTCGAGGTCCTCAACCCCTCTGCCGCATTCTTGGAGGAGCGGCTGCCGAACGCTTCTGGATCTGCGATTGGGGTGACTATGGAAGGCACGCGCCCGATCATGGTCGAGTTCCAGGCGCTGAGCAGCATCACAGCGTTTGGCAATCCCCGGCGGACGGCAAACGGGATCGATTTCAACCGCCTGCTGCTGCTGGTCGCCGTCCTCTCCAAGCGCGTCGGGTTGCAGCTCTCCGACCAGGACGTATTCGTCAATGTGATCGGCGGGCTCACCGTCAGCGAGCCTGCTGCCGACCTCGCGGTGGCCGTTGCCATCGCCTCCGGATACCGCAACAAGCCCGTTGCGGCAGATATTGCCCTGGTTGGCGAGATTGGCCTTTCCGGCGAGCTGCGCAGCGTAGGCCAGATCGGGGCACGGCTCAACGAGGCGGCCAAGCTGGGCTTCAAGCGCTGCATTCTGCCTAGGTCGCTGCGCCGCGCCGTGCTGGAAGAGCCGCCGATCGAGCTGCTGGCCGCACGTTCGCTGGCAGACGCTGTCGAGATGGCACTCGTGCGCTAGAGCGCGTTGCTAGGTACAAGACCCTGAAGGTTTCGGAAAACCTTTAGGGTCTTTTGTGAATCGGTCATGGACCAAGGAGAAGGAGGAGCTCAGGTATGGATTGCGTCAGAACTGCTATCGTCGGCATGGGTATCGGCCGGCCGAACGGCCGCGCCATTGCCGCCGATCCACGCGGCCAAGTGGTCGCCTTGTGCGATCTGTTGCCAGAGCGGATGGCCGAGTTTGCCCAGGAGCTGCCCGAACCGGTCAAGCTGTACGCTGATTACAGAGAGATGTGCCAGGACCCCGAGATCGATGCTGTGTTCGTGGGGACGCCCAACCAGTGGCACGTGCCCGTTGCCCTGGAGGCCGTTCGCAACGGCAAGCACGTGCTAGTGACCAAGCCGCTGGCCGATTCGGAGGATGCTGCTCGGGAATTGGTCGAGACGGCAGAGGCAGCCGGTGTGGTCAATATGATGTCCCTGTCGACGCGCTTTGCCGACGAGGTGCGCTACCTGGGGCGGCTGGCGGCTGATGGTGAACTGGGGCAAGTGTACTATGGTCGCGCGCGCAGCATCCGTCGCAGCGGCATCCCTGACTGGAACCTAGGCTTTATCCAGGCCGGAGGTGGTGCGTTTCGCGATATGGGGGTGCACGTCCTCGACGCGGCGTGGTGGTTGCTGGGTATGCCCAAGCCGGTCAGTGTGGTGGGCGTCGCCGGAGCCAAGTTCGGCCCCCGTGGCGAAGGCTATTGGCACTATCGCAAGCCTGTGGAGACGTTCTACAGCGAATACGCTGCAGATGACTATGCCGGGGGCCTGATTCGCTTCGAAGGCGGTACTGGGCTACAAGTGGAAAGCTTCTGGGCCAGCCACCAGCCCAACGAGCTGCAGATTGAGCTCTTTGGCACAGAGGCGGGCGCGCGCCTGCGCCCGCTGACGCTCTACCGTACGGCAAACGGTGCTCCACAGGATGTTACCGTCGATCTGCCGGAAGGACCCAGGGTGTGGAGCCATATCGCCGCGCATTTCATTGCCTGCATCCTAGACGGGGTTCCTTGCCAGGCACCGCTTCGACACGGCCTGGTCGTCCAGTCGATGATGGAAGCCTTGCTCGAGAGCGCGCGTACGGGGCACGAGGTGTGCATAGGCGAGTGAAGGGGTGGGCCAAGAAGGGTTGCTGCGGCTCAGGAAGCCAGTAACAGCCTTCGTGGATACGATATAGAGGGAGGAGGCCAAGTGGCACAGCTACAGGTGGGCGTGATCGGTGTAGGAGGCATTGCACGCACGCATATGCCGGGTTGGGATGCGTCGGAGCATGCCAAGGTCGTCGCCGGTGCTGATATCAGCGCGGACGCGCTCCAGGGGTGGGGCGAGAAATGGGGTATAAAGCGGCTGAGCACGGACTCGGCCGAGCTGATCGGTGATCCAGAGATCGACATCATTGATATCTGTACGCCAAATAACTATCACGCTCCGCTGGCGATCGCGGCGCTGCAGGCGGGCAAGCACGTGATCTGTGAAAAGCCGCTGGCGCCGAAGCCGGACGCGATCCGCGATATGATCGCGGCGCGCGATGCAGCGGGCAAGCTGCTCATGACCGCGCAGCACTTTCGCTTCCGTGGCTCTTCGCGGGCCATGAAGGCTGAGATCGACCAGGGCGCACTGGGTGATATCTATCACGCCCGCTCGTGGCTGCTGCGCCGCGCAGCGGCCCCGACGCGGCCCGGTTTCATCATGAAGGAGCACAGCAGCGGCGGTCCGTGTATCGACGTTGGCGTGCACGTCCTCGACCTGACGCTGTGGTTCATGGGCAACCCCAAGCCGGTCTCGGTGACCGGCGTAGCGCGTGCCGAGCTGGCGCATCAGCCTGGGGCGTTCAGCATCTGGGGCGGGCCGATCCCGCCGACCTTTGACGTGGAGGACTTTGCCGCGGCTTTTGTGCGGTTCGAGAACGGCGCCACGCTGATCCTCGAGGTGAGCTGGATGCTGCACCACGAGACGGGTGACCACGCCGAGGACATGCAGATGTGGCTCTATGGGACGCAGGGCGGCTCACACTGGCCTCGCTGCGAGATTTACGAGTCGAACAACGAGACAAGGCAGCACTATAACCGGTCGCTCCAGATCACGAACGACACGCTTGAGGCGCACGCGCTCGAGTGCGTCGAGTTCGCCCGGGCGGTGGCTGAGGGCGATTCGTCGCCCGTCCCGGCCGAGGAATCGCTGCAGGTGATGGCGATCCTCGACGGAGTATACCGCAGCCAGAAGGCTGGCCGCGAAGTGCAGATCGAGCTCTAGCGCGGTTTGCCATTTGAGGGGGATCATAGTACAATCTCCTTCGTTTAGAGGGCAGTGACCCAACGTCCTCTGTACAACCGAATAGACATCGCCCAATCTTATCCAGAGAGGTGGAGGGACCGGCCCTGTGAAGCCTCGGCAACCAGGCCGCACACCGTGTGCGCGCTATGGTGCCAATTCCGGCAGACCCTGTGGGTTCTGGAAGATGAGAGCGTGATTCAATGACGATGACGGCCTCCTCAACTATCCTGCCCCGCTGAGGAGGCGTTTTTCTACCTCCTCTCCTCTCTGGATCTATGGCAGCAGAGAGGAGCGCATTGGTGACTAGGCACCTTTCCACGCAGGCTGTCCACGCCGGTGAGGACAAGCACAAGCCGTACGGCTCGCTGACGACGCCGATCGTGCAGACGTCGACCTATACCTTTGCGGACACGGCCGAGATCCTCGAGTTCATGCGCTGCAAGGCAGCGCGAACTGCGGGCGCTGACCTGGCGCTGCGCAACGAGTATGGTCGCTACAGCAATCCCACGCAGTCGGTAGCGGAGGGCAAGCTGGCGGCGCTCGAAGGGGGAGACCGCGCCCTGCTCTTTGCCACTGGGATGGCGGCGATCACGACCAGCATGCTGGCGCTGCTGTCGAGCGGTGACCACGTGGTAATGGCTTTCGACTGTTACCGGCGGACGCGCGAATTCGCGACGTCGTTCCTCAAGCGGTGGGGGATCGAGGCGACGCTGATTTCGTTCGATCGCTCGGGCGCATTGGCAGGCGCGATCCGGCCCGAGACGCGCCTGATCTTTTGCGAGTCCCCGACGAACCCCTACCTGCGGGTAGTGGACCTGGTGCAGATGGTTGCCGTGGCACAAGAGCACGGGATCACGACGATGATCGACAGCACCTTTGCTACACCGGTGAACTTGCGCCCGCTGACCTATGGCGTCGACCTGGTGATGCACAGCGCGAGCAAGTACCTTGCCGGGCACAACGATCTGCTGGCCGGTACGGTGATCGGCCCACGCGCGCTGCTCGACCGGATCGAGTACGTCCGGGGCGTGATGGGTGGGGTGGGTGGCCCGAACGATGCCTACTTGCTGCTGCGTGGGATCAAGACCCTCGACCTGCGGGTACGCAGACAGAACGAGAATGCGATGCAGGTAGCGCGCTACCTCGAGGAGCATCCGTCAGTCGAGCGCGTCCACTATCCCGGCCTGCCAAGTCACCCGGACCACGAGGTGGCGTGCGCGCAGATGAGCGGGTTCGGCGGCGTGGTTAGCTTTGAGATTGCTGGCGGCAAGGAACGGACATCGCGTTTCATGGACCGGCTCAAGCTGCCCTACATTGGGCCGACGCTGGGTGGCGTGGAGAGCATCGCGCAGCAGCAGGCGCTCTTTGTCTCGCTCGATCCGGAGGAGCGCCGCGCCACCGGGCTGCGAGATAATCTGGTACGATACGCGGTCGGGATCGAGGATGCTGAAGATCTGATCGATGACCTGGCCCAGGCGCTGGATGGTATCTGAACGGGTGTGCGCCGGGTGCGCAGGGGCTTGCGGCTGAGCAGGGCAGATGCCGTCCAGGCCAAGAGATGAACCTAGATTGTGGAGATTATAGATGAATCGAATTCCAGTGGGGGTTCTGGGGGCGACGGGGATGGTGGGCCAGCGCTTTATCCAGCTACTGTCCGGTCATCCGTGGTTCGAGATCACGGCGGTCGCCGCTTCCGAGCGCTCGACCGGGCAGCGCTATGCGGATGCCTGTCACTGGCTGCTGCCCACGCCGATGCCGGAGCGAGTGGCAGAGCTGGTGGTAGAACCGGTGGCGCCCGGGCTAGACTGCCGCGTCGTCTTTTCCTCGCTTCC
>Ga0307425_1001842_pt1 | contig 12346 bp, 10 predicted proteins | sample SalMarWE160330MG_FD_202152 | JGI IMG/M metagenome (GOLD analysis project Ga0307425, IMG submission 202152) | Salt marsh sediment microbial communities from the Plum Island Ecosystem LTER, Massachusetts, United States - WE1603-30 | ecosystem: Environmental > Aquatic > Marine > Intertidal zone >... | reverse complement strand
TTGGAAACATTTTGCCAGACAGCAATGCAATTAACCAAACCGATACTTATACAATATCAGTTAGTGGAAACTGTCCTGTTCAATACAACGCTGACTTTTTACTTATTCTTTCGACACAGAATGGATTATATCCCTATTCGCGTACGGATTCAGTCACATTACCGGTGGCTATGCCAATAGCTTCAGATCCAACAGGACCAGATGCTTATGGCTATTACGCATACTCAAGTTATGATACTCTTTGGGAACAGCATCCCGAATACAACTGGGTTGAGATCAGTTCAATAGGAACACCAATACCGAAACCAGGTGGTTTGAGTGATTTTACGCAAACAGTAGATCTGCCATTTAACTTTTTTAAGTATTACGGAAATAATTTTTCTCAGGTAAGAATCAGCGGTGATGGTTGGATCGCTTTCGGCAGCGGAATGCAGACAAAATCCCTGAACTGCCCTTTACCTTGTTTAGATACCCTAAACAATATGACGGCTGTGTTCTGGGATGATTTCTTTTCCGAAGGACCACAGGGTGGTGGGAAACTTTATTATTATTCTGATCCTGTAAATCACAGATTCATTGTTGAATGGGATACAGTACCACATCACTCAGACATAACAATTAAAGAAACTTTTGAAATTATTCTTCACGATCCGGCTTTTTATCCTACACAAACTGGAGATGGTGAAATAATATTTCAGTACAAGGATGTAGAAGAAGCTGGCAGTTGCACGGTTGGGATTGAAAACAGTACTGAAGATATTGGTTTACAGTATGTATTTAATGAACTATATGATGCAACCGCAAATGAATTAGTAAATGGAATGGCTATTAAATTTACAACCGATAGTGCAACCGTTGTTTCGGTGAAGGGAGAAAACGAAATTACAAGCCTTCCGACCAATTATGTTTTAGAGCAAAACTACCCGAATCCATTTAACCCTCAGACACGGATTAAGTTTGCAGTTCCTGAACCTGCATACGTCAAGCTGAATATATACGATATTAATGGTATGCTTGTTAGAACATTAGAGGAAAGCAATAAATCTGTGGGTAGATACGAAGTTATCTGGGATGGTAAAAATAATTTCGGAAGTAAAGTTGGTTCCGGAGTATATTTCTACAGGCTTCAGGCAAATAACTTTATACAGGTTAAAAAGATGATTCTATTGAAGTAAGATGATGCGTGCATTTCATCAGCGAAATATTTTTCGTTATTTATAATGCAGATTGATTCCCGGGAATAAGTGAACTGATATGTACGTTTTTACGGTTCTGTTGATTCTCTTTCTAATCGTGTCTGTATACGGCATAGTTGAGTTTGCACTCCATCAAAAAAGAATCCTGTCTATTCCGATCAGGATCCATGTAAATGGAACAAGAGGAAAATCGAGTGTTACAAGGCTGATCGGGGCAGCATTAAGAGAGGGTGGTATAAAAACGATTACAAAGGTTACCGGAACTTATCCTCGCCTGGTTCTTGAGGATGGTTGCGAAGTTGATATTTATAGAAAGACAGATCCGAATATTATTGAACAGTTATCCATTGTTAAACTCGCAGCACAAAGAAAAGCCAAGGCAATTGTAATGGAATGCATGGCAATCCAGCCGCAATACCAATGGATAACTGAAACCAAGATGATGCATTCGACCATCGGTTTGATTACTAATGTAAGGCTGGATCATGTAGAAGTAATGGGTTACACTTTACCTGAGATTGCCAATGTCCTCGGAAAGACTATCCCACGAAATCAACATTTTTTTACCGCGGAAAATCAAACTTTAAATCAACTTGAAAAAATTTCGAAAAAACAAAATACGGTTCTTCATTTGGCTAATAGTGACTCGGTAACCGATAATGAAATGAACCACTTTAATTATCTGGAGCATAAAGAAAACGTTGCACTTGCACTTTCGGTTTGTGAACACCTTGGAATCGAAAGGAATATTGCTCTTAGAGGCATGTATAAAGCAATTCCCGATGCTGGTGTATTGAAGCTTTCTAAAGTTAATGTTTTCGGTAAGAGTATTAAATTTTATAATGCATTTGCTGCAAATGATCCACAATCAACTTTAATGATCTGGCAGCAGATTAAAGATGAAATCGGTTTAAAAGAATTCAAGATAATTTTGCTTAACTCAAGAAAAGATAGATTGGATAGGGCAAGACAGTTAACAGGAATGGTAGGAAAGCAATTTAATGATGAGTATGACTATTTGATATTAGTAGGAGAATCGTCGGAAGTTGTGGAAAACCTGGCAACTAGCAACGGAGTAAAACGAAATAAAATTTTGAACCTGGGATGGACTGAACCCGAGGCCGTCTTTGAAGCGATCTTAGCCTGCACAGAAAAAGAATCAACCGTTCTTGCCATAGGGAACATGGGTGCTATGGGTGCGGACGTCGCTGAATATTTCGAAAACCGGAGTCACGTATGATTGAACTTGCTATTACTTTAGGCTTAACATTCAGTTTGTTGTCCTACGAAGTTTTCGGTTTGGCCGCTGGTGGAATAGTTGTGCCGGGGTATATTGCTTTGCACCTATCTCAGCCGGACAGACTTGCAGGAATTATATTTGTCAGCCTTGCAACTTACCTTATTATAAAAATCTTAGGTAACTATACTTTTCTTTATGGCAGAAGACAAATGGTATTATGTCTTCTGGTCGGATGTCTGCTTGCAAATTTTTCCCGTCAATTTTTATTGCTTGACTTAACATCCAGCACAATTCAGCTGCAAGCAGTCGGATGGGTTGTTCCGGGTTTAATTGCACATTGGTTTGGCAAGCAAGGTATTTACAGAACGCTTTGTGTTTTGTTCATTGCTGCTGTGCTTGTAAGATTAATTGTTATACTAATATTTAACGGCGAATTAATTCCAACATAAATTACCAGGTATTTGGTTGAATAATTTTAGTGCCGGCTCAAAAATAGTATTAAGTGTTTTAGCATTACTTGCTTTAATGGCTTTTCTTGCTGTCGAATTTCAGAAAGAAGATGTAAAACTTAAGTGGTACGATCAGAAACTCGAAGCAGCCAACCTTGCCAAAAACGCTATTGATTATTTAAAGGAATTTCGACTTCAAAAAGGTGTGTTTATTGATGCAGTAAATGATCCAAATGAAACGGCATTAATTGGGCAGGATATTACACCGATTACAACAGATAGAGGGAACATTGAAGCCAAGCTCACAGCAACCAATCCGAATTTTGCTGCGGTTTTGGTTGAAATGTTAAAGGAAGCAGGACTGGAGAAAAATGATGTCGTTGCTGTTGCCTTTACAGGTTCTTTGCCAGGCTTAAACATAGCTGTACATGCTGCAATTCAGACTTTGGATTTAAAGCCAATAATAATAACTTCTGTTGGTGCTTCTAACTGGGGAGCCAACGATCCATATTATACGTGGCTTGATATGGAAAAAGTACTTTATAACGCCGGAATTTTTAAGAACACATCTATTGCTGCATCAATTGGTGGTGGACTTGACAGGGGCAGAGGTCTTAGCCCCGAAGGAAGACAGTTAATAGTGGATGCAATCGAAAGAAACAAAGTTGATTTTATCAATGAAGAGTACCTTGAGAAAAGTATTCAAAAACGAATGGAGATTTATGATCAGTATAGAAAGAAAAGTAAAATCAAGGCGTTCATAAATGTTGGCGGCGGAATTGCAAGTATGGGTTCTATCGAAAATTCACGGTTCGTATCAAGCGGTCTGACGATGTCTCTTCCGATGATGAATTATCCAATGAGAGGAGTGTTGATAAAGATGGCTGAAGAGAACATTCCTGTTATTCATTTATTAAATATAAATCAGCTTGCAAAAAAGTATGGATTACCAATCAGTCCAACACCGCTTCCAATGCCGGGAGAAGGTGAGGTCTTTATTCAAAAAAGATATAGTGTCGTTCTTACTTCAGCAGTAACATTATTTTTAACTGTTGCAATCGCCCTAGTATTTTTTATGGAGAGGAAAAGACATCGTCTTGGCACTGAACAAATACCAATACAAAGAAAAACTAATTTTGATGAAATTTAGAAATTTAGCAGCAGGAAAAATTTCAGGGATAGTATGAAATCGTTACTTGTAATATTTATGTTCACTGTATTTTCGTTTTCGGCAGTGGCAGGTTCGAATACAAAAGCAATCAAACCAAAAAATGCAACTTCAAAAACGACAATTATTATTTGGGGAAAGTCCAGAACATACTATCCTTTAACCTATAATCATTCAACAATGATAACTGTTAAAGGACCGGGAACATTAAAAGTTATAACAAGGGAAAGAATACAGTCTCAAAATCCTTTGGACTACATTGTCTACTATACTGTAAACGGAGAGCAAAAGAATAATGTGGACTTTAATAATATTCATCGGGATAACAAAGCGTCTTTTAAAGATTCAAAATTGGGTTTCCCCGGTCGCGCAGGAATTTTTTCAATAGAATTAGGACGAGGCGAAAATTCTATTGAATTTTGGCGCAGCAATGAAAAACCATTAATCGACGCAAGGTTTTTATTTACTGAAACAAAAGAGAAGAAAATTAAATGGGTTTCAATGTCGCCGCTATTTCCAAACGAACCTGTCTCACTTGTAACTAACGAAGAGGTCTATACTTACTATCGTTATACCGAAACTAAACCACTAAGAGTTAAGGTTATCGGGCCAACAACATTAAGAGTTTTAAACCGAATAGAGAATCATTACCAGATGAAGGGCAGAATAATTTACAGAATACAGGTGAAAGAAGATAAAGCGGTGATGAACACATATCAGCTGAGTAGTGTCCGTTCTGATGTAACTGTTTATAAAAAAGGATGTGGAAAAACTCCCGGAAAAGCGAACGAAATCGTTATTTCTGTTCCCGGAGGAACGCATCTATATCAAATTAGTCCGTTGGACAAAGACAAGAATTCAATTCTGGCAAGAATTCTCTTTCCTAAGAATGATGTTAAACTAAAAGAGTAACCCGCTAAAATGTACAAACACCGTTACAGAAGTTTTTTGCCGTTTTACATTTCATTCTATTGTATTTTCTCTCTTCTGTTTTTTATGAACGGCGAGGTTGTTGCTGGTGAAAATCCTGCTAAAGCAAAAGATAAATGGTCGGTTAGACTTTCATTAAGTCCTTATTATGACAGCAATATCTTAAAGTATTCAAATAAATATATTGAAAGATTTAAAAACGGTGAGGACGAAGGAAGGTTTCATATTCACAGTATTGATGATCTTACATTCGGTTATTCATTTGGTCTGGTTTATTCTAATCAAATAATCGGCAAGTTGAAAACTATTCTTGGAGCTGGCTTTGATTCGGATGCTTACTCTTATAATTCAATCAAAAGCTGGTTTACTTATGATATTTTCTTACGTCAGTACTTATCAAAGTCCACATCATTTTATGTTTCTTATTCATATATCCCGAAATTCTATGTACGTCATTTCCGCGATGAGGACTGGGTAAAATATTATGGATATGTTCCCGAAACTTTTCAACCTTATGAATTTTCTAAAGATGATTACAGCGTCTGGCTTCACCATACATTTAGCTGGAAGACAACACGTGCGCGGGCTTACTTTTCGTATATGAGATATTTTCTAAACTCATCCAATACCGAATACGACAGCAACGATTTTTTATATGGTCTGAGAATCTATCAGTCGCTAACAAAAAAACTGGATGTAAATTTTGCTTATTACTATATAACTTCTGATGCAAAAGGTTATGATGAACCCGGTGAGGTTAAAGAATTATCTGATGATTCCGATGCAACCAACTATGAACATGTATACGCGGTTGGTTTTGATTATCAGATGCCAAAAATTTTCAAACTGAAAAATGAAATTAGTATTGATGCACAATACCAGCGAGCATTTTATACAACTGATCATTTCCTTGAGCTGGATCCGCTTCATGCAGGAAGATATGATTATAATTATCGAGTCTTTGTTAATTACAACTGGGATGTATATAAAAATTTTTCACTTACTACTTTTTATCAATGGATGAAAAGAGAATCCAGTACTTCCGCTGAGGCAAACAGGGAATATGTTTCCAACGAAAAAGATTACACTCAGTACCGTATTGGAGTAAGGTTTAAATATTCATTTAGTTTTTAATTATTATAAATCAAACATTTATTAAGAGAATTGGTATGAAAAAGTTTTATCTATTAACTTCATTATTAATTATAAATTTTTTAATGAGTTGCGGCACGCCAAACGATCCTGAATCAATTATTGGCGGTGATGGCGGATATAAAATTTTAGGTAAGCACGCAATGTCGGGATATGCTCAGGACATAGTGATTAAAGATACGGTTGCTTTTATTTGCCAGGGGCAGGCTGGCTTAATAACACTATCAATTTCAAATCCTAATCAACCAAAAGTTATTTCAGAATTGACATACGGCTTGAGGGGATACGCTTATAAAATAGCTAAGAAAGATAGCATAATTTATCTTGCTACAGGCACATTCGGTGTAAATATAGTAAATGTTAAAGATCCATTTAAACCATTAATTGTTCCGGAAAATCGTGCTATTTCGCCCGCAAAAAATTTTCATATAATGGGAGATTTTCTTTTTACTGCGGTTAGTGAAGAAGGTGTTAACATTTCGAAAATAGTTGATCCTGCACACCCTGATATTAGACAAACATTCTTTATCCCTGGCTTTGGACAAGCCGTATGTACTTCCGCCGATAGTAATTACTTGCTTATTGCTAGTGGAGAAGTTGGACTATCAATTTTTGATATTTCTGATTTCCAGGATGGGTATAACATATATCCACTGCTCGGTACACTTGATACTCCCGGATTTGCTGAAGATGTAATCATCCACCCAAATCTTCCGATTGCATTTGTCGCTTGTGGAACAGGAGGTCTAGTAATTGCTGACTATTCAGATACAAACGATGTAAAAATAGTAGGTAGTTTTAGTACTGGTGGTTATGCTAAAGAAGTATTTTATCAAAACGGCAAAGTATTTGTAACAACCGAATTGAGGGGGTTGCAAATTATAGATGTATCGAATGTAACCTCACCTTTTCTTATCGGGACTGTTGAGACGGAATACGCATTGGGATTAACCGCTGATGATAAATATATATATGTTGCAGATGAGAAAGAGGGATTGATAGTAGTTTCAATTCCGTAAATGTATAAAAATTATTTTTCAGCCTGTTCCCTAAGCAAGAATTTTTTCTCCCCGATTAATTCTTTGGAATAATAAATCCTAAGGAGGTAATTGCCAGGTTGCCGCTTTTGAAGCGAAAGCGAGATTGAGCTTGATATTTTTAAAGTAGAATCCTCGAGTGATGGCTTAGCTTTTTTCTTGTAGAAAGAATTATTGTCCGGACCAATCCATTTGATTAAAAAACTCTTTTGAATTTTAATGGTCGTGTCTGATTTCTCAATGTAAATTACTGCTCTTAATTTTCTTTTATCTTTCAAAGTAAAAACGGAATCTGGATTAATGGGTAAACCGGTCTTTTTACTTATTTTCTCACAGAAAATAATCCTTGCTGAAAAATTTTCGGATTTAGTTTTAGAAATAGGTTTTTCTTTTTTTTCAGTTTGCTCCAGTTTAAAACTTTTTTCACCAATTAATTTTTCAAATAGATAAATACGCAAACTGTATTTACCGGGTTTGCGTTTGTTTGGTGATGCTGAAATTGAACTTGAAAATGATGCTTCATTCGATTTAATATTTACTTCTTTTCTATACAGTGAACTTCCATCGGGACTTATCCAGTCCGCATAAAAAGTTAATGGATGATTAATACTGTCTTTATTTTCCATTTTAATTACTGCTAAGACCTTTCCTTTATCTTTTATCTCAAATTTATTTCCGACTCCTAATAATTTTTTAGTTTTTTTGCTAATACCTTTACATAAAGTAATATTCGCTTTAACGTTTTCTATCAATTCGTTTTTCACAATAGCTTGTGGTTCTATAGCAGCGTTAACTAGTTCAAAATTTTTTTCAGCAATCAATTCACGAAAAAGATAAACACGAAGAGAATATTTACCGGGTTCTCTTCTATCCGGTGAAATATTAATTAAACTCATTAACGTGGAAGATGAATCGTTGGTAGTCAAATCAATTCTTTTTTTGAAGAATGAGTTCCCTGTTGAATCCAGCCAATCAATGTGAAACATTAAATCTTTGTCAGTGTTTAATTCTCTGTTCTTTAAGTTGACGATTGAATAAACTTTTGAATCTTCGTTTAAATTAAAGACAGAATCTTCGTTGACTGGCTCACCGGTTTGATTTTTTATCTTTTCACAAAAAGTAATTGATGCTTCGATTCCGTTAACTGATTTTGAGTGATATATTGTTGTTGAGTTTTCCCCGTCAGAAGGAGTTTCAACTCTATCGGAACAAACCGTCAAAAAAAATTGCAGGAGAATGATCAGGAATAATATTAGTTTTTTATCAATCATCTTAGTGAGATCATATCATGCGAATTATAGGGTTACTACTGCGGCTCTTAAATTTAAAAAACCATATTGATAGCGGAACCATAATTATCATCATTATTACAACACCAATGAGAGTTTCTGTAATTTCACCCTGATGATAATAGATGCCGATTCTTTTTGAGAAGATTCCAAGAATTGCAATGTGTATGCAATAAAAGAATAAAGCTGTCTTTCCCGTAATATCGAATATCAGAAAAACTTTTGGGAAGAATTTACTGATTGCAATAAATAATGTAATTACCAGGACGGACCATCCGAAGAACCAAAGATTAAAGTATAAACTCGGCGGATACTTTTGATCGAAGAAAAATGAATAAGAACCAAAATCAGAGAATGGAAAAATATTTCCGTAGCCTCTAAGCATCCTTATTATTATGGATACGATTAGAGCAGAAGTTCCTATTATCGTTCCCCAGTAAATTCTTTTTTTATCACTATCCCATGCTTTCAACCAACCATGTGCCACTACAGAACCCAGCAGGGCAACAGCAAACCATGGAATTACAGGATACTTGTTGAAATCGCCAGCGTCTATAAAAGTCTGCATTAGAACAGTTGGTAAATTATCACCAGGGTTATAAGGAATTTTTATCAGTATTGGATGAAGAAGTAAAATAATTACGGCAACTGCAAGTTGTAATTCCCAACGCCAGTTCACAATAAACGACTGGAAAATCATTGAAAAGCCGATACAAGCAATAATACCCAGATGAAATGGATCGAATCTGTTGAATCCACTCCAGGATGAATTCACCCATGTCATCTGTAAAAGAATAAGAAATAAGCCACGTTGAATTAGTTCTTTACGGATTGACCAGTTGTTGAGCCCTTTATTCTTTCTTCGATAATAAAACCACCATACCATTGCGCCATTTATAAGCAGAAAACCGGGTGCACATAAATAGCTTACGTATCTGAGCACTACCTGTCCCCAGTTTGCGAAAAGCGGATCCAAAGGATCAAGAAACTCCCAGGTTGAATTAAGATAATAAGAACAGTGGTCAACCAGCATTAAGATAATTATCAGTCCCCTGAACTGATCGACAAAATCAAAGCGTTGCTGTTTATCAGTACCGGATTTGAGAAGAGAGCTAATCTTCAAACTCTATTAGTTATGAGTAAAATCAATAAAACCAAATAAAAATTCTTTTAGCAAATTAGGAAATAGTACTCATTAAAACTACTTGCAGATACTAGAGAAATAAATTAACTAGATCATTCAGTTGACCTTTTTGCTATGTTACGATAATTAAAGAATGGATTAGCTTACAGAAAAAAAATCCCCTCATCAAATAAGTTTGAGGGGACTTCGAAATAATATTATTTAAAAATTACACTAATTGCTCTGATACATATGCACATCTCTTTGTGGAAATGGAATAGAAATATTCTGTTCATCAAATTTTTTCTTTATCTGTTCCGTAGTATCAAAATAAACTCCCCAATAATCTGCTTTATTTACCCAGGGACGCACATTGAAATTTACACTACTGTCTCCAAGTTCTGAAACTACTACCTGAGGTGCCGGGTCTTTTAATATTCTGGAATCATTATTAATAACCGATTGGATTACGTTTTTTGCCTTATCGATATCATCGCTGTAACCTATGCCAAAAACCATATCTACTCTTCTAGTATCTTTTACTGAATAGTTTGTTATGTTGCTGCCCGTTAAAGTAGAATTCGGAATATATACAACTTTATTGTCAACTGTTACCAATGTTGTTACAAAAATTCCAACTGTTTCAACTGTACCAGTTCCACCACCGCCTTCTATAAAATCTCCGACTTTGACAGGTTTAAAAATAATCAGCATAACTCCAGCAGCAAGATTTGATAATGATCCTTGCAAAGCAAAACCAATTGCTAGTCCGGCAGCACCTATTACTGCAACAAATGAAGCCGTTTGTATACCGACTTGAGAGGCTGCGGAAATTATAACGAAAATTATCAAACCAATTCTAATCAAACTCACAAGAAATTTTGTAAGAGTTTCGTCAACTTCACGCTTTCTCATCAGCTTGCCAATATATTTTGCCAGCATTTTTGCAATCCAGATTCCAATTATTATTGTTACTAAAGCACCGATAACCTGTAATCCGTATTCAGCCATGACTGCCTGTAATTGTTTTAAAATATCTTCCATATTAACTCCTGTTATTAATGATAATTAGAAATTTGGGATATCGAAATTTTGTATTTGATGTTGGATAAATTAAAAGAGGGCTGTCAGGCCCTCTTAAGGTTTATAGTCTCAATTTTTAGGATTCTTTACTCAAGAATAAGTTTTCATCCCCCCAAACATACTAGCAAAAATTGAGGCGAATACTATAAAGAAAATAATTGCGAGGACTATCGCAATAGCATACCAGATTAGTGTAGCAATTGCCCAATTCTTTTTACACTGATGTGTTCCGCCACCAAATGCCCATACAAATAACATAATCAGACCTACTAGTGGTATAGCCGTAATTAGGATAGTTATTACCCAATCACCGACTGAAACATCCTGTTTGATAACTCCCGGTAGGTTTTGCTGTTCCATGAGGCCTCCAATTTTGTGGATTAAAGAATTTTAAATAAAAGAAAGACAGCAGATAAATCTTATTTGCTTTCAAAATATAGTAAATATTTGGTAATCATTCATAAATTATAAGTAAAAAATCTGTTGCAACTTTTTGATAAATAATAAATTACTTTAAAAAGTAAATACTTGCTTCTGAATTTTACTCATTCTTAAAAGTGGGAATTCAATTTTAGATAAAAGGTTTCATTTCCAAATTTGAAAAAAAAGCTAGTTAATTAGTCTATAAACGCAGCTATTCAGATGGTATAATTGTTGGGTTTTTGAGTAGTCAAATTTCCAGGGCTTTTTATTAAAATTACGGAAGAAAAATGAATCGGAATAAAGTAACAATTGATGGAAATGAAGCAGCTGCTTATACAGCTTTTCATACTAATGAAGTAATAGCAATATATCCAATCACTCCTTCATCCAATATGGGTGAACACTGTGATGATTGGTCGGCAGTAGGTAAAAAGAATATATGGGGAATTATTCCTTCAGTAAGCGAACTACAGAGTGAAGGTGGTGCTTCTGGTAGTGTTCATGGTGCATTGCAGAGTGGAGCATTAACAACGACTTTTACTGCATCGCAGGGATTGCTGCTGATGATTCCAAATATGTTTAAGATAGCCGGCGAGTTAACTTCTACAGTTTTTCATGTTTCAGCTCGTTCGGTAGCAGCTCACGCGCTGTCAATTTTTGGTGATCATAGTGATGTAATGTCGACAAGACAAACAGGTTTTGCTCTAATGGCTTCCAACAATCCACAGGAAGTAATGGACTTTGCATTGATTGCACAGGCGGCCACATTAAATTCTAGAATTCCTTTCGTTCATTTCTTTGATGGATTTCGTACTTCTCACGAAGTGATGAAAATTGAAGAGCTTACTTTGGATGATATGCGTGCAATGATTGATGACGATTTAGTTATAGCTCACAGGAAAAGAGCCCTCAGTCCTGATCATCCTGTGCTACGAGGTACTGCACAAAATCCCGATGTATTTTTCCAGGGAAGGGAGACAGTAAATCCTTATTATATTGCCTGTCCGGGAATTGTTCAGCAGCAGATGGATAAGTTTGCTAAACTGGTTGGAAGACAATATAAACTTTTTGATTATGTAGGAGCTCCAGATGCGGAGAAAATAATTATTATGATGGGTTCAGGTGCGCTGGCTGCTGAGGAAACGGTTGATTACCTAACTTCAAAAGGGGAAAAGGTTGGATTAATCAAAGTTAGGTTATACAGACCATTTTCAATAGAGCACTTTATCAATGCTTTACCATCAACTGTAAAATCA
>Ga0307425_1001841_pt1 | contig 12347 bp, 8 predicted proteins | sample SalMarWE160330MG_FD_202152 | JGI IMG/M metagenome (GOLD analysis project Ga0307425, IMG submission 202152) | Salt marsh sediment microbial communities from the Plum Island Ecosystem LTER, Massachusetts, United States - WE1603-30 | ecosystem: Environmental > Aquatic > Marine > Intertidal zone >... | reverse complement strand
ACCTTATTTTTGTTATGGTGAGCCCTGGTTACGACATAGTAACATAATGGGGGAGGATGTAAGGGATATGCGTAACTTAATCAACTTTATGCTCACATCGGCGCTGGTGGCGGCGCTGGCGGGGTGCGGCGGGGGCCTGGGGAAGCCCGAAACCGCGGTCACTCTGGATAAGCCGCTGCCCGAGTATCAACTACAGCAAACCCAATTGACCCCTGAACAACAGTATATCAAACATTTGTTAACTAAGAAAGGTTACAACTGTAAGTATGACAAACCCACAGTCATCGTGGTCCATAAACTCAGCCGCAAACTCACCTGTTACCGGGGTTTGACCCTCCTCAAGACGTATCCGGTGGTCCTGGGAAACGATCCTTATAACGATAAATTGTGCCAGGGTGATACCTGCACTCCTGAAGGGGTGTACCGGGTCCGGGCCAAATATCCCCATCCCAAGTGGGAGCTGTTCATCTGGCTGGATTATCCCAATACCCAGAACTGGCTCAAGTTCGCCCGGGCTAAAAAGGCGGGGCGGATATCTCCGAGTGCGGACATCGGCGGCCAGATCGGCATCCACGGGACTGAAGACCCCTTTAAAAACATCATCGGCCAAAACTGGACCAAGGGCTGCATTTCTTTGCTCAATAAAGACCTGGAAGAGATCTATCCCCTGGTGAATGACAAAACTCTGGTAGTCATAACCAAGCAATAACTGCCAATTTTTGGTGGCGGCCGGCCCGGATGGGATTGCCGGCGACCTGGGGCGCTAGACGGGGCAGACCAAAGTCTGCCCTTTCTTTTGGGGCGCCCGGCGGGGCTCACCCAGCAGAAGAGGGGCGGTATCTTCACCGCCCCTCAGGTAACCACTGGTTTTGCCCCGCACCGAAGGGGACCGGCGGCGGGTTATTTGGGAATCTCCACCGTCAGGTAGAGGGTGCGGCCCACACGCTTGATCAGGAAGCGGGCTACGGACTCTTTCTTCAGCTTGGCAATAACCGCCCGATATCCTTTCACCGTGTTGACCACCGTGCCGTTCACTTCCAGGATCATGTCTCCCGGGCGGAGACCGGATTCAGCCGCGGGGCCCCCGGCCTCCACCTGGACCACCACCACCCCCTTGTTGTCCCGGAGGCGGTACTGCCGGGCCAGATTCGGGTTCAGATTCTGCACTTGCAGACCCAGAGGAGTTTTCTCGCCTGCGCCTCCTTCTTTGGCCTGGGCCTGTCGTTTATCGGTGAGTTCCACGATGGTCAGCTTCAAGGTCCTTTCCTTGCCGTTCCGCAGGACCTTGACCGTGGCCTTGGACCCCGGCGCCACGTCCGCCACCAGCCGCGGCAACTCATTCATCTCATGGATGGGCTGGCCGTTGAATTCGATGATAATATCACCCCGGTGAATGCCGGCTTTTTGGGCTGGCGACCCGGGATTGACTTCGGCCACCAGGGCGCCTTTCGGTTCGGACATTCCGAAGCTCTTGGCCAATTCCGGCGTGACATTCTGGACCTGCACCCCGATCATGCCCCGAACCACCTTGCCCTTTTCTCTCAATTGGGGAATGATCGACTTGGCGATGTTGCTGGGGGTGGCAAAGCCGATGCCCTGGCCGGAGGCCAGGATGGCAGTGTTGATGCCGATGACCTCGCCCTTGAGGTTGAGGAGGGGGCCGCCGCTGTTGCCCGGGTTGATGGAGGCGTCGGTCTGGAGGAAGTTGTCATAGGGCCCGGCGCCGATAACCCGGCCCTTGGCGCTGATAATCCCCTGGGTGACGGTGTGGCCCAGGCCAAAGGGGTTGCCCACCGCCATGACCCAGTCTCCCACCTGGATGGCGTCGGAATCCCCCATCTGGAGAAACGGCAAATCGGCGGGCGGCTTGACGATCTGGATCAGGGCCAGGTCGGTTTTGGGATCCCGGCCTTTGACGGTGGCCTGATACTCCTTGCCTCCCACCAGGATGACCTTGATCTTATCCGCGCCTTCCACTACGTGGTTATTAGTCACCACATAGCCTTTCGGATCGATGATGAACCCGGAACCGAGGCTGCGAGTTTTGAAACTCTTGGGCATCTGGCCAAAAAACTTATCAAAAAAATCCCGGAAATCCCGGAAGGGGCCCTCGGGACCGAAAGGCATTTTCTGGCCCGGTCCCCGCTGCTTGCTGCCTTCCCCGAAAAATTCCCGCATCTGATTCTTGACCACTTTTTCGGTACTGATATTGACCACCGCGCCGGAGACTTGCTTGGCCAGATTGGCAAAGGTGTCCGGGGCCAGATAGGTGGGGGCCTGAGCCTGGCCCCATGACGGCTGGGGCGTCGAGCCCAGGGGCCCCAGGCCCAGCAGGGCCCCAACCAAGATCAGGCTAATGATGAGACTGCGCTTTTTCATCCTTCTTCTCCTCTTTGTTCTGGCTGGGTGCTGCACCCGGTAGGGACGGCATGACGGATTTTTTCCCTACTATTACCAGGAGATATTTTTCCGGGTGGAGATACTTCTCGGCAACTTTCTGGATATCCGCCGGGGTCAGGTGTTCGATGAGGTCCGGATAGCGCCAGGGGTAATCGAGGCCCAGGCCGAAGACTTCCACGTATCCCAAGAGCCAGGCGCGTTTGGACAGAGAATCCATCTTCCGGGAAAAGCTGCCGATCAGGTAAGATTTGGCATCCTTCAGTTCCTCCGGCGTCACCGGCTGGGTTCGGATGCGCCGGAGTTGTTCCACCACCCGGGTAATGGCCTCGCCGGCCGCGGCGTTTTTAGTCTCCAGGGCCACGGTGAAGGGTCCAGGCTCCAAACCCGGTGCAAAGGAACTGTAGACGCTGTAAGCCAGCCCCCGGTTTACCCGGATGTCGTCCATCAGCCGGGAGGCAAAGCCGCCGCCCCCCAGGATGTAATTCATCACCTGGAAGGCATAGAAATCAGGATTCTGGCGGGCGATCCCCAGATTGCCCAGGATGATGTTGGCCTGGGTGATATCTTTATCGATCACTACCACTTTGCGTTGGGCCAGCGGCGGAATAGCCGGCAGCTTGGCCGCCGGGATGGAAGCCGCGGCCCAGTCGCCCCAGGTTTTGACGACCCACTGCTTCGCCTCATCCGGAGTTAGGTCCCCCACCAGGGTTAAGACGGCATTATTGGGTCGGTAGTACTTCCGGTGAAATTCCACCAAGTCCTGGCGGGTAATGGCCGACAATCCCCGGGGGGTGCCCATGACCGGATGGCCGTAAGGAAAGGGTCCATAGAGCTCCCGGCCAAAAGTACGGGACGCCACCACCATGGGCTCATCTTCTTCGCTGGCCAGAGCCGCCTTAAACTGGCTCACTTTCCGCTTCACTTCCGCCGCCGGGAAAGTGGGATTCATCAAGATGTCTTTGAACAGGTCCAGGGCCGGGCCCAGATCCTTTTTCAGCACCGTCAGGCTCACCGTGGCGAAATCACTGCCTCCGCCGGCCCCCAGGCGCGCTCCCATAAAATCCAGTTCTTCCGCAATCTTGGTTGAGGTGCGGGATTTGGTGCCGTTGGCCAGCAGGGAGGCCGTCAGGTTGGCCAAGCCTTCCTTCCCCCGGGGTTCTTCCAGGGTGCCGGCCTTGATGAGGAGTTCCAGGGTCACCAGGGGTAGTTCGGCCTGCCGGGAGAACAGCCACACCAGGTTGTTAGGCAGTTTATGGCGGGTTCCCAGCACCGGGGAGGCCGGCGCCGCCAGAGCCGCACTGCTCCAGAGCAAAACTCCCATGACCACCCAGGTAAAGTGTTTGAGCAATCTCTTCTCCATCACCATTGCGCCTGACAGGTTAGCGTCGTTACCTGGCCCAGGCATCAGCGAATCTCATTTCCCGGTTTAAAACGACCGGTGGGGGCCTTAGCGGACTTGATGGGCACCAGGATCCCCACGGTCCGGTTCTCGGCCACCAGGTATTTTTTGGCCACTTCCCGGATCTGTTCCCGGGTGACCTGCTGGATCTTGGGGATGAATTCCTTGAGCAGGGTCCAACGGGCCACCGTTGCCGTCCGCCCCAACAGCATGGCCCGGTAAAAGATGGAATCCATGGCCATATAAAAGGAGGCCGCCACCTGATTTTTCACCTTTTGCAGTTCCTTGGCCCCCACCGGCTCGGTTTGCAGCCGCTTGATCTGGGCGTTCAGGGCCGCCTCCAGCTGGGCGACGGTCTTCCCCGGCATGGGTTGGCCGTAAAGCGAAAACACAAAGGGGTCGGTGGTGTCGAGATCATACTCCGCCCCGGCTTCCAGGGCCAGTTTCTGCCGGTACACCAGGTCGTGATACAGGCGGGAGCTGCGTCCCGCCGACAGGATGCGGGCCAGCAACTCCAGGGGATAGGCATCGGGACTCTCCCAGTTGGGGACGTGATAATTCATCAGGATACAAGGAAACTGCGCCTCCCGGTGGACCTCCACCCGGCGCGGCCCATGATGCTTCGGCTCTTTGGCGGTAACCTTGGGAAGCTCCGGCCCCGCCGGCAACTTGCCGAAGGTCGCGTCGATCTCGGTGAGCGCCTCCTTTGGGTCAATATCGCCCACCACCACCAGGGTACAGTTGTTGGGGAGATAATAACGGTGGTAGTAAGTGCGGTAATCATCCAGGGAAATGCTTTCGATGTCATAGAGCCAGCCGATCACCGGCCACTGATACGGGTGGGCTTCGAAGGTGGCGGCCATGGCGGCCTCCTGCATGAAACTCACCGGATCGTCTTCGGTGCGCATGCGCCTCTCTTCGATCACCACCTTCTTTTCCAGCTCAAAGGCCTTGGCGTCGACGTTGACGCCCCGCATGCGGTCCGCTTCCATCTCAAGCCAGTGCCGCAACTGGCCCTTGGGGCCGGTTTCAAAGTAGGCGGTATAATTCCTGGCAGTAAAGGCATTATCCGAGCCGCCCACTCTTTGCACTTCCCGGGAGAAATATTTGGGCCCGTATTTGGCCGTCCCTTTGAACATCAGGTGCTCGCTCAGGTGGGAGATGCCGGTCTTTCCCAGGCATTCATTGCGAGAGCCCACCTTATACCACACCTGGAGGGTGATAATGGGGGCCCGGGGCTCCCGCAAGAGCAGCACCTTGAGGCCATTGGCCAGTTGGTGCTCTACCACCTGGTTAAAAAGGTTGCCATCCTCCGCCGCTCTTAGGGGAATAGGCCTCAGAGACAACCATGACAGGGCCACGACGGCCACCAGCAGCCATACCCACCGCCGGCCGGAAGCCCACCCGGCTCCAGGGCGGCCGGCGCCGCCCAATTTCAAATGTTGTAAGGGAAAAGTCATGAAAGCTCTATCTTCACCATAGGATTGGGGTCAGGAAGAACCAGGGGCATAATTCTTAGCCGGTTCTGCAGTTAACGTAAACTCTCCCTGACCAGATTTCAAGGGAGCCGCCCAAAGATTATTCCGGTCCGATGGTTTGCCTTCCGGCTAAACCAGGCTTGGGCAAGTCTCAGGACCGGGGCCGCCAAACCGCGCAAGTAATCAGCCCCGCCAGACCGGCCCCGGACATATCCAGGATGACATCGAGGATACTGGATTCCCGGGCGGAGTAAAACCATTGGCGCCCCTCGTCCATCGAGGCAAAGATCAGACAAAATCCCAAAGCCCGGAGGAAAGCCGGCCCCGGCCCGTAGTCCGCATGCTGCCGCAAAGCCCGGAACCAGAGAAAGTACATAAAGCCGTAAGCCAGAAGGTGGCCGGTTTTCCGCACATAAAAATTGATCAGTTTAAGCTGGGCCGGTTTCAGGGCCACAAACCAGGACAGGAGCCATTGGAGCACATACCTGGTGTTGGCGCCCGAACCCATATTGCCCGACATAGCCAGCACTGTCAGGCCCCAAATGAGGGGGGGCGCCCAGTAATAAAAAAAATGGGGTTTTCGCCAAATCGCGGTGCTGAGGCCCAAAGGTTCGATTCCTTCACCCCGGTCCGAGACGGCCGGGGGCCATGCGTACTGCTTTGAATACAATTAGACTCACCTTCTCAAGGTTTTGTTAAGGGAGTGCGGCAAAGCATTTCCGGCCAGATAAAAGAAAAGATTGAAAATCCGCCTTAAAAACTCCTTTAAGCCAGAGACTGGTTGTTAAGCCCGGCCCGGTGCCCGGCCCCCGGCACTTGCTAAGGCAGGGGGTCTCATTATTTTGCCGCGACCATTCCCTTACCCCAAGATCGCCTCGACAAAGGCGGCGGCGTCAAAGGGCCGCAGGTCTTCCATGGCCTCCCCCACCCCGATGTACCTCAGGGGGATGCCGGTTTCGTGGACCACCGCCAACGCCACGCCGCCCTTGGCGGTGCCGTCCATCTTGGTGAGGATAAGACCCGTCAAGCCCACGGCTTCGTGAAATAACCGGGCCTGATTCAAGGCGTTTTGACCCGTGGTGGCGTCCAGGACGAGGAACACCTCATGGGGGGCCCCGGGGATTTTTTTGGCGGCGGTGCGGTGAATCTTTTTCAACTCCTCCATGAGATTGACCTTGGTGTGGAGCCGGCCGGCGGTATCCACGTACACCGTGTCCGCGCTCCGGGCGCTGGCCGCGGCCAGGCCGTCGAAGACCACCGCGGCCGGGTCGGCCCCGGTCTTTTGTTTGACCACGGCGGCGCCGGCGCGCTCGCCCCAAATCTCCAATTGTTCCACCGCCGCCGCCCGGAAGGTGTCCGCGGCCACCAGCAGGGGCGTGAGGCCCCGGTGACGGTCCCGGTAGGCCAGCTTGGCAATGGTGGTGGTCTTGCCCACGCCGTTGACCCCCACCAGCAGCACCACCCAGGGATGGGCGCTCCTCTCCCGGGGGGCAGGGCCGGTGAGCAGGGCTACCATTTCCGCCTGGAGGGCGGCCTTGAGCCGCTCCACCTCCCCCAACTCCCGGCGTTTCAATTTCTCCTGCAGGGCCTGGATCAAAAAGAGGCTGGTCTCCACCCCCAGATCGGCCGTAATCAACAATTCCTCCAGGTCTTCCAGGAGGGCGGCGTCAACGACCTTGCGCCCCCGGAAGACCCGGTCCAGACCTCCGCTCAAGGCCTCCCGGGTCCGTTTTAAGCGTTCCCGCAGGCGCTGGAACCGTTTGCGACGGACCACTTCGGAGACTTCCCCGGGTTCCTCCAGGTCCTCGGACTCCGGGATTTCCGGAGGCGTCTCCTCCTCCCCAGCCTCTGGAGGTGCGTCTGCCAGCCCTGGCTCGGGTGAGATGGGGACTACCGGCGGCGGCGCCGGCTCCGGGAGTGGAGGGGGCTCCGGTGGTCTTTCCGGCTCCAGGGGCGGCGGGGTCAGATCGACGCCAACGGCCTCGGAGGCGACCGCGGCATCTTCTAATGCGGCTGGGGCCGCTTCTTCTGCCGGCAACCCCCGGCCCCAGCGGCGAAACAACCCGCGGCGTGGTTCAGGGGCGGCCCCGTTCTCTGTTTCGGAAGGAGTCGCCTCCAGCGCCTCCGGCTCAGATAAGACGGGCTCTTCGGCGGTTGGCGCCAGGTCCTCGGCGGCCTCGGAGCTCGATTCAGTCTCCTCCAGCCGGGAGGCTTCCGCCCCCTCCTCCCGTCTCTCTTCTTCCTTGTCCTTGCGGCGAAACCAGCGGCGCATCGTTAAGAGGTCGTAATCTTGGAGAAATCGGCCATCTGCAAGAAAGTCCGGCTGATCCGCAGCAACATGGCCAGACGGTTGCGGCGCAGCTTGGCATCCTCGGCCATCACCAGCACCTTGTTGAAAAAGGCGTCCACCGGACCTTTGAGCCGGGCCAGGGCCCGGCAGACCTCGGGATAATCACGTTGCTCCAGAGCCTTGGTCACCTCCAGTTCCATCAAGACGGTGGACTCATAGAGCTGGTTTTCTTCCGGATACTCGAAGAGGAGGGGGGTGACTTCACCGGGCTCGGCCCCCCGGGCGATATTGATGACCCTTTTAAAGCCCGCCGCCAGGGCCGGAAACTCCGGGCTGCGACGGACTTCGGCCAGGGCCCGCACTTTATCCGCTGCGTCCACCACGTCCCGGCAGCCCGCGGCCAACACCGCGGTAATGGTCTCGTGATCAAAACCTTCCGCCAGAAGGAGGTGCTGCAGCCGAGTCTGGAAAAAGTCCAGCACCTCCAGGGCCGTGTCGTCCATGGCGCGGCTGATCTTATCCTTGAGAAGGTCGAGGGCCACGGTCACGGTGGCCACCAAATCCAGGTGCAGTTTCTGGCTGCGCAAGATGCGGATCACGGCCAGGGCATGGCGCCTCAAGCCGTAAGGGTCGGCGGTGCCGGTGGGGCTGAGGCCCACCCCGAAGCAGCCGCAGACGGTGTCCAGGCGGTCCGCCAGGCCCACCAGGGCGCCGATGCGGTCCGGCGGCAGCTCATCATCGGCATGCCGGGGGAGGTAGTGGGTGAAGAGGGCCTCGGCCACTTCCGGTGCCTCACCGGACAGCCGGGCGTACTGGCGGCCCATCATCCCCTGGAGGCTGGGGAATTCCCCCACCATTTCGGTGACGATGTCGGCCTTGCACAGGGTGGCGGCGCGCTTAACCTGCTCCTGCAGTTCCGGGGCCAGTTGCCGGGCCAGGCTCAAGGCCAGCTCCCGGAAGCGCTCCATCTTCTCGTAGGAGGTCCCCAACAGGGAATGAAACACCACCCCTTTCAAGGCGTCCACCCGCTGGGCCAGCGGCGTCTTGGCGTCCTCCTGGAAGAAGAACATGGCGTCGCTAAGACGGGCCCGAAGCACCCGCTCATGCCCCTGGCGCACCACCTCCGGGTCCCGGGTCAGGGTGTTGTTCACTGCGATAAAATGGGGCAGCAGGCGGCCGTCTTGACCCCTTAAGGAGAAGTAACGCTGATGCTCCCGCATGGAGGTGATGAGCACCTCGTCGGGCAGGGCCAAAAACTTGTCCTCAAAATTCCCCACCACCACCGAGGGATATTCCACCAGGAAGGTGTTCTCTTCCACCAGCCCCGGGTTGGGCACCACTTCGCCGCCCACTCCGGCCGCCGCCTGTTGCAATTGCTGTTCCAGCAAAACCCGGCGCTCCTCCGGGTCCACGATGACTTTGGCAGCCCGCAAGGCCGCGACGTAAGCCTCAGAATCGGCCACTTCCACCGCCCCGGGAGCCAGGAAGCGGTGGCCATAGGTGACCCCGCCGCTGGTCACATCCCCCAACTCGAAGGACACCACCGCTCCGCCGTACCGGGCCAGAATCCAGTGGATGGGCCGGGCAAAGGTAATGGTTTCGGAACCCCAGCGCATGGACTTGGGGAAGCTCAAGTTCAGGATGAACCCGGGCAAGAGCTCCGGCAGAATTTCGGCGGTGGGCCGGACGGCAGTGCGTTTGCGCACCACCAGATAAACTCCCTTAGGAGTCTCCACCTCGCCGAGATCGCTGACCGCCACGCCCTGGGCCTTGGCAAAACCCTGGGCCGCAGGTGTGGGCTTGCCTTGCGCGTCAAAGGCCACGGCCTTGGGGGGACCAAGGAGCACGGTGCCTACATCTTTCTGGCTCGGGGCCAGGTCTAGGGCCGCCAGGGCCAGCCGCCGCGGCGTGCCCCAAGTAAGGATCTCCCCCACCCCGATGTGCTCGGCATCCAACATCTGACTGAAAGAAGCGGCCATCTCCTCTAACACCGGCGGCAGAAAACGGGCCGGGATCTCTTCAGTGCCAATCTCCAGCAACAACTCGCTTCCCATGATTGTCCTCACGATTAGACGCTGGTTAGGAAGAGGGTTAAAAACCTTCCGCAAAGCCGTGGTCTTTTGGTCTTTTCTTTAACTGCTGACTGCTCACTATTTTTTCAGCAAGGGGAAGCCCATCTCTTCCCGTTGTTTCAGGTAGCCTTCGGCGCACAGGCGGGCCAGGTGCCGCACCCGGCCGATGAGGCTGGCGCGCTCCGCCACGCTGATGGCCCCCCGGGCATTCAAAAGGTTAAAGGTATGGGAGCATTTCAGGCAGTAATCATAAGCCGGGAGCACCAGCTTTAGGCCGATGATGCGCTGGCATTCCGCCTCATACATGTCGAAGAGCTTAAAGAGCATGTCCACGTCGGCCTGCTCGAAATTATAGATGCAGTGCTCCACCTCACCCCGGTGGTGCACGTCCCCATACTTCACGCCCCTGGTCCATTCCAGGTCGTAGACGCTTTCCACCCCCTGGATATACATGGCGATGCGCTCGGGGCCGTAGGTCAACTCGACGCTCACCGGGGAAAGGTCGATGGAGCCGGCCTGCTGGAAATAGGTGAATTGGGTGATCTCCATGCCGTCCAGCCACACCTCCCAGCCCAAGCCCCAGGCCCCCAGGGTGGGGGATTCCCAGTCGTCTTCCACGAAGCGGATATCATGGTCCAGGGGATCGAGCCCCAGGGCCTTGAGACTGTCCAGATATTGCTCCTGGATATCCTTGGGAGAGGGCTTGAGGATCACCTGGTATTGATAATAGTGCTGCAAGCGGTTGGGGTTTTCGCCGTAGCGTCCGTCGGTGGGTCGGCGGGAAGGCTCCACGTAGGCCACGTTCCAGGGCTCGGGCCCCAGGACCCGGAGCAGGGTGGCGGGGTTGAAGGTGCCGGCCCCCACTTCGATGTCGTATGGTTGTTGGATGACGCAGCCCCGATGGGCCCAGAAGCGCTCCAGGGTCATCAATAGTTCCTGAAAAGTCATCCCGCCTCTCCTTTAAAAAAATATCTTTATATAATAACCGCTTAGAGCGAGTCTTGTCAAGGTTTTCGCCACCCTGGTCCGGCACCGGCATTGGTGCTTTTCAAGCCCCCTTACCCTTCTGAGGCGCGGGAGTTCCGTGTTTTACCTTCCTGAGCAATCCAGGTGGGATAGTTGCCGCAGACTCAAGCCGGTCCTGGCGGGTAATCATGGGGACAACTGCGGGCTTTTTTAGGGGAGAGCGTTTTCCTCTCTTGACGCCAGCCTTACGGCGGGTTATATGAAATTTAGCACCCTCCAGGCACGTAGCTCAGGGGGAGAGCACTACCTTGACGCGGTAGGGGTCAGGGGTTCAAATCCCCTCGTGCCTACCAGGAATTTCAAGGGGTTATGGTTCATGACCGTAGCCCCTTTTGTTTTTTGGTGCCCAAATGGTGCCTAACCGCCCCAAAAACTGCGTTTTCCAGTCGACAGGCCGCCTCAGGGTTCCGGTCTTTCGTTAGGTGTGCATAGACGTTGAGGGTGATGGTGGGGGTGGCGTGCCAAGCTGGCCTGGATGTATTTGATATTTTCGCCGTTCTCAAGGCGGAGGCTGGCATTGGTAAGGCGGAGATCGTGAAAGCGGATAGATGGACAGCCTGCGGCTTTGCGTGCGGGGCGGAAATGCCGGCGCAACATATTCTTGTTGTTGATATGGTTCCCTGCGTCATTCGGGAAGACCATGTCCTGGTTATTCTTCGGGCAAGCTAACCGCCATCTTTTTAGTTCCTTCATGATCACGGGGCCAAGATCAATTTTTCTTTTGGAGGTCTTGGTCTTGGGTGTAAATAGCCTTCCATTATTAAAGGTGCGTTGGATGTGAATCTGGGTGTGCCGCCAATCTACCTCACCCCACCTCAGAGCCAGAAGCTCACCCTGCCTCGCGCCGCTAAATACCGCCAACTTAAACAGGAAGCGATATTTATGATCATGCACCTGGTCTAAGAAGGCATTGATCTGTGCGGGAGTTAATATCTTCATTTCTCCTTGATCGGCGTCTTCGTCTTCTTGGACCTTGGCCTGCGATCTGGGCCGTTCAGCTTCTCGCAAAGGATTGTAGTCGATATATTTATGCCGGACCGCATAGCTCAGAATTTGCCCCAGAGTCACCAGGATTTTACGCAAAGTGCCGATGTTCATTCCCTGGACCTGCCGATCCGTGGTAAACTTTTCGGCCGTGGCGATGGTGATCCGCGTGATTTTGATATAATCCAGGTCGCCAAAATGGTTTTGGACATGCCCCTCATAGACTTCCCAGGTCGTCTCACGCAGTTTTAACTGCTTATGTTCAATCCATTCCTGGGCCACCTCTGAGAAAAGAGGGACTTTAACCGCAGGCAGGTAAATCCCCTTTTTCACCTGTTCTTCGATGGCCCGGAGTTCTTCTTTCGCCTGGGCCTTTGTTGCCCCATCCGGTATAGTCCGCCAGCGCCGCACTCCCTGCTGGTCATAGAAATCGATGACCCAGCGCCCTCGCCGCTTACTGATGCAAGCCATTCAATTACCCTCCTTCATCCAGTGTTCTAAAGCTTCAAGTGCCAAGGGGAGCAGAAAAGGAATCTTCCTTGCTCCTGTCTCCCACCTGGCGATGGTCACCTGGTAGGTCCCCAGCGTCCGGGCCAGGTCGACCTGAGTGATGCCCCATCTCTTACGCCATAGTTTCAGTTCATTTCCAGTCATGGTCAAATAAATATAGCCAATGGTTATATTTGTCAAGAAAAAAA
>Ga0307425_1001840_pt1 | contig 12348 bp, 13 predicted proteins | sample SalMarWE160330MG_FD_202152 | JGI IMG/M metagenome (GOLD analysis project Ga0307425, IMG submission 202152) | Salt marsh sediment microbial communities from the Plum Island Ecosystem LTER, Massachusetts, United States - WE1603-30 | ecosystem: Environmental > Aquatic > Marine > Intertidal zone >... | reverse complement strand
GGCTGTCTGGGTACTCCTGCCTCCGGCTGTCTGGGTACTCTCGTCTCCGGCTGTCTGGGTACTCTCGTCTCCGGCTGTCTGGGTACTCCTGCCTCCACTTATTGGATATTGCTTATCGGTTATGTCATAGTTGAGCACATTGTCTTTGGGGTAGTTCTGGTGGGATTTGATAATTCTCACCATCTCTACTTGCGAACTTCCCCTGTAGACAACATCACATTCCCCAAACTTACATTTACCGTCGAATTCTATAAGATTATCAGGATTATCCTCCACTTCCAGCAACATGAACAGTGGGCGTCCGTGAATATCAAAAGAGCCACTCCCCCATTTCAAGCCAAAGAAACCGCCGCCGTCGCATGAAGGTTTTTTATCCCACACAGGGGCTTTGACGTGTCCCCTTTCCGGCCATTTGAAGCCGTTATAGGTAGTGCCATCCTCGTTGCAATTTTTAAGTACCAGCACTTTTGCCATTATTGTCTCCTTTCCTACCTGCCTTATTGTCAGGACAACTCTTTATTGACGGCCTCTCGCAAATCGGCCGCTGTTATTCTCACCCAGGCTTTCTCGCCGCCGCGCGGGCCCTGAATGGCGACCTTTACACCGCCGGGGCTTTCCTTGACTATGACCAATTTCCACGAGGGGGTTCCGGTAAGTTCCTCTATCTCTTGCACCTTGTTTACCTCCTGTTGGCCTTTACTACGTCTATCAGGACGCCGGGCCTCTTGCAGCTCATATTATAGCGGATGCCGCCGACGGTCATTGACACTGTGGGCTGCCAGCCGTCGAGGTCGTGCTCGTGTTTGAGTAGCCAGTCCCACCCCGGCAGTACGCCTACCTCGGGCCGGAAGCCATGACGCGAACAAAGGGCGTTGTAAGTCACTTCCGTTTTCCTCCCCCTTTATATTTACTTGTAGGTGCTGGCAAACACTCTTATTTAACTATTCCTCTTTGTGTTTATTTATCAGGGTCTATTAAGGATATGAAATTCCCTAATTCCCATGATTCCCTTACATATTCCCAAAAACCATCTTCCCCCTTATCTTCAAATAATCCACCTTGCAAAAAACTAGTAAGGTAAATGTTCCGTTTACTATTGCCTAATTGCCTAGGCTCACGTTCAGTCAATATTAATCGTGCTTTCATTTATCCCCCCTTGTTAATCGCTTCACGTTTGCCACCTAGTACCTCCGGCTAAGTGGCAAGTGGTCAAGCGGTTAACTCTGCCTCAATACTATCCTGTTAAAAGTTTGTTCTATTGTTTCTTTTAGGTCATAGTCCCATGCCATGTTACGGGCTAGGCTATTCACCCATTGATTGCCAAACTGGTCATTTGGCGGTATGCCGTCACATTTACAATGCTGGCGGATATAGTCGGTAGCTTCTTTTTCCCGCCTGTCAAAGTCTGATATATGCCGGTTGCTAAATACGTAATTTGCCCCAAAGTGTACCATTTGGGCATTAGGGTGTGGTGCATCGCTTACATATTCAGGGATTGACCCGCCCGCACTGTCTGGCCTATAAGCTAAGTCTGCCGAGCCGTCAGGCAATAGCCAACTATCTTGATTAGAGGCAAGGTCATTCATGCCGTCAAAGCTTCTGCCCTCAAAGCCCTTGATAAAATCGTCAACAACCTTGCTCCTGGGGCCGTCTGTCCATGATACATTGATAGAAGCCCCGCCACTATAAGATTGTGAGCGTACCGAGAACTTGACGCCTGGGAAATGCTTTGCCAATACTGGCCTGATAAGTTTAGCGGTTTCGGTTACTGTGTAATACTTGGTTTCGGTTGTCATTTTAAATCCCCCTTAAATTTATTTTATGAATGTTAGCGATTCGTGATTCTAAAATAGCTTATGGTTGCATCCGAGAAGTAAGCATAACGGGAAGTATCTGAGTTATACAATTCCTGTAGATATGCCTTGTAATCCCCCCAGAAGTCATATAACCCGTATTCCTTTATTTGTGATACCATTTGTTGACGCTGGCCGTTTACAAGTGATTCGTGAATAATCTCTAGTTTGTTTTCCATTTTCCTTGTCTCCTTTCCTACCTGCCTTATTGTCAGGACTTACGGGCTAAATACCTCACAATTTTCCCATGATAGGTAGCTGGAATATTCCCTTGCTTGGCTGTCAGGTATAGCGCAGACTGTGAAATACTCAAAGTCATTCCTCAGGGCTTGCTTGAGATTGCCCAGGCCAGTTGCTAGGTTGTAATCCACGCCGCCATTTAGTTGCAGGGCATATAATTCCGCGAGCTTTCGGGCTTTACTGCCTTGAGCTTGAACTTTGCGGATAAGAGGGCGGACAGTATCATCACCTGGTGGATAACTAATAATGTCTGCGCCTCGCCACTTTGTTACTAAGAGATAGCTTGTAGTCATTGTTGTCTCCTTTCGTAGTCTCTTCGGCTCTACCCTCTAGCCTTTTAAGGGGTAGAACGCAGGGGGCTAAAATTCTATTAATATGAATTGATTATCAAATTGTTTGGGTGGTTTCCGTCTCCAACAGACAGCTATTAATACACCATGTCTATTATCCGGTAATACCTCTAGGTATTTTGCTCCTGTGCCGCGTGGTAGCTGGTCAAGATTTGTAATCTGTAAGTCTTTGTTATATTTGATACGTTTCATTTTATCCCCCCTTTACTTTAGAATTGCTGCCAGGATGCGAGATACCATTTATTGTCTATAGCCTTAACTATAAAACTGAATAATCCGTGTTGATTGTAAAATGGTATCTCATTCCAATAGTGCTTACATGATTCCAGATTCCCGCTAATCCTGATAGTTTCCCCTTGCAGGATAGCAGTAGTATGACTTTCCGGTATTTGTGCGTTTAATGATTCTACAGTTACCATTTCCCTTGTCTCCTTTCCTTTTTAGCGGTCGCCACCATTGTATTACATGGTGTCCTTGTCTGTCAAGTGCACCGGACGAGTGGCGAATGTTAAATTTTCATAAAGATTTGAAGCTAATATTGACTTTCCCCCGCCGGTGATTTAATATTGAACAGGTAGGGCGTGGCCCGGCTCCGGGTGACTAACACGTCCCTGCCTGGCTCCTTTACGGTTGCCCGGCCCCTGACTGCGGTCTCAGGGAGCCGGGCATTTCTTGCACCGGAAAATTATTGCACCTTTGCACACGCCTACCAGCTAAAACAGCCTCACGATGGGAGACCACTTTTGCGGACGTTGACCTATCGTGGTATAATTATGTTTTAGTATGGGCAGAATGAAAAACTCCAGCGCAGCAGCCGAAGCTAAACGGAAGCTGCACGAGGCCGCGCCTGGCGCGGCCAAGTACATAGCTAAGGTAGCTACAGGCAAGGCCAAGAGGCCCGGCGCGATACGCTGCGAGCAGTGCCAGTATATCCTCAATCAGGTCTTGGGGAAACCGAAGCAAGCCCTTTCCATGAAGCAGCCGGCGGACGGGCTGAGCTATCAGGAGATTGTAGACAGTGCCGCCCAGGTTCTCAAACAGGCAAAGGCAGAAGGCGTACCACTGATTGCCGAGGCTGAGGAGTTCGTCAAGAAGCTCGAGGCCATCCAGGAGGCCCACAAGAAGGAACAGGCCGAGGCAGAGAAGGCAGGAGCGGCAGCTGTTACAGCAGTCGTAGAGCCAGAGGATTAGCCGAACGACTCCATTTAGATAACTTTCCCACTATCTTAATCGTCTCGAACCTCACCACATAAAGCACGGGGCGGCGACGCCTCCCTTTCCTGGGCCAACCTCAAGATGGTGGCCTTACTGTGCTGGCTCAGAATGGTGGCGCTGGCCGGGTCAAAGCCCAGACTTTTGGCGAAAGAATAGCGTTCTCGGAGCAATTTATTGTGCCGCTCCCTTGCTTTTTTCGACCTCTCATCAAGCCCTTTTAAGTCCATGTTTCACCACTTTTATATTATCTTACCTTACTAGCTTAGCTTTGTCAAGCCCATATTCTATGCACTTCAATGTATTCCAACGACTTCCAATGATAACCAATGTATTCCAATGAGTTTCAATGCATTTCAATGATAGTCAATGACTTTCAATGAGTTTCACTGCAAATAAAGGATTAAGGATATAGGATATAAGGATATATGATATATGATATATCCTCGTAGTATCCGTTTATAAAGAGAGATAAAAAAGAAACTAGGCAAAGAAAAGTTTTCGCCCCGGTCTTTCCCTCCGGGGGCTGCCGCTTTTCTGAATGAGTACGACGGGGACCCACCACCCCTCCGTCTCTATTCCCTGGTGTTAGGCTGCCCTTAAGGTGGGGTAGGGCAATCAAGCGAGCTGGGGACTGAGTTTTCTTTTCTCTGGGTGCTTTGCTTTCCCGGCGGGCGAGAGGGGGTATCCTCTTAAATCACCTGCTGGGAAGCTAATAGGATGGGGGTTCTGAAAATTCTACAGCCTCGCCTTCATTGACACTCTTGTCTCTTATTGACAGAAGTGTTAAAATAAGCACCAGTAGTTAGGGGGATTACGCCTCATGGGTAATAAAAGATTACCTCCGCGAGGAAATGGGTGTAAGTGTTACGATGATTGCCTGACGTGCCCTGAGCCAGTCTGCCTTTATGAGAGGTCCCGATTCTCGAGGACTTTCAGGAAAGAAAAACGCTACCGGGAAATCAGGGCTGCCATTGCGCGGGGTGAAAAGGTTGCAGAGGTTGCGGAAGATTTTGGGTGCAGCATCCGCACCGTGCAACGGGCTGAGGAGGCAGGTCTTGCCGCTTTATGAGTATGAGTGCCCTGAGCATGGCTGTTTTGAGGTATTCAAGTTCGCTATGGAACCCCGGCAGACGTGGCCGTGTCCGGAGTGTGGGAGGGCGAGCCGCCGGAAGTTCAGCTCATTCCGCATGGTAATGGGGTTGGGTTTCCTGAGTAAAATCCCGCCGATGGAGGCGCCGGAAACGTCTGAGTACGTGCCTAAATGGGACCGGCGCCGGAGGAGCGATGGGAGTCCGGGTTAAAAGGTGGCAATATGGAGCGGATGGTAAATCCGGTTAAGCCAGTTGAGAGATACCCTGCCCTTGATACCCAGATTGTCGTTGCCGCTCGGCAGTCGCCGGACTGGTGGATTAAGACTGTTCTCGGGGCGAACCTGTGGGCCATGCAAAAGGAGATAGCCCGCTCCGTCTTTCTGAACCGGCGCACCGTCGTACCATCGTGCGAGGGTAGCGGAAAAACGTACGTGGCCGGCAGGATAGCGCTTGCCTTCCTCATCAACTTCAAGCCGTCAACTGTTATCACGACCGCCCCGTCCGACCGGCAAGTAACGCAAATCCTCTGGCGGGAGATAGCGACCGCCCACGCCAATGCCCGGATACCACTTCCGGGCACCGTCCTCACGAAGCAACTGGACATCGAGGATGACTGGTTTGCTCTCGGCTTCTCGACCGACCAGCAAGAGCGTTTCCAAGGTTTCCATAACGAGAACGTGCTGGTGATTGTTGACGAGGCCTCCGGCGTCTCCGACCTCGTTTACCAGGCCCTCGAAAACCCCCTGGCGACCGGCAATACCCACCTTCTCCTCATCGGCAATCCGACGCAGCCGGTAGGGAAATTCCGCGACGCTGTTACATCGAAACTCTACCACCAGATAAACATTTCCGCCTTTGACACGCCGAATTTTACGCACTGGGGCATAACCCTTGACGACATCCGCGCCGGGACGTGGGAGGGGAAAATCAAGGGCGAGATGCCCTGCCCGTTTCTAGTAACTCCGGCCCGCGCTGCCGAGCGCCTTGAAGATTGGGGCGAGGGTTCCTACCTCTTTCAAACCTTTGTCATGGGGCGCTTCCCCGACGCCGGCGTTAACAACCTCATCCCCCTGCACCTTATCGAGCAAGCCATGAGCCGGCAGCCAACCCCGGACGACATGGCTGGCGTGAAAATCTGCGCCCTCGATGTCTCCCGGTATGGCGACGACGAGACCGTGTTCGGCACCAAAATCGGCAAAGTCATACGGCCACTCATCACCTGGGGCCACCAGGACACTATGTATACGGCGGGCCGGACGGCCCGGCACACGAAAGAAATTAAACCGGCCATCACACGAGTCGACAGCGTGGGTGTGGGCGGAGGCGTCGTTGACCGGCTCAAAGAGGTCGGCGTCAAAGTCGCGCCAATCAACGTCGGCGAGAAGGCCGTTGACAGCGAGAAGTTCCTCAACAAGCGCGCCGAGGCCTATTTCCATCTCCTCAAACTACTTGAGGACGGAGAAGTCATCCTGCCCAACGACCCCAAGCTTAAATCTCAACTGGCCGACATACGTTACAAGTACACCAGCAGGAGCCAGATGCAAATTGAGACCAAAGAGGAGATGAAATCGCGGGGCTCCAAATCTCCCGACCTCGCAGACACGATAATGATGCTTTGCCTGCCGACCCGGGCGCTCGCCAGAAAGGCGCAGGTCTGGCGGTATTAAGGGAGGACGAAGATGCCTGTCACGGATAGAATAGACCCCTCCTCGGGCCCGGTTACCACACCGGGCAAAGAATCGAACCTCCAGATGGTGCAAGACAAGGAGTCCGACGACCGGGAGCTCAATAAACGCCAGGATGACGACAAAGACCTCTACCTGCTGACCGAGTACAAGATGCTCCGCCAGGACGGCACGGAAGTACCCTTTGCGCGCAACGTCACCATGAACGACGCCCGAACCTTCGCCGACCGCGCCATCGCCATCGTATCCGGCGCCAATATGCAGCGCCAGGCGGAGGGCAAGGCACTTTCCGACCGGGAGTTGAAGGTCATCGAGGACTGGATGGATGACCTCTTTACCACCGTTGACCTCTCCCTGATGAAGCGCGGCATGGGCAGGCTGCACAATTTCAGCATCGAGCAGGACATCGTGAGGGGTTTTATCGGCAGCCGAAACCTCGTGTGGCAGGACTCGGACTCCGGGCTTATGGTGCCGGACATTCTGCCACTGGACACGAGGTATTTATACTACGAATACTCCGGCGATAAGCTGCTCTGGGCGGCGCCGAAGTTCTGGCGCTCTAAGGCGCAGATTGAAAGCGAGTATGAGGCCGAGGCCAAGAAATTCAAGGCGAGGGTTCTGACGCGAAACAATGTCGTCTATGACTTCTGGAATGATAAAGTCAACGAGGTATTCGTCAACGGCAAGAAAATCGTCGAGAAGGAAAATCCTCTCGGATATCCGCCCTTCGTCATTCAGGCCAGTGGCTCCGGTTCGATGTTCATGGACAAGGGTCATCGGAAGTATCGCGGCGAGAGCATCTTCGCGCCGGTCAGAAGCCTCTACCCGCAGATTAATCTTCTCGCCTCCATCTTACAGACGCTAAATTTCAGGGCCTTTGCTGGCGGGTATACCTTCCCGAACGAAGAAGGGGCAGATGCCAGCGCGCCGGAGAAGGGGCCATACGAGGAGTTTGTTGTCATACCAGTAGGGAAGACCGAGGGCTACCAGCTCATCCCGGTGCAGGACATCAAGCAGGCTACCCGCCTTTTCTTTTCTCTCGTAATGTCCGCCATCCAGCGCGGGAGCTTCCCGAATATCGACTACGGCAACCTTACCTTTCCGCTATCGGCGGTCGCCATCAAGAACCTCCAACAGACCAGGGACACGATTATCTGGCCGCGCATGGATGCCCTCTCCCTGTACTATCAGGCCACCACGCTGATGATGAAAGACCAGTATGTGCGCGGCAAGGTCCCGATGAAACTCGGCAGGCCCGGCATTGAAAACGAGTACAAGCCCTCAGACATCGAAAAGCCGTTCACTCCGGTTTATAAATTCTACGCCATCTCGCCCGACCAGGATGTAGCCAACACCGCCATCGCCCAGCAGCAGTTATCCATCGGGATGCCGATGGAGTACATCCTGCGCGAGACCATGAAGGTGCAAGACCCCTCCGGGATGATGATGGCCGCGCGCTCGGAGCGCGCCGAAAAGACCGATGCCGCCATCAGCCTGTTCCGGCTCTGCCACAGCCAGGTGGAGGAGGCGAAGCGGACGCACAACGACGACCTCTATATCGAGGCCGATTTGAACCTGCAACAGCTTGAAATCATCCTCCGCAACCGAGCCTCCGGCGGCGCTGCCGGAGTAGACCTGCAAACCGCGTCGCAGCCGGCGCAGATGCCCAAGCCCCTTGTGCCACTGATGGGTGGTGGGCAGGGCGGCAGGCAGAACGTCCCGCCGGAGGAGGAGATGAACGAGGATGTGGCCGAGCGCGAGTCGCGCTCCGAGCGAAGGGCGACAACGGTGAGAAAGCAGACCGAGGAGGGTTAAAATATGGCGAATAAGTTGACACACGATGAAATCAATCGAAGGGTACTCGCGGCCATGCAGCCCCCGGCCCAGGCACGCCGTGCCTTACCCGACCTGGCCCAGATGCGTGATAAAGCGCAGCAGTTGAAAAATGGGCGGGTTAAGACCGGAGAGAAACCATGACGACGGGCGGCATCCCCGGCGTATCTCAAGATACGACCTCGCTACTTGATGAGCTTCGCAGGAAGCTCAAGGCCCAGACCCAGCCGATATTATTCAAGCAGGACGAGGCCAAACTCTATGGCTATAGCCTTGATACCGGCTGGCAACTCAAGGGCTATCTGGAGGGGGAGCAGGTAAGGTTTTCGTTGCTCTCGCCGGAGCAGTGGGAGATACGGGATAACGACATCATTATCTCGCCCTTCGGCCAGGAATACACGCGCGAGCAACTGGAGAACGAGCAGGCCCTTCGGGAACGCGCTTTAAGGCTGGCCCAAGTCGGTCTTGAGGAGCCCGGCCTACCGCAAACAACGGAGACCCAGCAACCTGTAGTGACCGCGTCGTTAGAGGAGCAGTATTCCCAAGACTTGCAAAAACTGTTCGCCGCCGTTTTCCCTGCAAGCTCTCAGGACATTAACAGTGTGATTAGCCAGATGTCGACCAACCCGGAAGATTTCATCAGCGCCATCCAGCAGAAGGGGCAGACGCCGCAGACGGAGGCCCTACTGCAAAGCATTTATCCGGAGGCAACCCCGGATGAGATTAACGAGGTATATTTTGGGATTGACGAGGCTGAGAGACAAAGGCGACTGCTGGTTGAAAACGAGCTCTCGGTGCGCTCAGCGGAGGCGGCTTGGCGTGAGATATATGCCGCGCACGGATTTTATACGGATGAGGAGATTGAGGTATTTGTTGCCGCAAAATTGGGGGGCTACTTTGATGATGAGGCTGTCAAAGAGTTCTGGTATACGCCGCCGACCGAGCAGGGCATCAAGGACTGGTACACCAAATACCGGGGCATGGAGCCGGTGGGTGAGCAAATCACCAAGTATCTCAAAATGCGCACCGGCGGCGAGGAGCCGATGGGTCTATCCGAGATGGCCCTGAATTCGCTGGCCCTGGGCACGGCCTCTCTCTATGATGCAATCTCCGGCGGCCTTAGCTGGCTGGGGATTGACACCCCGGATTTTCTCGGTGACGTATCCGAAAATATCAAGACATTTTACAAGCAGCCGGAGACGGAGTTAGGCGAGTTTGACTTTGGAGACATCCTCAAGCCGGAGTTTTGGGCGACGACTGTTACCGGCTCGCTGCCATATATGGTAGCACTGATGCCGCTCGCTATGGCGGGTGGCGCTTTGGCCGGTGGCGTTGCCGCCGCAGCTGGCGTCGGACAGGTTGGCGCGTGGATTGCCGGTTCCATCGGCTCGGTAGCCCTCAGTAGGCCGATTGAGAGCTTCCTTGAGGCCGGTAACAGCTATCAAGCGGCGTTGAACAAGGGTATGACGCCAGAAGAAGCGAGCGCGGCGGCGGGGCAGACATTTCAAAACAACCTGATACTTGCCGGGTCTGACTTGCTGGAAATCGGAATCGCCTTAATGCCGATGCCCAGCGCGCTGAAAGCCATCAAAAATCCGTTCATCCAGACGGCGAGGGTGGCGGGTAAGGTGGTAATCGTCGGTCTTACCGAGGCGGGGGAGGAGGCCTACCAGGACGTGATACAGAGAAATGCACTCGGCGAGGAAGTCAAGCTAGATGCTCAGATGATGGAGACGATGGCTGTAGGCTTCATCTATGGCGGTGTACTCGGCTTTGGTGGGGATGTCATTTCCAGCGTAATCGACAAGGCGAGAGCGATGCTCAGACCGGAAGCCGCCGCCGCCCTGGATGCCACGATTGACGCCGCCAAGGCCGAGGGGCGCTCGGACGGTCTCGCGGATATGCAGGGGCTTGAGGCCGCCATCAGCACCCAGGAAGATGCCGAGGCCGTTATCAGGGCGATTAATGAAGTCAACCAGGATTTGAAAGGCAATATACCTTCAATGCCGGAGCTTATCTCCCAGCAGGAGGCGATTATCAGGGCGACCTCCTCTGAAATGGGCAGACAAATATCCGAACTCATGGAGAAAACCGGCTGGTCCAAAGGGAAGTTTAACGCCATCAGCGCCGAGTTATTCAAGGAGATAGTTGGCACGGAGCCTTCTCCAAGTATGCTGACGGCGGACATGAAAAATGTAAGAGGACCCGAGGCAGTCAAGGCGATAGCCAGGCAATTCGGCTACGGCTCGGCCAATGAACTCAGGGCGGCGATAGGGAACATCGCCCAGGCGAAGGCGCGGGGCGGTGCAATCAACTGGAAGCTTTCGGGCGAACCGGCGCCGCAGGCCATCGCCCGAGATATATACATGGCGCAATCCGAGATTGAAGGGCTCAGGGAATACCTGCAATCCGAGCGGGGCGCCAAGCTCACCAAGTTGCTGAAAAAGACCGGCTGGTATAAGGGAGAGCTGAGAGACCTGACGCTTAAACAGTATAGAGACCTTACCGGCAAAAGGGAAATTCTGCCAAATATCCGCACGGCGGACAAGAAGCATGTCCGATGGGAGTATTCGCTTGACGAGATAGCCACCGAGTACGGCTATAAAACCGGCGATGAACTGAAAGATGCCATCGAGCATTTCGGCGAAATCCGCGAAAGGATTAATAGGCTGGAGGCTGAGGCCAGGAGGCTCGCCGAAGTAGCCCCATCAGAGCCGTCGGTCAAGGCGATAGCCATACCCCTGGGCGTTATGGAGGCGTCAAAGCTATCTCGCTCGGAAGTGGAGATGACACTCCAGCTTTTCACGGATGCCCTCAACTCGGAGGAGCTGGCGCTTCAGAGGGCGGCCACGCTGGAGCTTCGCAAGCGCGTACAGGCGAGGCGGGCCGCCGGTGCCGGTGCCAGAGCCGAGCAGTTGATTGTTGAGGGGATGAGCGCCGAGGAGGCCGTCAAACAGGCCAACAAGGAGATACTCTCCGGGAAGCTCCCGACGGTGGATAGCGAGTTCATGGTTGAGTTCAGCGACGAGATGCGTAGCGTCCTTATGGCTAAAGTCTACGATTACTGGACGCGCGTTGAGCCGAATTATTACGAGCTTGTCTCCACGATGACGGCCCTTTCTAATGCCCTGCGAAACGGAAATATCCCGCGCAATGTGGGGACTGGCTCGTCGGCCTTCCCTAACGGAGGCTCGGCTTATCTGCGTCTACAGCGCGTCTTCGGAGGTCAGTTACCCGTACTTGAAGCGCTCAATCAGGGCAAGGTATTTGAGGACGTGGTTGAGGGGATATTCCACGAAGTCGGGCGGGAGCCGGTGCCGATTGACCAGCAGACCGCCGATTACTTGCGAAGTCTCTCCGACCAGACCGTAGCCCGCCCGCTTGATATGACCGAGGGCAACATCCGCGACTACCTGATGAAGCAGTACCAGCAGGAGCAGCAGAGGCTCAAGCGCGCCCTGAAAAGCGCCCAGATAGGCCGGCAGGAATACGCCCGGCAGATGAACCAGGCGCGCAATCAGGTCGTCGCCCACTTCAAGGACATGGGGCTTGGCGAAACAATGCCCCTGCTGCCGACACCGCTCAAGGATATGATGCGCCAGGCACTCAAGGAAATCCTCTGGTCGCCAGTGGACATCGGCAACTTTCTCCGTGCGAACAAGGCATCCTTCGATATGTCTTTCTGGCGCCAGCAGAAGTTTCTCATTCCTCAGGACGTGACGGGTTTTGTTATAGCAAATATAATGGCGTGGAGAGCCCTCTGGAGCCAGAAGACCGCCGATGCAGTCGAGGTCCTTATCCGGCACCACCCGCTCTATATATTCTACGAAAAGGCGGAAAAGCTGGGCTATGATTTCCTGCGACCCCCCGAATTAAAACCGGGGACTAAACAGTGGCGTGGCATTGAGGAGTTCGGTTATCTCACCGGAGAGCGCCTCATCCCGCGCTTAACCATGAAGATACCTTGGGTAAAGCTCTCCCAGCGCGCCTATACCACCGGCACGAACTGGCACAACTGGAGCATCTTCGTAAAGTGGTACGAGGCGACCATGAGATACAATGAGAAGATAGCCTCTGGTGA
>Ga0307425_1001839_pt1 | contig 12350 bp, 11 predicted proteins | sample SalMarWE160330MG_FD_202152 | JGI IMG/M metagenome (GOLD analysis project Ga0307425, IMG submission 202152) | Salt marsh sediment microbial communities from the Plum Island Ecosystem LTER, Massachusetts, United States - WE1603-30 | ecosystem: Environmental > Aquatic > Marine > Intertidal zone >... | reverse complement strand
ATGAGAATGATGCAAGCTTTGCTCGGAATTTCCCTTTTAAGCTTCATAAAAATTCTCCCGCACAATTGAATCTCAATAATATCAAATTCTCAATGAGATTATAACAATTCTCTCAGAGTCTTACTAAGTTCAATTTCGAACATTTACTTCTTCGTGTTCGCTAATTTTTTGCAGAAGGCTTCGGATTCCCAGTTGTTTATGAAGTCCTGCAGTCGTTTGTTCAAAGTTCGATTTATGTCACATTAACAACATTCCCTTGGTGACACCTTACAGCGGGGCAAGCGAATCCCTGGGGGACAGATTTTCCATACTACTCATTCCGGGAAACGGACATTGGCCGGGATTAAGAATGGTTTCCGTGAAATTGGGCCAGAACCTTAATTAGGTCAGAATACAGGGTTTGCCCTTATAAGAATCATTCCTTTTTCTCGTTTAGAATACGTATTACATGTGTTTTGAACAGAAATTAGTCGGGAAATTTGCATCTTCCTTATAATGGGTAATACTTTATAAAGGAGGAAATATCATTTTTGTCCCTGATGATCCAATCTATCTTGGAGAGCAATCGACATGAGCGACAAAGATATCTCTTTGGCCCGGCCGATGCACGAAAAGAAAGCATGTTGCGAAAAGTACAATTTTTTACGTCTGATCGATGTAAAAAGTACTGTTATAATCTCTACTCTATTGCTTTTATGGACAATGGCCTTTGTTGTGCTGATACGGCACGTTTTTGCTTCCTATGACAATACTGTACAAGTAGCTGACGCTGTTATTCATATTACAAATGAGACCTCAAGGCTTGCCGAAGAAAGGTGGAAGTGGGAAGGTGGGCCAGGTCCTGAAGATAGGTGGAGACAAGAACAAGAGGCTAAAAGGCGAGAAGAAGAACGCCAACGAATTATCTTCGCGCATCTCATACGTGATAAATTTCCCGTCCCTGACGCATTTTCCAACCCTGCTGTGCGTTCCAGCCATAACCGACTTGGAATTGACCGGACGGTAGCCAAACAAAATACAGCCGATGTGGAACGGTTAGAAGGTATTTTTGACTGGGAAGATGATAAGGTTGATTTCAGCATACAAAGAGGGATTGAGAATCTGGCAGATCAATATGCTATTGAAAGTGATACTGTTAAAACCTACTTGCTTAGAATGGTCAAGCTTTATAATGTAGTGGATGCTACGATTGGATTTGCAGGTATCTGGCTCGTTTTATCTTTAGGTGGTTTGATAATATGTGAACTTATTAGGTGGTTCTTTCTTGGCTTTTTTAATTACGTAGCCAAACATATCGTGTAAATCCGGCAGGATCCTACTTCTTTTTGCTTGCTAATTTTTTGCGGAAGGCCTCTGATTCCCAGTTGTTAATGAAGTCTTCCTGACGCTTGTTTAAGGTTAAAATCCCGCCCATTCGATTTGCGTTTGTGCGAATGAATATCGAGTACAGCACAATGTCCCGTACGGTCGGAGCAATTTTTTCGGTCCCGGCGACAAAAAGGCCGATGTCTTTGACAAGAAACGCCACAGCAGGTTTTTTGCCTTTTTGTATTTGTTGTTTAAGCCGGCCGGCAATACTTTGCGAATTGCATTTGTCAATCCACATCGCAGCACCGTTGGCATAAACAAGCTCATCGGGTGTTAAGGAACCCCAGAGCAATTTCTTTGCATCTTTTTGATTTAAGAAATCGGCGATTGCATCGTTGTAATAATACCATATCTGTTGGTGTGTTCTTAAAGCCTTTGAACATGCCCGTTCAATGCAAAGCTTATAGTCGCTGATTTTCTGCTGGTCGATGGTCTTTGCGCTTCCGGCTTTTGGCTGCCTGAGATTACTATTGCATTGTTTTATGACCCTTCGGACGAATCGGAGGGCGCCGTCGGCGGTTTTTGCTGTGATAAACAATCCATGTTTGTGCAGGAAAAGGATTGCTGGGCTTTTGCCGAATTGGCGCTGATAGCGGTCAACAAGCCGGGCGATTCTTTTGGCCAGCATGAAGCCCGGATCAGTGTAGGGGACCCAAAGCGGCGGCAGTTTTTCATCCTTGAACAGCTTTTCGAGTTTTTGCTTTCCATTTTTCGCATTGTGATAGGCACCCGCCGCACTCGGATGAAGATGAATCACGCATTTATCCAGCCATGCGTGCAAATGTGCCTCCACTGATGGCCGAGCTATGGTTTTAATCTTATCGTCACACGCAAGCAAGAGCCGGTTTACTACTTCCGGTTCCCTGCGCTTGGGGGGCATTTTTGCTAAGCTTTTATCTAATACGACCGAGCGCGCCAAATCGAGCCTGAGCCGGCGCCAGCCCTGTTTTGCGTTCATATCCTTTAGGGCCGTGCCGCTTGCCTTGATATACATATACTTACCGTCCGCCGTCTTTACAGATGTATTGCCGCCTCCGCCCTGAACGAGGGTTGGATCTCCTCCGGTTTCATTTGATATCTTTATCAAATCCTCCAATGCTTTATTCATTATCAAATACTCCTTTATGTCTATTGGACAGTAAAAAATCTAAAGTGAACTAAAGTGCCTAAAATTTAAAGTGACTAAAATGCTTAAAGTTAAGAGCGGCGCTGCCCCACTTTAGCTCACTTTAGGCACTTGTAACTTTAGTTCACTTCTCATTATCTTGGTGTAGCATCCGGCAAACCACCATCGACAGGAATCGTGGCGCCTGTTGTAGGTGTTTGGCGCGTTGCAAAGAACAATACGGCGTTGGAGACGTGCCGGCCCGTAATCTTGGCTTTTAACAGATTCCTGCCCTGGTAATACTCCTGCAAACCATTTTCATCAAGTCCTCTGGCTTTCATTCGACTGGGTCCGATTTCTTCCCATAAGCCGGATTTGTACTTACCTTCGGAAAATACCGCATCCGGCGCAACCATATTTACGCGAACGCCGTATTGTGCCAGTTCAAGACTGGCAATACGCCCCAATTGGTGAGCGGCTGCTTTTGTGGCGCTGTAAGCACCGAAGCCGGCGCCGGGACTGGGAACGTTCTTCGTGGATACGATAATAACGTCACCCCCGGTGCCCTGAAGGATAAAGTGTCGGGCGATTTCACGAAGCGTCAGAAAAGTACCTTCGACGTTTACTTTTTCGAGTCTTTTGAAGTCATCGAGGTCTATATCTTTTAAAAATGAAACCAGCGGGATGCCGGCATTAATTACCACAATATCAATTCCGCCCCAGGTCAGAGAAACACTTTCAAGACCGCTAACGACAGACTCTTCTTCAGTGACATCGATTGGAATCCCTATCACGCAGTCACCGGCTGTTTGCTTCAGATCAGCCGTAAAGCTGTCGAGTTTCTCGCCCGGAAGGTCGGTAGCGGCCAGATGACAGCCCTTTTCCAGAAGCCCGCAGCAAATGCCGTAACCAATGGCTCCGGCGGCACCGGTTACCAGCGCGACCTTATTGTGAAGAGGTAAATCAGAAACATCAACCTCTCGGTCAACATAAAGTATCCCCAGCTCACGAAGGCATACGATTTCCGGTTTATTGCCGTGCTGTTGTGAATAATCTGAAATCGTGTTGCTTAATTGTTTGCGGAGAGTTTCCGGTTCGGCGTTATAATCCACATCGCTTAAGAAAAGCGACGGGTTCTTGCCTTTTGTTAAAGGTGCAGGGTATCGCGGAGCCTCAGCATTTTTTGCAGTCCCGGCAAAATTAATAGCTTCTTCACTTGTCAAAGATTTCAAAATGACAGGCTTATACGGCATGTCCGGGTTATCTGTCCACTCTGCCAGAAGCCCGCGAACAATCGGTGCTATTTTAGCTAAATTATTCATCATTATTTCCCGGCGGTATCGTTTACAGCACTTATCATAAACTTTGCGTTTTCCAGCGGTGTTTTGCCATCGAAGACCGCGCTTCCCGTGACTATAATATCCACATCCATTCGGGCGACGTCCGCTATGTTATCGCGAGTGATTCCACCATCAACACCTACAAGAATATCTTTCTTTGCGTTACTTAGCATTGTTCTTATTCGGCTGAGTCGTTCTTCAGTTGAAGGGATAAACTTTTGTCCGCTCCAGCCGGGATTGACTGCTAAGAGAAATACCATTTCCAGCTCATCAATAAGCGGCGTGATGACATCAAGGGGAGTGCCGGGATTCAGGGCGATGCCGCGCAGGATGCCTCTGTTCGGGTTGTTGGCATTAGTCATTTCTCCCAGCTTCTGCAATACGCGATGTATGTGCCGGCATGATTCGACGTGGACTGTAATCATATCGGCGCCGGCGACGACATAGCTTTCAAGCTTGTTGAGAGGATCTTCTATCATCAGGTGTATGTCTTTTAGCAGAGGAGTTTTGACGGCCTTGATAAAGCCGGGCCCGACGGTCATCATCGGGCAAAAGCAGCCGTCCATAACGTCAACGTGCAGCAGCTTGACGCCGGCCGTTTCCATGAGTTTTAACTCTGAGCCGGGTGACATTAAATCCGCGGTAAGAATTCCTACACTTATAAGCGGGGCTGCTTCACGAATCTGTTCTAAGAGAGGTTTATCCGGCATTTTCAATTACAACCCTTTTGCTTAAGTGTATTCAAGCTTTTTATCCATATAGTTTTTTCCCTTCCCGTAGTACGGTGGAGATGAATGAAAGCTCGAACTGGCTCTCTTTTTCAACTTCTTTGGGAGTATAAACCAGAATGTCCATCGGAAAAGGATATGGCTTGAACATGAGGTGCAGTTGGCGGCTTCTTTTGTATCTTGGCAAGTTACTTTCAGCAATCACCAGCAAATCAACATCGCTATGTTTTCCGGGTTGGTTTCGGACGTATGAGCCGAAAAGAATCACTGCCTTAGCATTGATTTGTTTCCCAATTTTTCCAGCAACATTTTCAATTTCATTGAAACTTACCATAGCTCGATGATAATTGTCCTTATATATTATTGCAATAATATTTCTGTGTGGTTAATTGCTCTCTTCGTTTTTGAGAGTTTCGTACATCTCAAGGGCCTCAGCCGGTTTCAAATTTTCATGTACGACCTTATGAACCGTCTGCATCATCGCTTTTGGCGCATCAGCCTGGAAGATATTTCGTCCCATATCCACGCCTGATGCTCCTTCCTGTACGGCATTGTATGCCATTGTCAGTGCGTCGAGTACGGGGATTTTCTTGCCGCCTGCCATCACAATCGGAACCGGGCATGAAGCTGTTATCGTTTCAAAGCCATCCGGCACGTAATAAGTTTTGATAATCTGAGCGCCAAGCTCTGCGCAGATTCTACATGCCAGGCGGAAATATCTCGCATCTCGCACCATGTCTTTGCCGACCGCCGTGACCGCCATTGTCGGAATACCGTATCGTAGTCCCATATCCACCAGCCGTGTCATATTATGCACCGAGCGGGTCTCGAACTCGCCGCCAATAAAGACCTGCAAAGTAATCGCTGCGACGTTCATACGAATCGCATCTTCGATATCGACGGCCAATTCCTCGTTCGACAATTCCTTGAGTATGCTCGGGCCGCCGCTGCACCGCATCACGACTGGTTTGGTAAGCGAAGGCGGCACGGTTGTTCGCAGAATTCCCCGGGTCAGCATTATAGCATCGGCATAGTACATGAGCGGTACGATGGTTAGGTCGATTCGCTCAAGCCCCGTCGTCGGGCCCTGAAAATAGCCGTGATCGATCGCAAACATTACCGTGCGGCCCGAATCGGGATTGAATATCCTTGAGAGCCGGTTTTTCATGCCCCAGTCAAGAGAGCCCGACCCTTTTAGAAAAAACCCCGGTGTCTTCATGGGAGTGTCTTCGTAAAACTTTTTCGCTTCTTTTACTGCATCAGTATCAGCCATGATTCTGTCCTTTCCTTCGCTTAAGTAGCGTCTTGTTTCTCGGCCCCGTTGTCTTTCCACATCCATGGAGTCGCGGCGACGAACCAGACAATCGTGGCGAGCAGCATTAGCCACTTAACTGTGTCCAGCTCCATTCGGCCTGTGAGGAAAATAATCGAGGGCAGTGTCAAACCGATTAATGCCAGCAGTGAGACAATTTGCAAAATAGGACGCATAATAATTTCTCCTTTTATACCGCTACGCGGGGCGGATCTTTTTCTGATAGAATTTGCTCAAGACGACATACAAAATGGCAGTGACGAACCAGCCTGGAAGGGAGACAAAGAAAATCTGCACACCGGCGAATTTTACCAGCAGCCAGGCTGTCGCCAGTGTCACGAACCATGCCAGACCGGCCGCCCAGTTGAAGGTCTTGCCGCTCAACTCAGCGTAGTAACTTTGCAGGCCGAACTTGCGGATCAGCCAGAAGTCTACGAATATCACCGCTCCCATTGGCATTAGAACCAGGCCGTACAGCGCGACAAAACCCAGCAGCTTCATTGCAATGGCCGGGAACATCCCCGCGATCGTCGCAATAGCGCCGGTAATCAGCGTCACCTTGAAACGGGACGATTTCGGCGAGATCGCCTGGAATGCAAGCCCCGCACGATAGATGGTCGGGTTGGCGGTAGTCCAGCCCGCGATAATCACACACAGCAGACCGGCAATTCCGGCGGCACGAAACGCCAGCGGACCCGGCAGCACATCCGTGTCGGTAGGATCAAGGTGCAATTGATAGGCATAGAGGATCGAAGCGCTGATCCATGCCATAAAGTGCCCTACGTACATACCCGCACCGCTGGCAACGCCGTACCAGGATTTTTTCGCGAATCGAAACACGGACAGGTCGCTCATACCGATGTGCATGGCCATATTGCAAAACCACGCGAAGAACGTGACATGCCAAAAGGTGAATTTGACCTGCCCTTCCTGAGGCGCCCCGCCTGTCCATATCTTGGTAGTGGCCAATTCCCAGAGATCGCCGAGCGAGCTGATTTCGGTGCCTGTTGTCTGGATGAACTGGCGAAGGCCCACGAATCCGAAGGCCAGAAACACCAGAACCATCCACGGGGCGGCCACGTTTGCGAATTTTGATACGGTTTGGTAGCCGTATGCGGCGACGATGGCAATGAGCCCCCCGGCTACAGCGACAGCGAGGACCCAGCCGACGCTGTTGGGGTACAGGTCGTTAAGGCCCGGCATTTTGAATTTGAACCAGACGCCGATTGCCGTTGCCGAGACTGTCACCATCGCCCCGGCGAGGAAGCAGAACATTACACCGTTGGCAAGGTTGTACAGTGTCACGAGCTTGCGGCCGCAAATCTTCTCGAGTTGATAGTAGAGCGTCAGGCGGCTTCGTGTGGCTATCGGCGCACATAGGAACATCCAGCTAAGGACTGCAAGGGCGTTACCGAGGAGAAGACCCATGATAAGGTCGAAGGCGCTGACTCCTGCGGCGACAAATAGCGGCCCGAGCATTAACTCAGTCCCGGCACAATGTTCGCCGGCGTACATTCCGATGAAGCTCTTGAAGCCGAGCAGCGCACTCTTCGGCACCGGCTCTCGCTCGAACTCGCTTCCCACTTGCGTCTGATGCGATTGCTGCTGTGTATCCATGCCGTCTCCCTTACTTTTAACAGTGATAAGTATCGGTTCTACCCGCGATTGCTGAGAACATCCTTTTCATAGGCTCTGGTCTCATCCAGCCATGATTCGCCGGCCGGGGTCTCCATTTTCGTGCAATAGTAATCCCAGACCGCTCCGAAGGGCATTGTCTTAAGCTCTTCCTGCATCGCCAGGCGTCCGGTGTAATCGCCTTTAAGCTCCATTCGGCGTATCTTTTCCGAAGGCTCCAGCAGGGCGATTAAGAGGGCCTTTATCATACATCTTGTCCCTATCACCCATGCCGCGATGCGGTTTATGCTGGCGTCGAAGAAGTCCAGGCCGATATGTACCCGTTCGAGATAATCGCCGCGAACGATCTCCTGCGCGATGGCGCGCAGCTCGTCCGAGAGAATCACCACGTGGTCGCTGTCCCACCGCACGCCTCTGCTGACGTGGAGCAGGATTTCATCGAGAAAAGTCAATACCGATGATATCTTGTCGGAGACGACCTCCGTCGGGTGGAAGTGACCCGTATCCAGGCAAAGCAGTGTTTTATTTTCGATCGCATAAGCCAGATAGAATTCATGCGAGCCGACAACGTAGCTTTCCGAGCCGAGACCGAACAGCTTACATTCAACTGCATCCAGAAGTTGGCTCCGGTCGATTGTTTCGGCGAAGATTTCATCGAGCGATTTTTTCAGCCGTTCGCGAGGTCCTTTGCGGTCGGCGGGAATGTCTTTGTAGCCATCTGCAATCCACAAGTTTGTCACGCAGGGACTGCCTAATTCTTTGCCCATCGCAGCACCGATCTTTCGGCATACTATCCCGTGTTCGATCCAGAACTTGCGTATCTCTTCATCAGCACTGGATAGGGTGAAACCACTATCGGCTTTCGGATGTGAGAAAAATGTCCCGTTGAAATCCATTCCCATGCCGTTTGCTTTGGCCCAGTCGATCCATGCCGTGAAGTGCTTCGGCTCTAATTCGTTGCGCTCGACCTTACCGGCGGCTTCGGCGTACATTGCGTGCAGGTTCAGCCTGTGTTTTCCCGGTATCAGGCTCAGTGCTTTGTCAATGTCGGTTCGCAATTCATCGGGCGTACGAGCCTTGCCCGGATACGCGCCGGTGGCCATGATGCCGCCCCCGCTGAGCCCTTGCTCGCTCTCGAATCCGCCGACATCGTCTCCCTGCCAGCAGTGCAGTGAAATGGCTATTTTGCTCAGTCGTTCGGTCGCCTTATCTGTGTCGATACCTAATTCGGCGTAACGCTGCCGTGCCGCCTCATACGTTTTTTCGATATTCTTCAAACTGTTCATCATGAATCCTTACAGGTATATTTTATTGTTAATTTGACACTCAAGAGGCACAATTTTCCAGAAGTTTCTTTTCCGCCAATCTGGTCCAGAGTCCATCGCTGAGGCACTCGGCAACGTCCGGCATTTTTTCGGCCAGCTCTTTCAGTCTCACCAGTCCCAGGGCCCGGCAGGCCGGATAGACGATGATCTTGCCTGCAATCGAACGGTTCTCGACCGCCCGAATACCGGCGGTGGCGCCTTCAAGCCCGCTGATCGCTGCAACGCTCAGATTCGTATCGAGCCGGCCGGATTCGGCTTTGGAAAGCATGAGCTTCATATCTTCCAAAGTCGAGCCGCTTGTCCCGATGAAGTACAGCCGCTTTTCAATGTAAGCATCGAGGTCAATTTCTCCGCTGACCGTTGCCGGGATGCCGGCAAAGATATTTATCAGGCCCCGCTCGGCGGAATCGTGCACCGCGGCGGCGACCAAAGTGGGAATTGGCGCCATCAAAGCTGTGTAATCGAATGCCCCTGGCATTTCTTGCTTTTTCGGATTACACATCTTGTACTGAACGCCGTTCTTTTGGGCCAGGGGGGCGGCGATTTTTGTCAACGCGGCCAATCTTCCATCGTCCACGTCGCTTCCGAAAACACTGACGCCCTCGACGCCCTGGCATATATTGCGGATTACGTGCATCATTCCCATCGGGCCGCCGGCGCCGATCACGTTAATTTTGTCGCCGGGGCGGATTTCGTCGGTATTAGGAATGATTTCCATCGACTCGGACGGGTTCGAACCGGTAGTGCCGATTATGCGAATGCCGCCGTAGTGAACTCTACCGACCATAGTGACAACGTCCCTGCCGAATTTGCCGCCGCAGAGGACGATATTCAGAATGCCTTTCAGGGCGACTTTTGCGAATAATGCTTCGACAACCTCCGGCACGGAGCCGAAATAAATCACATCATCATAGCCGGCGTCGGCAAGCTCGGCTATATTTTCAACTTTCTTAATCGGGACGGATATTCCCGCCCGCGTCGGAATCTTCGAAAGCCATGTGATTTGAGCCGGTTCGCCGTAGCAGCTGAATAAATCTCTAAGAGCGTTTTCGGGCACCTCCGTATCCGCGACAACGAGCATGTGCCCGTTGGCTTTTAAGCTCGTTCTCTCCGTCGAGGCGTAGGCGTCCTCGACGCACGCCCAGGGCTCTACGAGCGCAACGGCCGAGCCGGATAGTTCCTCACCGACAGGCAGAAGCATCGAGTCGCCTTCCGGCGATGTTATTATCCTTTTGTCCATCAGGACGTATTCGGCAAGTGCTCCTTCAAAATTGTATCCGAGCGCGCCGTTAGAAGTTGCCGTGCGTACCCAGCGATAATCCGTCTGCACGAGGAACCTCTGGCCGGGCTTGAAATCTTCTACTCCGGGGCCGACCGCTGCGATACGAACCACGGCCTCGTGGCCCGGTACCGTCGCTGCATTTCCGGGGACATAGCTGGGTATCTCTTTGAGAATATCCAGGTCGACGCCGGAGACTACCTCGCTTTTGCGAACGTGTGATGAAAATTGCTTGAGCAGCTTGAGATCGGAAAAGCAAAGTCCGACCGCCTCGACCCGGCAGAGAATCTGATGCCTGCCCGGCCTTGGGACCTCCTTGGATTTGTTTAAGATAAGCTCATCTGGGCCAACTAACTGCACCGCATATTGTGTTTTGTGTAAATCTGTCATCATTAATCTTTCGTGCCACGCAGGTCATGCCTAACGGGTCACTTTATCCAATATCTCCCGGGCGGTTGTTTCTTCACCCAAGCCGTCAAAGCGGTCTTCATTCTCCGGCTGCAGCGAGCTTCCGAGCTGCTCGAAATACTTGTTCTTGTCGGCGACGTTATCAAAATTCTTATTTGCCCACTTGCTGGTATATCCCAGGCCGCACTTTCTTTGAAGCACCGAATGGGCATAAACTATATGCGCGCCTTTCAGGAACACGGGCGCCAGGGGCTCAAGCTCCTTGCTCGCGAAATCGTCGACAAATTTCTGCCCGGGGCTGTTCATCTCGGTGCCTTCCACAACCGGCAGATGCAGCTTCTCGGCCAATTCAACCACGTGGTAGAGGTTCTCCAATTTAACACTGCTTGCGCCCGGCGTGTAATTACGGTCAGGAATGACGTTTATCGCCGTGGCCCCGGTGCTCATGGCCACTTCAAGCAATTCGGCGATAGCTTTCTCGCCGTCGCTTGTTCCGTCCAGCCATGTATGCACGGGAATTCCGCCGGATGCGAGTATGAAACTGTTTGTATCGGCCATCCGCGGGAACGAACCTTTGCCGGGCTGAACGTAGCCTACTCCGCCGCGTTTCATGGTTTTGGCTCGAATCGCATTGAGTAAATCCCTGCTCTCGGGAAGCTGCGAGGTTGTGATTTCCATACCTAATTTCTCAGACCAGAAATCGGCCAGCTCTTCGGGCCGGTCATAGATTTCCCTGGCCTTGCAGGCGTAGGCCGAGCACATGTGGCGCTCGGTTGCATTGCCCGATGGCGTCAACGTAAGCACATTCCGTTCATAGTCAAGCTCGACAGGATGAAGATGCTTATTTACCCTTTCCATCAGGTCCCTATTTCTCCGCTGGGCGGTATTTCGAAGTCCCGCGAGGAAGTTTTTCTGCTGCTCCGGGACATTGGCGGAGGGAAATCCTACGCCCATGTGGTACGAAATGCCCGGCTCACCTGGAGAATTGATTACCCTGTCTTCGAATTCCGGAACAAATACCCGTGTCTCAAGACCTGCGCAGCCTTTAAGACCCAGAAGCTGACAGGCATCCAGAAATTCATCGAGGGCATCTAATACGTCGAAATCGACGACACCCGCGACGGCCAAACCGGCCTTGCGCGCCAGCCAGGCGAATTTGCTGGGCGAATAGCCGTAAGTGTTGTAAGAGAAAAAGGTATGGCAGTGAATGTTTACATCAGTGCCGGGCTCGGGCAAATTGATTTGCCCGGCCTCGACTTTCTCACATAGAGCCGACAGGGCATTTTTTCTTTGGTACGGATCGAAACTATCCAGTTCATGTTCGAGTTTTTCGATCAAAGCTTAAATCCTTTTTCACTTTTTGCTTTTTTCATATTGCTTTTGCCAGAGCGAGGTATCCTGTGGCTCGTATTCTTTTAGCTCGAATGAATTGCGGACGATCTGACGGGCCTCGGCAAGCGTTGTTATCTGTCCGGTTGCTATGGCCTGCATGAGGATATTGCCGCTGGCTGTAGCCTCGATGGGGCCGGTGATAACTTTCCTGCCGAGGGCGTTGGCCGTAAACTGGCAGAGCAGCTCGTTCTGTATGCCTCCTCCGACGATATGCAAAACTTCGATCTTATGTCCGGCGACATCTTCAACAGCCTCCATTACCGAGCGGTACTTCAGGGCAAGATTTTCCAGGATTGCCCTTGTTATTTGCCCCTTATCGTCGATTGGTTTTTGGCCTGTCTCGGTCAGGTAGTCATTAATTCTTTTCGGCATATCGCCCGGGGCGAGGAATCCGCGATAATCGACATCGATATGGCGGGTAAAAGGTTCGGCTTTTTCGGCCATGGCAGTCAGCTCGG
>Ga0307425_1001837_pt1 | contig 12355 bp, 17 predicted proteins | sample SalMarWE160330MG_FD_202152 | JGI IMG/M metagenome (GOLD analysis project Ga0307425, IMG submission 202152) | Salt marsh sediment microbial communities from the Plum Island Ecosystem LTER, Massachusetts, United States - WE1603-30 | ecosystem: Environmental > Aquatic > Marine > Intertidal zone >... | reverse complement strand
GAAAATTATCTAAAAAACAAAAAGAGCTAATCGCTATAGGAATATCAATCGTTATCAATTGTGAATCTTGTATGGAGTGGCATATTAAGCAGGCTATCGATGATGGTGCAACAGAAGATGAAATACTTGAGGCAATGGAGGTTGGTATAGAAATGAGCGGTGGTCCAGGAACTGTATCAGCAAGATTTGCAATGAATGTACTTGAATATTATAAAAATCCTAAATAATTTCTTTAATTTAAAATCACTCTAATCTCCGTTTTGGCAGTAATGATCTTTTTTTAACCTAATTAATTCTCTTAAAATTTGGTTCGAAATTTCGCTACTCGGGACAGCCATTTCAGCCATATTAGTCAAAGGCATCTTAAAAATGCATTATTATCTATCACTAGAAACATCCTAATATTATATGCGTCTTAGTAAAGGAATTAATTTAAAAAGCCAATCAAGATAAATTTGAGATATAAGAGAATTGTGAAATAAAATTTACTATAAATACTACAAGATGTATTTTATTTGTAAGCGAATAATTATTATAAAATAAAGAAAGGAAAAACAATGAGATTAATATTAATAATCGCAGCAATCATTTTGCTTGCAGTGGGAATTTTAGGTCTTTTCCCTTCCATTGGTTGGGCTCATGTGGAATTGTGGCGTGCAATACTGGAAATAGTCGTAGGCGGCCTAGTATTAATAGCAGGTGTAAGAACACATTAAGGTTTTTGATATTTCTGTCCTGATTTAAAAATTAAATAAGAAATAGGAAAAAATAAGTATTATATTAATTATTAAGCAATAAAAATATTAAAGGAGGGCACTCAAATGAAACACTTATCAGCACCAAAAAATATAACCTGGTGGATAGCATTGATCCTTGCAGTTTTGGGAGTTATTGGTTATTTTGCGAATGTTCCGTTCTTATCTCAATATTCCTTCTGGTTTGTAATAGCATCGGCAGTTTTACTTCTCATTGCTACAAGATTTAAAGGTCTCTAAAAATATCAGCTATTAGATCTACTAATATTGTTAAAAATTGAAATAGCTCTCATAATCTTGGTTATAGTAATGGGTTTATAGATATAAAAAGTTTTTCTATCTGGCCTTTAGCTTGGATATTCCTAATTGGCTATAACAGTTTATTTGATTAATGTTTATATATGGCTTGAGGTTATAAATAATAAATTATTAAGATGAAAGGAATATTATGAGTAAGGTAATATTAATTATTGTCGGAGTAATTATAGCTGTCTTGGGAATTCTTACACTTTTTCCCGCCATGACCCTGGGTTTGTGGTTATCTATAGTTTTAATAGGAGTAGGAATTGTAAGCATAGTTTTAGGATTCCTGGATAAAAAAAGGCTGTTGGATAAACAGTAAATATAAATATAATTTAGTTACTAAATAGGTCTTTCAAGTCAATTAATTCATTTATAATTTGGTTCTAAATTTCGTAAGCCGAGGCAGCCGCCTCGTGCACTAAGCAAAGTGTCCAACTTCCCTAATCTTAATAATTTAAATATTACTTAAAAATTTGGTAGTGGGTCAATTTGAATTAGACAAAAAGTATTTTTTATGAAATACTTTGTCCATGCAAAAGCGTTCAAGCAAAAAGAAAACAGAAGATATTAATATCATAGCTGCAAATATTGTAAAGCAGACTATAGACAAATCCATTTTAAAATCCTCTAAATCCAAAGAAAAAAATCCCAATGCTGTTGCCTTAGGTAGATTAGGTGGCTTAAAAGGTGGTAAGGCACGAGCTGAAAAACTTAGTGCCAAAAGAAGAAAAGAGATAGCTAAAAAAGCTGCTGAAGCACGATGGAATAAATAAGTCTTTTTGCTACCTTTTTGTTTACCTTGTTACCTTTTAATTTTCTCCATAATATATTGCTTAACGATACTTACTTCTTTATAATAAAATAAGCTTGAATTTTTAGTGTTAAAACTCAGCAAAGCAAAACGCTAAATTGTTCAAGCTTATTTTACATTTAAATAGGTCTTTAGGCGAGTTGACCGAGTGGCTTACGGTTTCCGATTCAAAATCGGATAAAGGCCTTTAGGTCTTTCGTGGGTTCAAATCCCACACTCGCCTCCCTATTATTTATATATAAATTATATAGGTCCATAGATTAACAGTCAACTTACCTATATTGCATAACTAATTAATAGGAGAAATTTATTAAATTAGATATGTAAAACATAACTAAACAAAAGGAGAACTTAAAATGGATACTCTTATAAATGAAATGGATAAATATATAAAATCACTTGAGAATGAAAAGAGTAAACTATTAAAAAGAATTAATGACATTGAAAAACAGATAAGTACCGCAAAAAACTTTAGACAAACAGTAAAAAAGAGGTCATTTGTTAAAATCATTGAATCAATAGTTACTGAGAATCAAGAACTTGTAGATTTACTAAAAGAAAAAAGGAAAGAGCATAAAATAACACAGATAAAAGCTATTGAAAAAATTGCGGAAATAATTGCAGATGAAAATAAATTATTTAAATTAAATGACGTAAAAAATATAATGGTTGAGGCAGGCTTTTTTAAAACTCCTAAAAATGCTACAAGTATTTTAATTACTATTATAAAGCGAAATGAAAAATTATTTGAAAAAGTTGAGCCTGGGGTATATAAGATCGTAGATACTGAGAAAAAGGAATCTCAGGGTATATCGCAATCTCAACAGAATTCTGTTTTTGAAAATTCTTTTTTTAAAGATAAGCAGGGAGTAGAAAATTAATAATTATGCTTTTATAGATGGGCAAAACTTACATGAGACTGTAAAGAAATTTAATTGGTATTTTTGCTATTATAGATTTTTTGAAATTCTTAAGAATTTTTATAGTATAACAAAAGCCTTTTATTTTATCGGTTACACACAAGGCAGAAATTGCACTTTATATAGGTCTTTAAGAAGTGCAGGGTTTCAACTATCTTTAAGAAAACCAATAATAGACAGTGATAATGAGATTAAAGCAAATGTAGACTCAAATTTAATAACGCATGTTCTTGCGAAAATAAATAACTATGATAAAGCAATAATAGTAGCCGGAGATAGTGATTATTATTTTTTAGTTAAATATCTTTTAAGACAAAATAAATTATTAAAAATTCTATTACCAAGTAGAAATGATAGTTCAAATTTATATAGAGGACAACTACTTATGAATAAAATTGCTTATGTTGAAAATATGAAAAAATACTTCTAAAAACAGGAATGGATAGGTCTAAAATAAAACCTATCCAACCAATCGGAACTACATTCTATAACTATTTATATTTGTTGTCAAGCTGATAGTTCCAAAGTTAAATTATTAAATAATAGAATTTTTTCTTGACATTGCTTGAGCGGTCAAGTATAATACAATTATGAATAAGTTAAGTACAGAAAAAAGAGTACAGATAATAAGAGCCTTAGTTGAGGGTAATTCAATTAGGGCTACTTGTCGCATAACTGGTACTGCTAAGGGTACAGTAACAAGACTGTTAGAATCAGTCGGTAAAGCTTGTAGTAAATATCAGAATGAGCATTTAAGGAATCTTAATTGTAAGAACATTCAGATTGATGAGATTTGGTCGTTCTGCTATGCAAAACAGAAAAATGTTCCCGATGATAAACAGGGCAAATTCGGTTATGGTAATGTCTGGACATTTATAGCCATTGACGCAGATACCAAATTAGTTTCCTCTTGGTTAGTAGGTTTAAGAGATTGCGATTATGCTATTGCTTTTGTAAATGATTTAAAAAATAGATTAGTTAATAGGGTGCAGCTTACCACGGATGGTCATAAAATATATTTAGAAGCTGTTGAAAATGCTTTTGGCTCTGATGTAGATTATTATGCTATGTTTGTTAAGATGTATGGAAATGATGAACTTGATAATGAAAAAAGATATAGCTCGGCTGATTGTGTGGCAACGGAGAAGCGTATATTACAAGGAAAACCAAATCCTAAACTAATTTCTACCAGTTATGTTGAAAGGCAAAATCTTACAATGAGAATGAGCATGAGAAGATTTACCAGACTTACCAATGCATTTTCAAAAAAGATAGAAAATTTAGAGCATGCTGTTGCTCTACATTTTATGTATTATAATTTTGCCCGACCTCATAAATCTTTATCGAAGCCTTATATAAAAACACCTGCTATGGCAGCAGGGATAACAAATCATATTTGGAGTATAAAAGATATTTTAAACTTAATTGAGTCAAATTGACCCACTACCAATAAATTTAAAAGCTTGACACAGACAGCTTTTTTTAATAGGATAAGAAAGCACTTGCGCAAGTGTTTTTAATTTTAAGTGATCAGGGTTAAAATTTTAACACGAATACAGCTAAGTCAATAAATTCAGCTTTATAAATAGTTTAGTTAAAAAAATTTCTTCATAAAAACTTAAAACTTTTAATAGAGATACGATGGAGAAACCTCGAAGAGGGCGGAGTGTATTAAAAAAGATTTGTTAAAGATAACTGATTTAAACTGTAATAAAAAAATCTTAAAAAAGTAATAAAAGTAATACGCACAAATAAAAGAGGAAGGAGGGCAGGTTTTAAAGAAAGTATTTATCAATTAGGAGTTTTGAAAGAAGGGTTTTAGAATGAAAAAATTATTATTATGGGTAGTGATTTTAGTAATGAGTGTAGTAATGGTTGTGTCTTTTTCAACATTATACGGATGCGACAAAGCAGGAGCTACAGGCGGAAAACACTTCGAGGATGTAAGCATATGGTTCTTCCCCGGCGGACCCGAAGGTGGACCGTTTGCCAGTGTTGTTTATAGTGGAGCAAAAGCTGCAGAAGAGGATTTAGGGTGTGATGTGACTTATGTTTGGTCTGATTGGAACGTTGAAACAATGATTTCACAATTTAAAGAAGCGATTGCAGCAAATCCTGATGGTATTTGCATCATGGGGCATCCTGGAGAAGACGCATTTGCACCACTGGTAGATGAAGCCGAATCAAAAGGAATTATAGTGACCAGCCAGAATACGGAACTTCCAAGCATTGAGGCAAAGTATGGTGCCAATGGTTTTGGCTATGTTGGTGCTTCCAACTACTCTGCAGGAATGAATTTAGCCAGGCAGGCTGTAATTGAATTTGGCCTGGGAGAAGGAGATAAAGCTTTGGTCTGGGGTCTTTTAGCACAACCGACCCGCGGGCTGAGGTCGCAGGGCTGTATAGATGGTCTTGAAGAGGCAGGACTGGTAGTTGACTACCTGGAAATTTCAGATGAAATAAATACTGATGCGACTCTGGGTACCCCGGTAGTAGCCGGATATGTATCTGCAAATCCGGATGTTAAATTAATAATAACTGACCATGGTGCACTTACTTCAACGGTGGCAACTTATGGCGATGCTGCAGGATTAGAACCCGGCGAAGTTAATTTTGCAGGTTTTGACCTCTCAGCTGCTTCAGTTGATGCTATTAAATCTGGATACTTAGGACTTGTAATTGACCAGCAGCCGTACTTGCAGGGGTATCTGCCTATCCTTCAGGTATGCCTGACCAAGAGCTACTATTTTGCCGGTCTCCATGTTGATACCGGAAGCGGTTTTGTAGATGCAGAAAATGTAGATCTTTTAGCAGGTCTGGCAGAGGAAGGGATCAGATAACAAATGAAAGAAAACGCAGTAATTTCTCCAAATAAATCAGTAACTAAACCTTTGGTAAAAATGGTAAATATACATAAATACTATGGAGCAGTTACTGCGTTAAATGAAGTGGATTTTGAAGTCGGAGGAAATGAGATTGTTGGACTAATAGGAGATAATGGAGCTGGTAAGTCTACCCTTATTAAAGTACTGACCGGAGTAGAAAGACAGGACGAGGGGCAGATTTACTGGAAGGACGAGGAAATAAAAAGACAAACTGTCGAAAATTCACGCAATATAGGAATTGAAACTGTTTTTCAGGACAGAGCTCTAGCTGAAAAGCAGAACATCTGGAGAAATCTTTTTATGGGGAGAGAATTGACTTACGGACGGACAGGATTTTTAAAAATAGGTAAATCGCAAGAAGAAGCAATTAAAATACTGAAAAATATGATCGGATTTACCCAGTCAGGCCTTACTTCCAATCTGGGCGTCATGGGTCTATCCGGCGGAGAAAAACAGGGAATAGCGATAGCAAGGGCCCTTTATTTTGATGCGCAATTGATTATCTTGGATGAACCTACAAATAATCTTTCACTTTCTGAGACCAATAAGGTATTGGACTTTGTCAGGTGGATAAAAGAGCATGGAAAATCCTGTATTTTTATAACCCATAGTATTTACCATGTTTATTCAGTTGCAGATAGATTTGTTGTTTTAGATCGGGGGAATACCATAGGGGAATTTCTAAAGAAAGATCTATCCTTAGATGAGCTGGTTGGAAATCTGGAGTATGTAGCCAAACATGGTAAGCTGGCTTAGGCTGGTATTAGAAAGTAATGGTTATAGAATATATTGGAAATTGCCTTGGTTGTAATTCCTTACATCCAAGGCAAGTTTATAAAATAATAATAATATATGGAATATCTATTTAAACTGCCTGAGCAGAGGAGTTGAGGCAGAAATAATTAAGGAACTGGAATTGGAAAAGGAACAGCAAGAATGTTAGAGAAAATCAAACAAAAAATAAGCGAATCTAAATTACAGTTGAGTATATTTGGGGTATTAATAATTGTATTTATAATATTTATTATTGGAAATCCCAGGACTTTTCTTAGCTATAACATTTATTATGCTTTTATGTCAACCATTCCTTTTTCGGCTATTTTAGCTTTATCATTGACACTAGTCATTATTTTAGGAGAGATCGATCTTTCCTTTCCTTCAGTAATGGGTTTTTGTGCCTGGGTATTTTCGGCTGTGTTTAAACAAACAAACAATATCTATTTAGCATTTGTTATATGCCTGGCTGTGGGTATGATTGCCGGGCTTATAAACAGTGTCCTGATAGTAAGAGTAGGGATCCCCTCGTTAATATTGACCATAGGAATGATGTTTCTTTGGCGGGGGTTAGTTTATATAGCAAGCGGGGGAAGAGGATTGTCTCTGGTTAATACACAGGGAACGTTTTTATACAAAGCACTTGTTGGAAGGATAGGAGGTGTAGTCCCCGCACAGGCATTATGGGCTGTTATTATTGCTGTAATTTTTGCATTGATTTTAAACCGCCACAGATTTGGTGCTCATATACTTTATACCGGTGATGATGCGGTAAGTGCAAAAATGATGGGTGTAAATGTTGAGAGAGTAAAAACAATTGTCTTTATGCAGGTCGGAGTCTGTGCTGCGTTTGTGGGCATTCTTGCCACTCTGGAAGTACTGTATTTGTGGCCTTCAACAGGAGAAGGTTATCTCATGAAATCACTTGCTTCCGTTTTTATAGGAGGTACTTCGGTATTTGGCGGAATGGGGACTATTTTTGGGACTTTTATAGGGGCTATCATAATGGGGTCTCTGGAAGCTGGAATTGTTTCAGGAGGAATTTCAGGGTTCTGGACCCAGTTTATCTTTGGTCTGGTCATAGTCCTGTCTCTTACCATTTATGCTTATATGAATAAAAGGTTAAATCTCGGTAGAAGATTCGTAGGATTTATAAAATCGCTGTTCGGGAGAACAAAGAAATAGGATAAGCGCAGATATTTTAAAGCATTTATAGAAGCCAATATATGTAAGCTGCATAAGCATATAATTGCTGGTTGGAATCATGACGAGCTAAAAATTATTTCCTCTATTACCTGGAATTATTACATTGATTTAAAGAAATACTTGGACCTTGAATCCGGAGACGTTAAGATCCTGAATGGTGTAAAGCGGTTGTATTATCTTAATAGAAAGTCGTTGAGACTCTAAGAAATTGAATAAGCATAAAGCTTCCACAGATCAAATAACCCGGTATTAATAAAAAAGAGGATAGAAAATAAAAATAGAATGGAAAAATTAGAAATCAGGGAATATCTTAAAAGATTGCATGATTTATTTTTTAATATATTTGTAAAGGGAAATAAAGACAAAGAAAATACTTTTAAAAGAGAAGATCTTATAAATATTTTATCCCCAGGGAGGGTAAATATAATAGGTGAGCATACGGATTATAATCTGGGGCTTTCTATAAATACTGCCATAAATAAATATATATTTATGGCGGGATTTAAAAATAAAAAAGGCTATGTAGAAATTTTTTCCAAAAACTTAGGTAATTCCGGCAAATTTTCACTGGACAATATTACCTTTGATAAAAATACGGGCTGGATGAATTATATAAAGGGAGTCTTGAAAGAATATATTAAACACGGTTATAAAATCGGTGGATTTGATATAGTCATTGACAGCAACCTGCCTATTGGTGCCGGTATGAGCTCATCAGCTTCCCTTGAGGTCGGAGTGGCAACGTTTATTGAAGAACTTTTCAATCTAAAGGTTGGTATAAAAGAGAAAGTAAAATTTTGCAATAGTGCTGAAAATAATTTTGTAGGAGTAAATTGTGGATTAATGGACCAGTTTTCTGTTGTTTATGGGAAGGAAAATTATGTAATATATCTGAATTTTAAAGACCTGTCTTATGAATATATTCCTTTTGATTTGAAAGAAAAGTTGATTTTAGTCATTAATTCTAAAGAGGAAAGAAATCTTGCAGATACCGGGTATAATGAAAGAAGAAAAGAATGTGATGATGCGGTTAAACTAATATCTAAAATGATAAAAGATAAAAACATCAGATCTCTATCAGATGTCAGTTTAAGCATGATGTACAAACTGGAAAATAAGATACCTGAAAAGTTGTTTAAAAGAGTAAGGCATGTTGTGACAGAAAATAATAGAGTCTTATTATCAAAAGATTATCTGATTGAAGAAAGTATTGAAAAATTAGGGCAGGTATTATTCGAATCGCATAATAGTCTGAGACATGATTATGAAGTGTCAACTGAAAAACTTGATTGCCTGGTTGATGAGATGAGCAAAATCAAAGGAGTTTACGGCGGGAGATTGATGGGAGCAGGTTTTGGGGGAAGTGTCATCAGTATTGTTGATAAAAGCGAGATTGATATTATTAAGGATATAATAAGCAGTAAGTTTATTAAAAAATTTAACGCTGTCCCCGATTTTATAGAATGCTTGTTTTCAGATGGGACAAGAAAAGTTGAATTTGAGAGTATATAGAAGAGATGAAGAAAGAAAAAACTAAGTCAGATAGAGGGATAAAAGGAAAAGCTAGAGACAGCAGTACAAGCAGAAGAAATGAACTATCCGGTAGAAATGGGATTTCTGTAAGCGTGGAATGCGGAGGAAGTTTCAATATGAAGAAGAGAGTGATAATAAAAGATGATGGTAGGTATTTAATATATTATGATTTTCAAGCATAGATCTGGAAGGAATAAAGGAGTTATAAAATACTTGAACTGAGATATGATCCTATTAAAAATAAGCTGGTAGCTATTGCCACAAAAAGACAGAACAGGACTTATCACCCGCCTAAAGATTACTGCCCTCTTTGTCCAACAGGGAGCGGTAAGATGAAAACAGAGATCCCGGCCGGTGATTATGATATTGTAGTTTTTGAAAATAAATTTCCGACTTTCAGTAAAAATCCTGACAGGATCAATAACAAAAGGTTAAATACCGGCAGTGATTTTCCTTACAGGTTAAGAGAGTCCAAAGGCATATGTGAAGTTATTTGCTACACTCCAAATCACGATCTATATTTGGAAGATTTACCTTACCAGAAGATAGCCAACCTTATAAATGTATGGAGGGATCGATATTTAGTTCTTGGAGGAAAAAAATTTGGGTTCTTCACAAACAACGGGGACTCTCCCAAGTCACACAACAATAGCTTGACAAGAGCACCTAATTGTAATACATTGTTTACATGATTTTTTATGAGAAATCTGTCCAGAAAAATTATAAAAAAGGATTAATTCCAAAAAAGCTAATGGTACTTTTTCATAATGCTTTTTTATCTTTGGATTTGACAAAAGACTTTAATTTGTTTGATATTAAAAAAATAAAGGGTAATTATAATAAAGATTATTATAGGCTGAGAAAGGGTAAATATAGGTCTATTTTTTATATTTTAAATGATGATTACTATGTTATTTATATTGGCAAAAGAGAAGAGGTGTATGATAAATGGCAGTGATATCAGTTAGATTCAATACAAAAGAAGAAAAAATTTTAAGAACATTAAAAAAATATTTTAATTGCGATTCTTCAAATCTAATAAAGAAATCCCTTTGGGATCTATATGAGGAAATTCATGATAGTGAAATAATTGAACAATTTGAAGAAAAAGAAAAGGTTACGAAACCTGAATTTGTTAAGATTGATGATATCTTAGAATAGTAATATATTATACAAATATAAAGCTTTTTCAGCTTTATTCTAGCATCGTTTAGATCTTTAAATTATCCTGATGAAAATTCAAGCAGCGCAGTATCTATCAGTTCCAGAGGAAGAAGTTCGGTTTTATCCTTATGCTTTTTACATAGCTGGCAGATCTGGATTTTTTCCTTACTTGTCATCATATTTCTCCTTTTTAGATTAATATTTCAAGGATAAGTTTATTTTATATTATTTTGCTATATTAATAAAAATCCTATAAATTGTTGAATTTTATAAATATTTGAAGTCATGAGACAATAATACCTTATATAACTATTTCATTTGTCAATCATGAGGGAAAATTAAATAAAAGGGGGAAAAATGAGAAGAGTATGGCTGCTTATTATTTTTATAGTCCTGTTATCCTTTACGTACACAGGCTGTAATGCCGGCCAAAAAAGTTTGCAGGACTCAGATGAAAATTATATAAGTGAAACTTCAATTTTATTTCTTGCACAAAATGCAGTGGCTCATTACTGGCATGTTTCCGGCGGAGGTAAAATAATATACCCTGAAGAAGGAAATCTTGAGACCTTTTTATATAATGACATTGAATACAGGTATTTTGGATCTGATCTTGATACTATGGATAAACTTTATCTTTATTTAGGTGAAGTTTATTTAAAAGAAGGTATTGATGAATATATTAAGTTAGCAGATATTATTGAATTTGAAGGCAGGCTTGCACAGCCTAATGCTGATGGCGGGGACCTGAGAATGTGGGAAGCTGCAGCAATAGTAAAAATAGAGGATAAAGATAATAAAAAAGAATGCATAATTAAACTGCCATATCCGGAAGATGTCATGGAGCCCGAAGAAGTTACATTAATTATAGAAAAAATAAATAACAGTAAATGGGTGATTGCTAATGTACCGGGGAGTTTTTAATATATAAATAATTCATTTAAAAAATGATTTGAAATTTTACACCTACGGCCAGCCGACAACCAATACTTGCCTGTTAAATAGATCCTGGTGTGATTATCTATTTCAATCTTCGATAATGAAGGTGACTTTCATTAAAACCCGGTATTCAGCAATTTGTCCTCCATCATCGACCATTACTTCGAAATCTTTTATCCATGAGGACTTGACATTTCTGAGGGTTTTATTTGCACGGGTAATCCCCTGCAGTATTGCATCATCAAAACTCTTGGATGAAGATGCTTTAATTTCTGAGACTTTTGATACTGTCATTGGCAACCTCCTTTGCTGGCCCTAATTCTTTTTAAATCTTATAATAAATTGTTTTAAATACATTCTACTACTTAAAGAGCAAGATATAAATTATATTGCAGATGTTTAATCCTGATAATAAGAGATAGCGGGTATTGATATGGAGAAAATAATAATTAAACTTAAAGAGACAAGTCAGTTATGGAAATATCTTCACCCGGCAGTGTCCCGTTTTTAATATTGCCTGCTGTCGCTGGCTATTTTTTAATTTTTACAATAACCTATTTTTAAAAAATGATATAATTGCTTAATAATTCCAAAATGTTCCATAGCTCGAAGAATAAGATTATAAATGAATCCACAAACCTGGATGGATTAGATTCTATTAATTTATATAGCTTATAGGGATTAAGTTAATCCAATATGCAAACTAAAAAATATATCGAACACTTTGCCAAATCCTGGTTGGAATGCAGTACACAGGCACCTCTTCTGGGTACCATATACTCTCATAATGAAAAATTATCCTGTGAGTCCCGATTAGAAAAATTCTTAAAAAAATTAAAAAAAAGAAAAAATAAAAAATCCAAATTTGAAGGAAATAATTCCAATTCTATAAAAGTTATCCTTTCTGCCATAAGAAACTTTTTCAAATCAACATATAATTTTAAGGATAATCATCTGGATATTATACTCTCAGACAGCTATACGGAAACGACAAAGAAATTTATAGAAACAGGGCGCCGCTTTGATCCAGAGCTTGATATGGAAGACATTTTCCAGGCCTGCCGT
>Ga0307425_1001836_pt1 | contig 12357 bp, 12 predicted proteins | sample SalMarWE160330MG_FD_202152 | JGI IMG/M metagenome (GOLD analysis project Ga0307425, IMG submission 202152) | Salt marsh sediment microbial communities from the Plum Island Ecosystem LTER, Massachusetts, United States - WE1603-30 | ecosystem: Environmental > Aquatic > Marine > Intertidal zone >... | reverse complement strand
GAAAGAACTCGTGAATAAGGGCTCGTAATGAAAGAACCTGCCCAGTCTATTAATAAATGCCTCCGTTTTAACAGGGCGTTTTATTTATACAGTTAAATCGCTTATGGTTCTTTCAAAACGATCCCTAATCCACCCTGCCCGCTCGTGCCTTACGTGGCAGGCGGGTCAGACAGCTTCCAGCCATAAATTAAATGATACCAGAAGCTCTTTCGAAGAAATCGGTTTGTTTCCAAGAGCTAAACTATTACCAAGATAAGAGACATTATGAAAAAGAAATTTGAACCCATAGATTTGAGTGGGGTAAAAACATACCCGCTTTCCCAGCGAAAAAGCAAAGTCTCCACAGCCGACTTTGCAAAAACATGGCAAAAAGGCGCTCATTTTAAGGATTTTCTTGACCGGCTTCCGGATATACTTGCCGCGGATCATCTTAAAACCGTCATCTCTTCCACCGTAAAAGCGTTTCAGGAGAATAAAACCATCGTTTTTGCCATGGGCGCTCATGTCATTAAAGTGGGTCTGAACCCTCTTGTTATCGATCTTATGGAGCGTGGAATTATCACGGCTGTGGCTCTGAATGGTGCCGGAATTATTCATGATCTTGAACTGGCCATGGCAGGGCAAACATCAGAAGATGTATCCGCATCCATCGGAAACGGCACCTTTGGCATGGCCCATGAAACCGGTGCTTTTTTATGTAGCGCCATCAGTCGCGCCGGAAAAACATCCAAGGGACTCGGAGAAACCATCGGGGCTGTAATGATCGAAGAAAAACTTCCTTATTTAGAACATAGCATCCTTGCCGCCGGCCACCTCCTCGGTATACCCGTTACGGTGCATGTGGCATTTGGAACCGACATTATTCACATGCATCCCGGGTTTGATGCCAAAGCAGCCGGCGAAACGACCCACAGAGATTTTCGAACCTTCGCATCCGTGGTGAGTACACTTGAAAAGGGCGTTTATTTCAACGTTGGATCGGCCGTCATACTGCCGGAGGTTTTTCTAAAAGCCGTGACACTGGCACGGAATTTAGGACATCAGTTGAATGATTTTACCACGGTGAACATGGATTTCATCCGGCAATACCGTCCGATGACCAATGTGGTGAATCGGCCCACGGCAGACGGTGGTCTGGGATTTAACTTGACAGGCCATCATGAAATTATGTTGCCGCTCATTGCGGCCGGGATTATCGAAAAAATCGAATAGATGATATTCATCATCAGGAACACCAAAAGCTTGATTTAACCCTGGCAATGATTATGTTATCGCTCAAACTTTAGTAAGTTAAAAGTGCCTAAAGTGATCTAAAGTGACTATTTATACCGTATTCATCGGGGAAGTTATGGTGTCGCTTTCAGCCGTCGTAGCTAAAGGCCACTATGGCGAAGTCGGCTCGCTCCGATGTTTTTATATAATTGGCAGAATTCCTTAACTTTAGCTCACTTTAAACTCTTGTCCGCCGATGCACTGTGGCGGGTTAGTTCACTTCACACTCTTGCAGCGATTCTTCAGGCAGAGCCGAAGAACTCTGACTTGGTTCTAAGGACCAGGTTTTCAGGACAAAATAAATTAAGGAGCAAAAAATAATGCCGATTTATGAATACCATTGCAACAAATGCAATAAAGATTTTGAATGCCTGGTTTTCGGGAACGAACAACCCGATTGCCCGTCATGCAATAGCAAAAAAGTGAAAAAACTCATGTCTGCATCTTCCTTTTTCAGCAAGGGAGGACATGGAGAAACCGTCAAGACGGCTGCCGGAGCATCATCATGTACCGGATGTGCGGCAACCAGTTGCACGAGCTGCGGTCACTGATGGACAAAACACTCAAAATAGGAACCCGAGGAAGCAAACTCGCCCTCTGGCAGGCAAACTGGGTCAAATCGTCCCTTGAAGTTAAACACCCTTCCCTTTCAATCGAACTTGAAACGATAACGACAAAAGGAGATAAAATCCTCGATGTACCCCTTGCCAAAGTTGGCGGCAAAGGTCTTTTTGTAAAAGAAATCGAAGAAGCACTTCTAGACGGTAGAATAGACCTTGCCGTTCACAGCATGAAGGACATGCCGGGTGACATACCGAAAGGCTTATGTATCGGCGCAATCCCTGAGCGAGAAATTCCTCAAGATGTTCTGATTTCCAGGAACAAAAAGCGCCTTTCAGAACTGGGTCCTGGTGCCAAAATCGGCACCAGCAGCCTTCGGCGCATGGCACAGCTTCTTCATGCCAGACCGGATCTGGTCGTATTGCCGCTAAGAGGGAATCTTGATACGCGTCTTAAAAAGCTCGAAACTGAAAATTTAGATGCCATTGTCCTGGCGGCAGCGGGTGTCAAGCGCCTGGGACTTGAAAACAGAATCACCGAATATCTGGATGAAAACATCATGCTCCCGGCAGTCGGCCAGGGAGCGCTCTGTATTGAAATCAGACAACATGATCCTGGAGTAGAATCGATCGTCAAAACATTAGAGCATCATCAAACGAGAACGATAATTATGGGAGAACGTGCCTTTTTAAATCGTCTTGAAGGCGGTTGTCAGGTTCCCATTGCAGCTCATGGAAAAATCGAAAATAACATATTTACGATTTGCGGTCTTGTTGCAACAATTGACGGAAGAACCCTCATCAAAGAAACGCTCTCAGGGCCTATAGATTCACCAGAAATCACTGGAGTAAACCTTGCCGAGCGTCTCGTTTCAATGGGGGCAGAAACCATAATGGAAAACCTTAAAGCGGATCTAAATCTAAACCATGAAAGGTAAAGTATATCTTGTTGGCGCCGGTCCCGGCGATCCGGGGCTAATTACTTTAAAAGGGTTGGAATGTATCAAACGAGCGGACGTTCTAATCTACGATTTTCTTGCATCCTCAGTTTTATTAAAACATGCTTCGAAAAATGCAGAGATCATCTATGTGGGTAAAAAAGGAAGTGATCATACTTTTTCTCAGGAAAGTATTAATGACCTTATTGTTGAAAAAGCTAAGATCGGTTTAATTGTTACTCGACTTAAAGGGGGGGATCCTTTTATATTCGGCCGCGGCGGCGAAGAAGCTGAGGTTTTGATTCATGCAAACATCCCATTTGAAATTGTACCTGGAGTCACTTCAGCTATTGCAGTGCCGGCCTATGCCGGGATTCCACTGACTCACAGAAAATTCACCTCCACACTTGCTTTTATAACCGGCCATGAAGATCCAACAAAAAAAGAATCGAGTATCGATTGGAAAGCACTTGCCAAAGGAATCGGAACCCTTGTTTTTCTGATGGGGGTCAAAAATCTGCATCATATCAGAGAAGGTCTGATCAGTCATGGTATGCACCCCGATACGCCTGCAGCCCTCATTCGCTGGGGAACCACCGCCAAACAAGTCACTGTTACAGGAACCATCGACACGATTGTTGAACTCAAAAATGCCAACGATATCAAACCACCTGCTATTCTTGTTGTCGGTCACGTCGTAGGGTTAAGAGAAAAAATGAAATGGTTTGAAAGCAGACCTTTGATGGGACGAAGCATCGTGGTAACCCGATCCAGAGAACAGGCCAGCGACCTGGTCAAACGTCTTTCAGACTTAGGTGCAGAATGTTTGGAATGCCCGACCATAACGGTCGTCCCACCGGATGACTTAAAGCCTCTGGACATGGCCATTGAAAATCTTTCTTCTTATGACTGGCTCATGTTTACCAGCGTCAACGGCGTTAATTTCTTTTTCAATCGCCTTTTTGAAAAAAACAAAGATGTTCGAGCCTTAAATCATGTCCGAACAGCGGTTGTCGGGCCGGCTACAGCCAAAAGACTTTTCGATTTTGGATTCCAAAGCGATATTGTTCCCGAAAGTTATAAGGCCGAATCCGTTGTTGAGGCATTTGCCAGAGAAGATATCGTCGGGAAAAAGATATTGCTTCCACGTGCGAAAGAAGCTAGGCAGGTATTGCCTCAAGAGTTGACAAAAATGGGAGCTGTTGTTGATGATGTAACAGCCTACTGTAACCAAGCGGTTAAAGACAGCGCCGACATCGTTTTAAAACGACTCAAAGAACGCACCATAGATATGATTACATTTACCAGCTCGTCCACCGTAAAAAACTTTCGCGCCCTTCTTCCGTCTGAGGGTTTGGACAACCTGATTCAAGGCATCACCATTGCCTGCATCGGTCCCATAACCGCCGATACCGCCCGTAATCTTGGATTCGATGTTCATACCGCTGCCGAATCTTACACCATTGCCGGACTATGTGATGCGATTCAGGAATACTATCGGAAAAAAAATGTCAACACATACACACAATCACGTTGAAACATATAAAGGTCTCGTGGGCCTTGGTTTCGACCGGGAAACCGATGAAAATACGATTATCTATTATCTTCAAAAATTTTCCGATGACACACTCATGAAAGAATTGATCACGAGACTGTCCAGTGAAGAGCTGGAAGAAATTTTTTCTCTGATGACACGGATTCTTAAGAAACACCTTAACGATCCGGAATATCATCGCCTTTTTTTAAAAGACGATCATCCATAAAATCGGGAGCACGATAATGTTCACTGAAAAACAGCTGGACAGGTATGCGGATACGTTACTGTGGGGGCTTAAAACAGCCAGAACCAAAACATTTAAAAAAAATGACATTGTACTCATCCGTTATGATATGCCTGCTGTCCGGCTTGCCGAAATTGTGTATGCAAAACTTTTGAATATGGGAATTCATCCTGTCTTGCGCACAAACCTCACCGCAAATATGGAGCAGCACTTTTTTGAACAGGCAAATAACAAGCAGATTACTTTCCAGCCGCCCGGTGAAAAAGAGCTTTTTGACCGTTTAAACGGCGGTATTTTTCTATATGCGCCTGAATCCATCACACACTTGAGTCATATAGATCCAAAAAAGATCGGCAAAGCCGCCGTAGCTCGAAAATATTTACGTGACATACTCGATTCCCGGAATCAGGCCGGTGATTTCGGATGGACCCTGTGCGTTTTTCCCACAAAAGAATTGGCCGGACATGCCAGACTTTCAATGAAGGCCTATGCCGCTCAAATCATAAATGCTTGTTTTCTGAACAAAATTTTACCGGTTTCGCATTGGCAAGATATTTTTCATCGCGCAACATCCATTAAAAAATGGCTCAATAGCATGAATGTGACTGCCTATCATGTTGAATCAGAAAATGTAGATCTTATGATAACGCCGGGAGAAAAAAGAAAGTGGATCGGCATTTCAGGCCATAATATCCCGAGCTTTGAAATATTTCTTTCACCGGACTGGAGAGGCACCCGGGGAATATACTTTTCGAATCAGCCCTCGTTTCGAAGCGGCAACTATGTAAAAGGGGTAAGGCTTGAATTTAAAAAAGGCGCCGTGGTCAACGTCAACGCACAAAAGGGAGAAAATTTTGTCAAAAAACAGATCTCAATGGACAAAGGCGCCAACAAGGTGGGGGAATTTTCTTTAACAGACAAAAGATTCTCAAGGATCAACACCTTCATGGCAAACACACTTTTTGATGAGAACTATGGGGGTAAATACGGAAACTGCCATCTGGCACTGGGTTCTTCTTATGCCGATACCTATAATGGCAATCCAAAAGAATTGACCAAAGAGAAAAAGAAAAGTCTCGGTTTCAATGATTCAGCCCTCCACTGGGACCTCGTCAATACCGAAAAGAAACGGGTTACCGCCCATCTTGCATCCGGTAAAAGGGTGACCATCTATGAAAACGGCAGGTTTGCAATTTAAGTCTCAATAAAATCGCGAAGCGATTTTATACTTTGTATTTACCAAAGTCCTCAGGAGAAAGGTTTTCAAGATATTCCGCCCATTTTTTTCCGTCTTCGCTCTTATTTAAGACTTCATAATCACCATCGACCATTTGAGATTGATCAAAAATTTTATCATCCACAAAAATCGGCGCACCAAACCGAAGGGCGATGGCAATCGCATCGCTTGGACGGGCATCCATGTCGAAACTTTTATCTTTTGATACAAAATATATCCGGGCATAAAATGTGTTATCTTTTAAATCACACACTTCAACCTTGGATACCACCATATCCAGATTGTCGACAAAATTTTTGAAAAGGTCATGGGTCATGGGCCGGTCAAATTTGATATCTCTGAGCGCTGAAGCAATGGATGTCGCTTCGAGTAAGCCGATCCATATGGGCACCGCTTGATCACCTTTAACCGACTTTAAAATAATTATCGGAGTGTTTGAAGTTGGATCTATGGCCATACTTGCTATGTTTACTTCATGCAACATAACTCTTTTCTCCTCTCAAACCAAAACAACCTGGTTCTTTGCCGTTTGTTTTGCCCCACAGTGAATGGGAAAATGCCTGTAAAATTTTGATATTGACCAATCGACCCATCATATTCTCATTACCGGCTTTAAGGTCGTCACTGTTGTAAAAATTTACGATCTTGTTTGTTGATGTCCGGCCTGTCCACTGGGCATTTTGACTGCTGTTTGGCTTATTGATTTGGTTTTGTTTTTTGCTAAAACCTTCTACCAGTACCGACTGTGTCGAGCCTGTCAGTGTTTTGTTTTTACGGGTTGTAAATTGTTCTTGCAGATCCAGAACCTGTTGTAATCTTTTTTTCTTCTCGTCTTCCGGAATTTTGTCCGAAAATCGGGCGGCCGAAGCATTCGGGCGATCAGAATATTTAAAGGCAAACAAACCGTCAAATTCCACCGTCCTAATCAAATCCAGGGTTTCTTGAAAATCCGTCCTTTTCTCTCCCGGAAAACCTACAATTATATCAGATGTAATGGCTATGTCAGAACAAGTATTACGCAGTTTATCAACTTTTTCAAGATATATCTCCCGTGTATATTTTCGGTTCATCCTTTTTAGTATCCTGTTTGAACCCGATTGTATCGGCAAATGAATATGATGACACAATTTGTCAAGATCCTTAAAAGAATGGATAAGATCTTGTGAAAGATCTTTTGGATGTGAGGTGGTAAACCGGATTCTTAAAAGTCCGTCAATGTCGTTAATATGGCGTAAAAGCTCGGGAAATGTTAAAAGGCCTTCTTTCATCCCATAGCTGTTAACGTTCTGGCCGAGCAAGGTCACCTCCCGCACCCCTGATTGAACAAGCCTGCGGATTTCGCTTATAATTTTTTCCGGATCCCTGCTGGTTTCCCTACCCCGGACATAAGGAACAACGCAATACGTGCAATAATTGTCGCATCCTTGCATGATGGTCACAAAACGAGACACCTCTTTCGTATCATACCCGTTAGCAGAAAAATCCATTTCTTTAATCTGATCCGACATTTGGGTGTCGACAATACGGCACTTTTTAGTCAAAATAGCCTGTATGGCATTGGGCAAACGATTGATGGCATGTGTGCCGAAAACAAGGTCGAGATGCGGCACACGCTCTAAAATCTTTGCACCTTCCTGCTGCGCCACACATCCGCCCACCCCGATGATCAGATCCGGTCTTTTTTTCTTCAGACCGGCCAGACGTCCTAAAAAGCTGAACACTTTCTGCTCGGCCTTTTCCCTGATGGCACATGTATTCACAATAATCAGATCCGCTTTCTCTAAAAACGGGGTCATTTCATATTGTAGGAACTCTAGCCCCTTTGCAATTTGTTCGGAGTCATAAACATTCATCTGACAACCGATGGTATTGATATACAAATATTTTGTCTTCATCTTTTTATAACTGATATTTTACGGAATCATCGATGATAATGTCTTTTTTAAGATCCTGCAAAATTGTGTCAACCTCATCTTCACATCCGGGAGCGATCCGGAGCAGCACGACACCTTGGTGGGCGTCGATGGTGGTCAATGTTGCAATACCGTCATACGCTTCTAAAATAAATTTTAGAAAACAAATTTCTCTGCGATCAATGCGAAGATATTTCTTTAGAGTTTCCAAAATCAAAAAGCTGTTCGCTCAGTTTTTGTACCTGAATATTGTATTCATTTGAGTACCATCATATTCATCACCTTATCAACTAAAAAGTCCCAACCCGGACAAGCCCCGAAAACGGGACAGGCCTATTTTAGCGAAGCGGACTTGTCCGTCTATGTTGTGTGGCGGAGATTTATCCGCCTTTGGAGGATCCCGATTTATCGTGAAACCAAAAATATTTGCCACAAAGGCACTAAGACACAAAGGATATATTTATTATTCTTTCTTCGCATGCCCTGTTAAATTTTGAAGAACCCAGGTTTATTTTGTTAAAAAAGCACCTTGGAACATCTGGAATAATCGAATTTTGACACTATTTAACAGGGTGAATCTTGGTGCCTTAGTGGCAGATTAGAATTTTTGCAGTTGTTCAAATCTAAAAATTAAGTTATATGCCCTTTAATGAAAAAAGAGTGGCAAATACGACAGCCCGACATTCATCTGGCCGAAAAACTTTGCAAGATTTTAAAATGCCATCCGGCCGTTGCCACAGTCCTGGTGAATCGCAACATTACATCTAAAGAAGATGTCTCGAGCTTTTTCAACACATCCCTTAATTATCTAAGCCCCCCATTTTCCATAAAGGATATGGATGCCGCGGTTGACCGAATTATAGAAGCCATCTCGCGCAAAGAAAAAATTTTGATCTTTGGCGATTATGATGTTGATGGAATTACCGCCACAACCCTTTTGTTGGAATTTTTCCGCGCCGTCGATGCGGATGTGTCTTACTACATTCCCCACAGAATAGCAGAAGGCTTTGGTCTGAAAAAAAACCATATTTCAGATGTCGCAATGCCCAACGGCATCCACCTCATTATCACCGTAGACTGCGGATCAGACGGTCAAGATGCGGTTAACGCCGCAAGAGACGCCGGAATTGATGTCATCATTACAGACCACCACATGATATCGGAAACGATACCGCCTGCCGTCGCGGTGATAAATCCCAAGCAAAACGATTGTCCTTCCGGTTTTTGTGATCTTGCCGGAGTCGGTGTCGCGTTTTATCTACTGATTTGCCTTAGAAAAAAACTTCGAGACTCAAATTTCTGGAAAGACCGTCCGGAACCCAATCTAAAAAATGACTGTGATCTTGTCGCCCTTGGCACTTTGGCGGATATGGTTTCTTTAACCCGTAACAACCGGATACTTATTAAAGCAGGGTTGGACATTATCCGTTCATCGCACCGGCCGGGTCTGAATGCACTGATGGAAGTTTGCAAAATCAATAAACATGCCATTGATTCCGATGATGTTGTTTTCCAGCTGGCCCCCAGATTAAACTCAGCAGGCAGGATCGATCACGCATCAATTGCTATTGAACTTCTAACTGCAAAAGATACCAAAACCGCACAAAAAATTGCATCTTCACTCGATCGTCTGAACCAGGACAGACGAGAGATCGAAAATAAAATACTTGTTCAAGTCCACAATCACCTGAAAAAAAATCCGCATCTGCTCCGAAAAAACACTTTGGTCCTGGTCCATCAAGATTGGCATTTAGGAATTCTTGGGATTGTTGCATCAAGGCTTATGAAAAAATATTTTCGCCCGGTCGTACTGATCACAACAGCAGACGGCATCGGCAAAGGGTCCGCCAGAAGTATTCCTGAGGTCAATCTGTACGAGGCCTTGTCGAATTGTGTCGAGACCATTGAAAACTTTGGCGGACATCCCATGGCAGCAGGTCTTAAAATCAAGGCCGAAAATATAGACACGTTTAAAAACCTTTTTGAAAACATTGTAAGCCGTATGGCAAAACCGGCTGATTTTATACCGAAAGTCACCATCGATTGCAGACTCGATTTGGTAAACATCTCAGATAAACTGATCGATGAACTTGAATCATTAAAACCCTTTGGTATCGCAAATCATGAACCGCTTTTTATGACCAAAGAGGTCAATATTGTATCATCAAAACGTGTCGGTAATCATCACAGGCAAATGGTATTGGAACAGAAAACAGGAAAGACAAAAAAAACATTCAACGCCATACAATTTAATGTGGATACCCGAATCCCCTTAGAAAACACTTTTGATCGAATGGCATACCGTGTTCGCTGGAACCGATGGAACGGCAGGAAAAATGCTCAAATCATTATTGAAGAGACGTAACATCGGGGATTCAAAATTTTTCTTGCAATAGACAATACTGGGCATTATTATTTCGTTTAATATATAAAAATAAAAATGGACGTTAGGTGACAATTATGGCTAAAGTGTTTCGACCCAGTCAACGTGAAGCAAAAATATTGTCGAGAATCGAGTCTTCAAAAGAATATGCCCGCAGAAAAGCAATACAAAATGCAAGAGATCGTATCGAACCCCTTTCCAATGCCATTGCCATGAAGCTCGTCGAAAATAATCTTGTTGAAACCACGAATAAAAATGTACTTGAAGAGCAGATCACAAAATGTATAGACAAGTTGAGCCGCAGCGACGAGTTTGATGTCGACTACAAGATATCACCATTTAGACATATCGTACAGAATCCAAATGTCGTGAGTCTTTACATTACCGCGTTCGTCATAGAAACCCTGATCAATCATAAAGTCGTGGTCGATATTTACGGTTCAGATGAAGAAATATATCTTTGTATCAACCGGCAAGTTGTAAAAATACTGACCTGACCATGCGCCCTTCCTTTCTCCCCAGGTTAGTGAACGGACCTTTTGACGATCCAAGTCTCTTTATCCCCTTTTTTTATGAAAAACGCGCCGTAATTTTTGATCTCGGAGATATTTTTTCACTGTCAGCCCGGGATCTTCTTAAAATCCGTCATATATTTATTACCCATACACATATGGATCATTTTATCGGATTCGACAGACTACTAAGACTTGTCCTTGGCCGTGACCAGGATCTTCAAATTTATGGTCCTGAAAACTTCATAAAAAATGTCGAAGGAAAACTCGCGGGATATTCATGGAACCTTGTCAAGAACTTCACGAATCAGCTGACCCTACATGTCACCGAGGTACATGACAACTATCTTTTGACAAAGGATTATATTTGTCAAAACGGATTCATTCCGGCCTCAAAGGCGGTAAAACACCCTTTTAAAGAACCCCTTCATAATGAACGGTCTTTTTCCGTTTTTACCCGGATCCTCGATCACAGTATTCCCTGTCTCGGATTCACCTTAAAGGAACGATTTCACGTGAATATCATGAAAGATGCGGTTGCCGGGCTTGGGTTGGAAATCGGTCCCTGGCTAACAGAATTCAAGCAGGCGCTGTTTAATCATCAAAATCCCGATTCAGAGTTTGAGGTTAAATACGGTGAAGAACAACACAAAAAAACTTACGTCCTGGGTGACCTTGCAAAACAAATTGCCCTGATCTCTCCGGGGCAGAAGGTTTCATATATTGCGGATGTGGTATACAGCGAATCGAACATGGAAAAGATTGTTGAACTGGTAAAAGATTCCGACCATCTTTTTATTGAAGCGTCTTTTTTAGAAAAAGACAAAGATATTGCCGAAAAAAAATGCCACCTGACGGCCCGGCAGGCCGGCCTCATTGCCGGTATGGCCAAAGTCAAGCAGATGACCCCCTTTCATTTTTCACCCAGATATCAAGGGCAGGGGCATATTCTGGAAAAAGAGGCCATGGACGCCTATTATGATACCTTGAATCAATAAAGACATAAAGATAAATTGTACTACCGTCATAAAGCGCTTGCCAGGGATTTCTTAAATTCTCTTATCAAAGGATCGGGTGGGGTTGTGATCTGCAGCAGTGACAAAAGCATCAGCTTATTTCCATGTACGTTGGAGTAAGCACAAGAAATGAAACAGGTCAGACACATGTGATCACCATTACATACCACAGCTATCCTTTTTCCCACTTTTTGACAATATCACAAACTTCGGACTTTTAAATATAGATAGGATAATCGAGACAACTATCGTTTGGTGATATGGTATTATGTTATCACTAAAAAATCAGGCACTTGATAGCTTTTAGTCAGTCGGGTAGACCGGAGGGATCTCACCTCCAGTCCCCCTCAGAACCGTGCGTGAACCTCTCGATTCACACGGCTCCTGCCAGCCATCCTCTTGAAACCTATTGGTGTCAAGCCGACGCAAAGTGTGTCCAGCTCCTCCCCCGCTTTAGCGGGGTTGGCTGTCACTTAATGCGAGCTGACTCATCCCCTTCGCTCCAGCCCCATTACAGAACCTTCAACACTACTACAGGATGATCCGCCCCCTTCATGTGCATCGATACTTTCCCCCTTCGTGGTCCTCACTTATAGGGTTTTCTCTTAACATCACATGAAGAGTTGTTGGGTAGATCAGTCGTTACCGACTTTCACCCCCGCAGATCCCACCGTGCGGCTTTCCCGCAATGGGCTCCTCCCAAAGGTAACCCAAGATCAGCTGAGTTAATCGTTTTATGTGCGAA
>Ga0307425_1001835_pt1 | contig 12362 bp, 11 predicted proteins | sample SalMarWE160330MG_FD_202152 | JGI IMG/M metagenome (GOLD analysis project Ga0307425, IMG submission 202152) | Salt marsh sediment microbial communities from the Plum Island Ecosystem LTER, Massachusetts, United States - WE1603-30 | ecosystem: Environmental > Aquatic > Marine > Intertidal zone >... | reverse complement strand
CCTGCGCGATGAATGGGAAGTGCTGGACCCTAACGACCGCGTAATCGGCATGCTCTACGAGGACAGCATGGGCCTGGCCATGCTGCGGCGCCTGCTGCTGGGCTCGCTGCTGCCGCAGAATTACGACCTGGCGCTGGGCGAGCAACGCGTGGCTGATCTCAAGCAACGCTTCAACCTCTTCCGGTATGAATTGGACGTGGATTTCAGTTTTGACCCTGCCAAAACGCTCGACCGGCGCGTGGGGCTGGCCGCCGGTATTCTACTGGCCGCGATCGAGGGGCGCCAGAACTAGATGGCCCACCAACCGCTTTTCGCCGGCCTGGTCTTCGACGAAACCGGCCGGCCGGCCGAGACCGCCCTCGTAGGCGAGGAGCCCTGTTACGTTCTCGACGATGCCGGTTTCCGCCGCCACATCACTGCCGAACGGATCGACCGCCAGGTGTTGCAGCGCATGCAGGAGATGATCAAAGGCAGTGAAACGTTGCTCTCCGAACAGACTGCCAAGATGCTCGGCCAGGAGGATCTGTTCTCTGTGGCAGCTATCGAACAGCAACTCAAGAACATGGACCAGCAGTTCGATGCGCTGCTGCAAGCCGGCCTGCCGGAGGAAGCGCGCGCCTACCTGGGGATGCTCGGCTTCAGGATCGTGGTAGATTACAGCGGCGAGGTGCTGCGCGTGGACCAACCCGGGGCCATGGACGAAGAGGGTGAAGAATAAGGGTTCTGGAAGAGGATCACTTAGAAACGAGACCGCGCCCCAAGGCGCGGTCGCTTGCTTTAGCCGGGTTCCTGCTCTCCGGCCTGATCTTCATCGCTTCCTGGCAGGAGCAACCTGGCCATTTCGCCAACTTCCCCCTGTTTGCAGATCACTGTCAGGCGGTCGCCGGTTTGCAGCAAAGTGCCTCCATGGGGGATGAGCACCTGGCTGCCGCGCTGGATGCTGGCCACCAGACTGCCTTCCGGCCAGTGAATATCGCAAAGCGCGTGCGCATCAGCGGGACTGCCTGCCTCCACAGTTTCTTCCATGATTTGTACGCCGGCGACCATGCCTAACTGGACCTGGTTGAGTTGCTGCTGTGTGGCCGCGCGTCGGGTAAGCGCACGCTCATAGGCGCGGATGATATCTGCCCGGCTGATCCAACCGATCAGCTGTTTCGGCTCATCCGGATCGACGACCGGCAGGCGTCCGATATCGCCTCGGCTCATACGTTGCAGGGCCGTGCCAACCGATTCATCCGGATAGGCCAGCACCAGGTTGCGTGAGCAAAATTCCTGCGCGGGTTTGGATAGGTTGTCCTCGCTTTGGCCAGTGGCGCGTTCAATGTCGCGGATGGAGATCACGCCCAACAGGTTCCTGTCTTTATCGACCACTGGCAAGCCGTGCATACGGACGCGGTCCAGGAGGGTGGGAACTTTACCGAGAGGCAGGGAACCGGGGACAGGCTCGGGGGCAGGGCGCATGACCTCCTTGACCAGCAAGGTTTCCATCACGTCCACAGCACGGCCACGCTGCAGGTTGATCCCGCGTCGCGTCAGTTTCAGCGTATAGATCGATTCTTTGCTGATGATCCTCGAAACGAGCGTACCGATCACTGTCGTCAGCAAGAGCGGAAGGATGATGAGGTAATCGCCGGTCATTTCGAAGAGGATCAGGACGGCTGTCATAGGAGCATGTGCAGCGCTGCTAAAGAAAGCGGACATCCCCACCAGTGCATAAGCACCTGGAGGCGCCGTAATGGTCGGAAAGAGCATGTTCATGATTTGCCCGAAAGCTTCACCCAACATGGCGCCCATGAACAACGAAGGCGCAAAGATGCCCCCAGAGCCGCCGGAACCCAGGGTGGTGATGGTAGCAAGGAATTTGAGCACAAACAACCCGAACGTGACCTGCAGCGCCAGCTTCCCGAAAAGCGCCTCGCCAATACTTTCGTAACCAACCCCAAAGACGCGCGGAAAACCATCCACTTTGAACGAGATCAAGCCGATCACGCCCAGAAGAAGGCCGCCAAGAATAGGCTTGAAGTATTCAGGCGGGAAGGGAAGTCTGTCAAAGATATCTTCAGAGAAGTAGAGCAGACGGGTAAAGGCGGCCCCGAGGGCGGCCGCCACGACCCCGAGCAACACGTAGAAGAGCAGTTCCCAGGGACTGACCAGGATGTATTCTGGAATCACAAAAGCCCGCACGGAACCTTCGAAAGCCTGCGTGACGACGTTGGCTGTGACGGCGGAAATGACGACCGCACCGAAGTAGGTGGCATGGAATTGGCCCAAGATGATCTCCAGGGCAAAGATGGCCCCGGCGATGGGCGCGTTGAATGTGGCTGCAATGCCCCCGGCTGCGCCGCAAGCGACCAGGCTGCGGATGCGATCATTGGAGAGTCCGAGCCATTGGCCGATGGTGGAGCCCAGGGCGGCACCGATCTGTGCAATCGGGCCCTCGCGCCCCACCGAGCCGCCGGTTCCAATGCAGATGGCCGAAGCCAGAGATTTGATCACTGCCACGCGCGGCCGGATGCGACCTCCCCGTAGTGCCACGGCTTCCATCACTTCCGGGACGCCGTGTCCTTTGGCTTCACGCGCAAAACGGTAAATCAAAGGGCCGTAGATCGCACCGCCAAGTGCGGGGATCAGCAAGAGATGATAGGGCTGAATGCTACTAAGCGCGTTCCCCAATACACGAAAAGAAAGGGTTTGCATGGTTGCGATCAACCAGCGGAAGAATACGGCTCCTAATCCGGCGCCGATGCCCACGATCACGGCCGTGAACACGATGGAAGCAGGTTCGGGAAGTGAAATCCTGTCAAACCAACGGAAAAAGTCCATCAGTTTTCTCTTTGCCTCGAGAGTTTGATGGACTTTATCTGGATGGTTCGCCATGATGCTTGCCTCAGATGGAAACGGATTGGAATAGAATTGATTTTACCATTCTCACTATGGTTCTGCAGTACAGGGTATTCTGTTTCCTTCTCGTTAGTATAAAATTGAAATTTCGTACGGGTTCAATCTCCTTTGACGGAGTCATTTGCGCCCATCTTATTTTTTCGAATCTTTCTCTCCTTCCGGTACTGTTGTGAACAATCTGGCCAGGTCTTCTTCTTCGCCGTGCTTACAAATAATGGTGAGACTATCCCCGGCCTGCAGCAGCGTGTGCCCATGCGGAATGAGCACCTGGCTGCCGCGCTGGATACTGGCAACCAGGCTGTCTTCTGGCCAGGGGATCTCACCCAGCGCGTGTGCCTCAGCAGGGCTGCCGGCGCTGACAGTCCCTTCGACAATTTGAACGCTGGCAACCGTACCCAGGCGCATTTGATGCATTTGCTGTTGCATGGCGACACGTCGGGTGAGCGCGCGCTCGTAAGCGCGGACGATATCTGCGCGGCTGATCCAGCCGACGAGTTTGGTGGGACTGTTGTGGTCCACCACCGGTAGGCGTCCAATATCACGATGGCTCATGCGCTCAAGCGCGTGGTGAACGGTCTCATCAGGGTAGGCGACAATCAGGTTCTGCGAACAAAATTGGATCACGGGGCGATCGAGATACTGGTCGCCATGGTCCGTCGCTTTTTCGACATCCTGAATGGTGATGACTCCGCACAGCTTGCCATCCTTGTCCACTACAGGCAAACCATGCATGCGCACCCCATCCAACAATGCGGGCACCATGCGCAAGGGCAGTTTATCGGGAACGGGCTCTGGCGCCGGCCGCATGGCTTCGGCCACAGTGAGGTTTTCCATCACGTCTATATCCCGCCCGCGGCGCAGATGGATCCCGCGGCGGGTCAGTTTCAGGGTATAGATGGACTCCTTGTGCAAACGTTCTGCCACCAGCATGCTGAAGATGACCGCCGCCATGAGTGGCACCATCAGGCGGTAATCGTTTGTCATTTCGAAGACGATCAGGATCGCCGTGAAAGGCGCTCGTGCAGCTCCGGCGAAGACAGCCGCCATGCCGACCGTGGCAAAGGCGCCAACCCCTGCTGTTGCGCCAGGGAAGAATTGGTCGACCAGCAGGCCAAAAGCGCCGCCTAATGCAGCCCCGGCAAACAGCGACGGGGCGAACACCCCACCAGAGTTACCCGACCCTAGTGTGAACGAGGTTGCCAGGGGTTTCAGAAAGATCAGGGCGAACAGCAACAGGAAAGGTGTCTTGCCTAAGAGCGCATCCCCGATCACTTCAAAACCTGCGCCAAAGACATGCGGAATATTGGCCGAGATAGGCAAACCAGAAGCGGCTTCGGATGCGGACAACCCGCCCCAACCCAACGCGATTGGATAGGCGAAACCCAATACACCCAGCAGCAAACCGCCAACGGCAGGCTTGAGCGCCTCCGGGAATTTCCAATTATCGAACAGATCTTCGAACCAGTACAGGGCGCGAATGAACCCAACCGCCACGAAGGCCGCCAGGATGCCCAGCAAGGCGTACAGGAACACTTCCCAGGGCGTGCGCATGGCATAGCGCGGGATCGAAAAAGCCGGGTAATCTCCCAAAAACACGCGGGCGATGGTAGAGGCTGTCAGGGCTGAAATGACGACGTTGCCCAGGTCGCCCAGATGTAGTTCGCCCAGGATAACCTCCATGGCAAAGATCACGCCTGCAATGGGCGCATTGAAGGTAGCCGCGATGCCGGCAGCCGCGCCGCAGGCCACCAGATTGCGAATGCGGTTGGAGGATAACTTAAGCCACTGACCAAGCATGGAACCCAGGGCCGCACCCACCTGCACGATCGGACCCTCGCGCCCGGCCGAGCCGCCGCTGCCGATGCAGACGGCAGAAGCCGCGATCTTGGCCACCACCACCCGTGGGCGGATGCGCCCACCGCGCAACGCAATGGCCTGCATCACTTCCGGCACGCCATGCCCCTTGGCTTCGCTGGCAAAGAAGGCGATAATCGGACCGGCGATCAGCCCCCCCACAGCCGGGATCAGGATCAAAAGCCACCTATCGATCCCTGAAAAAACCATCTCGCTGCCTTGAAAAAACAATTCCTTCACCCACTCAATCAAGCGGATGAACAGGACCGCCCCTGCGCCTGTCCCCACCCCAATCAGGATGGCAGTGCCGATCAATATGGTGGTCTCTGAAAACCGGATGCGGTCTGCAAGATCTTGTACACGTAAGCGAATGCTTTCCATAAATCTTCTTTCTTGTTGGTCTCAACTGGCTATTCTATCACGCGCGTTTTAATTCCGGCGCGCTGTATAATAGAACATCTCTCTCACTACAGGATATTCAATGACTGAAGACCCCTCCTCCCATCCGACCGGCTCAAGCCTGCGCCGCCTTCACCCCAATATCTGGATCATGACGGCCACCTCCTTCCTGACCGACATCTCTTCGGAGATGCTGGTCTACCTGATCCCGCTCTTCCTATCCAACATCTTGGGCGTGCGCACAGCCGTGATCGGCCTGATCGACGGTGTGGCGGAGACCACCGCCAGCCTGCTCAAGGTCTACTCCGGTGCGCTCTCGGACCGGTTGGGGAAGCGCAAGTGGCTGGCCGTGTTGGGCTACGGACTTTCGACGGTCGCCAAACCTTTTCTGTATATTGCCAACTCGTGGGGTTGGGTGCTGGGCGTGCGCTTTGCGGACCGGGCGGGCAAGGGCATCCGCACTGCGCCGCGTGACGCCCTGGTAGCCGCCAGCACGGACGAGCATGCGCGCGGGCTGGCCTTCGGATTGCACCGCGCCGGTGACACGGCCGGAGCCTTCCTCGGCATTGGTATTGCCGCACTGATCATCTGGTTGACGCAGACCAATGACGCTTTGCTGTCCCTCGTAACCTTCCGCACGGCTGTGCTGGTCAGCATCTTCCCGTCCGTGCTGGCGGTGATCGTGCTGGCTTTGGGAGCGCGAGAGGTATCGGTCGCGGATAAGGGGACCAAAGCTGTGCATCTGAGCCTGAAAGGTCTGGACCCGCGTTTTAAGGTTTTCCTGCTGGTCGTGGTGCTGTTCACCCTGGGCAACTCATCCGACTCCTTCATCGTGCTGCGCGCACAGGAGCGCGGATTGACCGTCCTGGGCACCATGTTCATGCTGATGACCTTCACCGCCGTATACGCGCTCACTTCCGGGCCACTGGGTGCGCTCTCCGACCGCATCGGGCGGCGCAAGTTGATCATCGGCGGCTGGCTGGCCTACGGGCTGGTCTATCTGGGCTTTGCGCTGTCGCGGGCAGGCTGGCAGATCTGGGCGTTGTTCGGGTTTTACGGGCTGTACTACGCCGCCACGGAAGGCGTGGCCAAGGCGCTGGTAGCCGACCTAGTACCCGACTCGCAGCGAGGCACGGCCTACGGGCTGTTCAACGCTGCCATCGGACTGACAGCCCTGCCTGCTTCCGTGATCGCAGGACTGCTCTGGCAGGGATTGGGAACCTGGCTGGGCTTCGGCGCCTCCGCGCCGTTCATCTTTGGGGCCGGCATGGCCCTGCTGGCCGTGTTCCTGTTCTGGAAACTGGTGCGTTAGCGGTTTGACTTTTGACTCGAAGCGTTGTAAAGTATTAGCAGAAACTTTTTGCCCAAACTATGCCTTATTTGGGGGATTACGCTGCCAAAGATGTGGCATACCTATACACCATCATGCTTTTTTCAATGTAGCAGGCTACACTACGACGCACTAAGAACAATTATTTGAATTAGAAAGGAATAATGCCCGCCAATATCCAGAGTCGTGAATTACCTTGGGATTTCGTGATATGGACAAGATACACATAGTTACAGATAGCGTGGCGCATGTCCCGGATGCGTTGTGCCAGGAGTATGGCATCAAAGTTGTCCCATTACCGTATGTTTGGGATGGGGAAACACATTTCGATTTCGATATCGGACCAAGAGATTTCTACGCTAGATTGAGAAGCAACAAAACGATCCCGCAGACCTCCGGTCCGCCGCCAGCCTTGTTCAAGGAGCAATACGAGACTTTGGGGAAGGATGGTAAGCCAGTTTTAGTCATTACAGTAGGGAAGGTTTTCTCAAGCACTAATAAAGCTGCAAAACTGGCGGCAGAGATGGTATCCGATATCGACGTGACGGTGTTTAGCTCTGAATCGAATACCATGGGGCACGGTTTTCAAGTTCTTGCCGCCGCGCGAGCGGCTAAAGATGGGAAAGACCTGGATGAAATTCTCTCAATTCTAGACCACGTAAGGCTTACCTCGGGCGTTGTTTTTGCAGCGCCGCATATAGAGTATTTGCGGCGCGGTGGTCGCATCAATCACATTCAATACTTTTTTGCTTCGGTTCTAAACATGATACCTATCATGGAAATCAGGAATAGCCCTATCAAACCAGTGGAGCGGGTCAGGAACCATAAGAACGTGATTCCGCGATTGATGGATCTCGTGTCCGAACGTCTGGATGTGGAAAAACCGATTCGGATGGCGGTTGTCCATGCAGATGCAGAATCCCAGGCATGGGAACTGGCGAAAGCAGTTCGCCAGCGATTTTCCCCGGATGAATTGATCACATCAGAGCTTACGCCTGTACTTGGAATCCATGCCGGCCCAGATTCACTTGGTCTGGCCTATTCGTCAGGATATTGATGGTAATAGATCCCTATCGTAAGATTGCCAGCATCTACGATCGGCTCTTCGATTCGATGAACAAGGGTTTGAAGCTGGTCGGGATCAGGATGTTCCGCCCTTCCAAAGGAATGAACATCCTGGATGTCGGCTGTGGGACGGGCTCGCACCTCGAACTGTATCAACGCTACAAATGCAACCTTTACGGCCTCGATATGTCACCTGCCATGCTGGAAGTGGCGCGGGAACGGCTGGGCGATACTGCTCAACTCGATCTTTGTGATGCCATGAATATGCCCTACACCGATGACAAGTTCGATCTGGTCATGTCCATGCTTTCTCTGCACGAAATGTCCCCAGAAACTCGCTCAGCGGTATTGGAAGAGGTCAGGCGCGTTCTCAAAGACGATGGCTACCTGCTGCTGATCGACTTTCACCCGGGCCCCTACCGGCCCTTGCAGGGCTGGATCTCCAAGACGATCATATTCTTTTCTGAGCTGGCCGCGGGGAGGGAGCACTTCAAGAACTACAGGAACTTTATGGCTACCAAGGGACTCGCTACCTTGATAGCGGAACATCACTTGAAACCGGTAAAACAAAGCATTTTGGCCGGAGGCACGTTTGCAGTTTATCTGGCATCGAATAATTCACCAATAGCATAGATAGCCGGCAAGTTAACAAGCTGCCGGAGAACAATGTGGTTGACAGAAGGAAGGCTTCACCCAATCCGGGCGCTAGCTGCCCGCCGTTGAACTCGATCGATTCCAAGTACCAGCCATGCTATACTCACCGTATCGGAACAGTATTTACTATGAAAGGAGCATCACATGGCAGAGAGCGTCTATAAAGTCGTCGAACTGGTTGGGTCCAGCAGCGAATCCTGGGAGAAGGCGGCGGCCGCTGCTGTTGCAACAGCAGCCAAAAGCCTGAAAGACCTGCGCATTGCGGAAGTTGTCGAACAAGATTTGCAGATCGAAAACGGTAAGGTTAGCGCCTACCGGGTAAAGGTCAAGGTTTCTTTCAAATATCAAACGGATTGACCGTTACGCAAGAAGCGCCGGCCAGATTTGTCCTGCGCTTCTTCCATTTTAATATGCCGGCAGTTCGCGCCCCTGGTATTCCAGGATGAGCCATGCACCCCAACGCCAGACTGATCCATACTTTTTACACCGCCTTCCAGGCCCGCGATGCAGAGGGCATGATCGCCTGTTACCAGGCCGGGGTCACCTTTTCCGACCCCGTATTTGGCGTGCTGCGCGGGAACGAAGCCGCTGACATGTGGCGCATGCTGTGTGTGCGCGGCAAGGATCTGGAGATCGAGTTCGACCGCATCCAGGCGGATGACGAAAGGGGCAGCGCGCGCTGGCAGGCCCGGTACAGCTTTTCGAAAAGCAACCGCCGCGTGCTCAATGTGGTCTACGCCTCCTTCGAATTTAAGGATGGGAAGATCGCCCGGCACACCGACAGGTTCAACCTGTGGAAGTGGGCTGCCATGGCCCTCGGCCCGCCCGGCGCATTCTTGGGCTGGACCCCGTTCGTACGATCCGGCATCCGCCGCGAGGCGCGCCGCGGACTGGAACTCTTCATGCGCGAACGCACCGCCTAAAGCAGGGTGACATCGTTGTTGATAGAGGAATACAGCACTTGAATCGCTATACTCGGGCCATCCGGGTTCTGATCGAAGGGCACGCTGATGCGCTCGCCGCGCAACCGATGAAGCGCTACATGCGCAACCAGTTCGAGTACCTGGGTATCAAGATCCCGCACATGCGCGCGCTGCTCAAAGAGCACATCGCGGAACACGGGCTCCCCGGGGCAGCCGAACTGGATCAGATCTTGCGCGAGTTGTGGGCCCTGCCCCAGCGCGAATTCCAGTATGCGGGGGATTACCTGCTGGGCAGGGTTGATAAGCAACTCCCACCGAAATTCATTGAGACGCTGGAATATCTGCTGGTCACCAAGTCCTGGTGGGATACGGTCGATGGTCTCGCTGCCGGGCCGGTGGGGACGCACTTCAAGCGCTTTCCGGATATACGCGATACCTATCTATCCGCATGGCGCGGAGCGGAGAACTTCTGGCTGCGGCGCACAACTCTGCTATTTCAGCTCAAATACAAGGACGAGACCGACTTTCCCCTGCTGTGCGCGCTCATCCGCGAAAACCTGGGCTCAAAGGAATTTTTTATTAATAAAGCCATCGGCTGGGCGCTGCGCCAGCACTCGCGCGTAGACCCGCAGGGCGTGCGCGACTTCGTGGCCGCCACGCCGCTGCATCCGCTCAGCGCACGCGAAGCCCTCAAATGGCTGGAGAAGAGAAAGGGTTCCTAGGGAGCTTTCATGTTCGATCTGCCCAACCTGCCCGTGTTCCTGCTGGCCGCGCTGATCCTTTTGCTGACACCCGGCCCGGCTGTGCTGTATATCACCGCCCGGGGCATCGACCAGGGCCGCCTGGCGGGTTTTGTATCGGTCCTCAGCATTGAGACCGGGAACTCGGTCCACGTGCTGGCGGCGGCGCTGGGGTTGTCGGCCATCCTGATGACGTCGGCGCTGGCCTTTACGGTCGTCAAATACCTGGGCGCAGGCTACCTGGTCTATCTTGGGATTCGCCGGCTCCTCACGCACGAGGCTGAGCGGGAACTCGAAAGCGCCCGGCGACAGAGTCTGCGACGAATCTACTCTCAGGGTGTCGCGGTTGCGACGCTCAACCCGAAAACAGCGCTGTTCTTCCTGGCCTTCTTGCCGCAGTTCGTCGATCCGTCGGCGGGTTCAGTAACCTTGCAATTCCTGACGCTGGGCGGCCTGTTCGTGAGCATGGCCATCTGCACCGACAGCCTGTACGCCCTGCTGGCCAGCACGGCCGGCAGCTGGCTGAAGAAGAAGCGAAGTCTGCTGCGCGCGAACCGGTTCATTGTTGGGAGCGTATATATCGGCCTGGGGCTTACCGCCGCGCTGGCGGATAAGTCGGGTTGATGGACGGCAAAGTGTAAGGAGAATAAGGGCTGTTGGAAGCCAGCGGGTTATCCGGGTCGATGTGCAGGTATATTCATAGGAGTCTGTTGCCATGAAAGGCACGAACGCGGGCTGGGATTCGATCCTGTACCGTATTTACATTATCGGCGGATTGGCGGGGATCGTGGCGGTCACCGTCGGCACGGTCATCTTCTTTGATCCGCAGGGGGCGACCATGCTGCCGGTGTACACCGGCGGAGGCTGCGCCACCTTGTTCCTGCTTGGGATCCTTGCGTACTGGTGGTGGCAGCTTCTCTTTGCGGAATACGGCGTCGGGAAAGCCGAGTTGGAAGAGGCGGGTGCAGGCCTGCCCAAGATCGCCGCGCTGAAGAGCTGGAGCCGGCTCTTCGAGGCGATGGTGGTCTGGGGCGGCGTTCCCGCCCTGCTCGAAGCGGACCGCCGCAGGGTGCGCCGCGTCCTGCTGGAGTGGTTCGGGTGGGCGACGGCCGTGGCGCTTTATCCAATCGTGAACGTGTGGCTCTACCTGTTCGGCCTGCTCACGCAGGAGACGTTCCTGCTCCTTGTTAAGCAGGGCTACGTCGCGCTTATCGTGCTGATGATCGTGCGCACGTATTTCCTGATGAAAGGCTCCAACCGCTCCGATGAGCAAGCCATTTACGCCCCGCTGGGCTTGACGCTGGTCGAGGCCGTCCCCTCGCGTGCTGCGCCCAGGACCCTGGAAGGACAGCGCCACGGGCGCACGGTACGCATCGTAGCGGAAGGGCGGCACAGCCTGACGCAGGTGAACGGTTCCTTACCATCTTTTCTTGTGGAATCCGGAAGTGGTAAGTTCCTGTTGCCGGATGACCTGCCCGCACCGGCGCATACCGCCCTGAAGGACCTGCGCAAAGCCAAACGCTGGACCGGCGTAAAGGTGGAGGGTGGGCCGCAGGGTGTGGTAGTGGAACGGGACGCGCGCGGCCAGAACCTGTGGCTGTACGACCTGTGGCTGGCGGAGCGGATCCTGGAGATGAGACCTTGAAGAACACCCTGCAATGGTGATAGGGAATCCGGCTATCATGAAAGGCCTGGTGAGCTGGCGGATAATTGTGGAACCCAACGATATGACAAAAGTCACATGCACTGGTCGGGGGAATTTGCTATAGTTTACTCAGTGATTAAAGTAGAAAGGCTTTGCTAACCTATCGTTGTCAGATATATCGGCACCATGAGGAGGTCCCTATTCGATAATTCTGGTTGAATATTTCCGTTCATTCTGCAACCTAATGTAGTTGAAATCCTACTCGCCAAAGGAGATCCACTGATGAAACTTCAAATCCATCGAGGAGTTTTTTTTATAGTTGTGTTGCTGGTTGCCAGCCTGGCCTGCGGGGGAAGCGTGTCCTCCCCAGCCCAGCCCGAAGTGGCTTCGCCGATCCCAACCGATGCGTCGCTCCTGTTCCAGGACGACTTCACGAACACCTCCGGGGCCTGGGGCCGGGTCTGGGATTCGGCCGATGGCAGCAGCACAGGGTACGAGGATGCCGGCTACCGCATCCTGGTGAACAAGACCCAGAACATTTCCTGGGGCGTGACCGGCAGCCAATCGTTCGAAGGGGACGTGGTTATTGAAGTCGATGCCGTCAAGCAGGGCGGAGCGCCGGATGGTTTCTTAGGGATCGTGTGCAGGGATGAGCAGGTCGATGGCCAGGAGCATTTCTATTTTCTGGTCTTCGACGGGAACGGCGCGGCCTCGATCAACAAGCTGGCTGACAACAGCGTGTCGAGCCTGAGCAATGCGCAGGCCGACCCGGTTCCGGCTCTCAGTGCGGGCAGTACGGTTCACCTGCGTGCCGAGTGTGTCGGCAATACCTTGAGCCTGTATGTGAACGA
>Ga0307425_1001834_pt1 | contig 12363 bp, 9 predicted proteins | sample SalMarWE160330MG_FD_202152 | JGI IMG/M metagenome (GOLD analysis project Ga0307425, IMG submission 202152) | Salt marsh sediment microbial communities from the Plum Island Ecosystem LTER, Massachusetts, United States - WE1603-30 | ecosystem: Environmental > Aquatic > Marine > Intertidal zone >... | reverse complement strand
CTTGCCGACCGCTTCCTTATCCTTCACCTCGATCATGAGCGCCGCCGGTGGCACATCCAGGCCGCCGGGTATCCACGCAGCAACAGCGACCTCGCCACCCAGCGCGGGGAAAACCTCCTTCGCCAGGTCCCGCCCAAGGAACTCCTCGATCGCGGCAACGCCCTCGTGGAATCCCCGCACGTCGTCCGGATCGCCACCAAGCAGTTCACAGCTCTTGGCCACCGTCGCCACGAAGTCACTGTAGGTCTGGCTCAGGCTGCCGAGGCTCAGCGCGGTGTAGAAGCAGGCATCGGCGTCGATGTACCGGAGGCTCTTGAGCGGGGCGGCGCGAGTCAGCGCGCCGGCGATCCCGCCCTGGACGCCGCTGCCGAAGCAGCACATCGTCGTGCTCCCGTCACCGGGCCCGAACGAGACGCCCACACCGATTCCCTCGAACTCCTCGAAGCCGCAGACGGCGCGCGCCATGCCCCACGACCGGTTATAGGACCCGCTCCACCCCCTAGCCATGTGGGACTTCTTCTGCTGGCGGTCAATCGCGCCTAGGTCGACGTAGCCCATGACGTCGGCCCCCGCCAGCGCGCGCTCGACTTGCTGAAACCGCGGGTTCGTCGCGAGTGATCGGCGCGGCGCCTTGTCGAGCGCCTCGATGTCGGCCACCGGCGAGTCACTGAGCGTTGCCAGCACGAAGACCCCGTCCCGAACGCCGAACACGGCCGCCTCATCGCCGGCCCGCTTGGAACCCACCTGGGTGAAGGTGGCGCCACCAATCGCGACATCTTTTCGCTCATACCGCGTGTCCATCCATGGGTGGATGGTCTCCTCGAGATAGCGCTCGAGCGCGGCCTCGTTGCCTGACACGTCCGCGAGCGTCAGGAGATGAGGCGAGAGACCCTCGAAATCGGGCTGGCCCCACACAAGCGCCGCCTCTCCGGCCGGGATCGCCAGGGCCGGCTCGACGAACTTCTCGTAGAAGCCCCGCGTCCTATCGACCACCATCGGCGGCAGCAGGTCGTCGAAAAAGCCCTCACGCAGCACGACTTTGCCGAGCGGCAGCGCCTTGAGCTTCTCAAGCAGCGCGGGCACGTCGCGCACGGAGGCGAAAATGGCCGTCTCCTCGGGCAGCAGCGCCTCGAACCCGTGCCCCGCGCCGATCGGCAGCTCGGGCTCGGCCGCCTCATCAATCCCAGCCAACACCGGAAGGCCAAGCACGGCCAAAACGGCCAAAGAGAGAACTGCTCTAACCCACGTCATGGTATCCCTCCCCGTATGCCGAGGTCCGCGTCGAGCCTCGGCCGTTCTATTCGTCTGCGGCGCGACCGTCGGTCTGAGGATGCGTCGGCAGGGTGAGGTTTTCAAACGGCCTGAACGCCTTATCGAGCACGTCCGTATACACCTGCGCCAAGCGCCTCGAGCGCTCGGCGACCATGTCGTAGAGCCGCTCGGGCGAGGCGAGCACCTCGGGCGACAGCAGCTCGGCATAGAGAGGTTGCTCGCGCCAGCGCACCGGCGGCAGCGGCTGCGCCGCCAGACGCGTGATGCGCACGTACGGCTTGAGCACGAACGGCGGGTCGGCCGACTCGAGATCGCCGAGAATCGCCTCGGCCTCGTCGAGGCGGCCGCACGCGATCAGCGCCTCGGCTTCCTGATAGAGGGCCACGCGCCCGCCGAGCTGCGGGTCGATTGCGTCGGCGAGCCCGCGCTGCATCGCGCTGAGCTCGGCGATCGTGCGCTCGTTCCCCTCGCGCATGCCGAGGATGACCTTCAGCTTCTGCAGTGTCGTCAGCGTCTCGACCGCGCTGGCCCGCACGCCGTTGTGCGCCGCGGCCCTGCCGCCCTCGTGCACCACGTGCCGGGGCCAGACCAGACGACCGAGAACAAGCCCGACCACCAGGATCGCGCAGGCCGCTGCAACCTGCCACGCGCGCGGGGAGATCGCGTCCACGACGACGCGGACGTCGAGCACCGGGAGGCGAATCGGCCGGGGCTGCTCGCCGCGCTCGGCACGCTTCTCAACGGCCTCGGTGAACCCTTCGGGCAGTGGCCGCGACTTCCACCCGCGTGCCGCGCCAAGTGCCTTTCGCATGCGGTCGTACTCGACACTGCACGCCGAGCAGAGCCCCAGGTGGGTCTTCACGATGCCGCGTGTCTGGCCATCAAGTTCGCCGTCGATGTACGCGACGAGCTGTTTCTGGACCGCCTTGCACCTCATGACTTCGTCTCTCCAAAAAGCTCGGCCCCGACCGCGCTCAGGCTCCCCGCCAACCGCTGCACGGCCAGGTGCTTGCGCGAGGCGACCGTGCCGACCGAGCACCCGAGCACCTCGGCGATCTGCTTGTAGCTCAGCGCCTCGTAGAAACTCAGCACGAACACCATCCGCAGCTTCTCGGGCAGCTCACCGACGGCCCGGCGCACGCGCCGCTCGAGGTCGCGCCGGCCGGCCTCCTCGGCCGGCGACGGCGACGGATCGGCCACCGTCTCAGCCGCGAGCGCTGCCGGGTCGCCGGCCGCCACGCTCGATGCGTCGAGCGGCGCCACCTTGCGCCTGCGGCGCCGCCACTCCATCCGGCACAGGTTGCCCACGATCCGATACAGCCATGGCGAGAAGCGCCGCGCCGCATCGAACGTTGCCTTCCGCGTATAGACCGCCAGGAACGCCTGCTGCGCCAGGTCCTGCGCGAGCGCATGATCGTCGATCAGTCGCCACGCGTAGTTGATCACCTTGGCCCCGTGGCGCTCCACGAGCACCGTAAACGCGTGCTCACCGCCGCCCTGGAAAGCCCGCATCAGGTCCTCGTCGGACGGAGGCGGCCCCATGTCGAGCTCCAGTTGCGGCTTCACGTCTCTCGTATGCGTTCCGGACGCCATTTGTTCACCCCAGAGCAGGCGTAGACCCGGGCCCCGGCATCGCCGCGCGCTTCTCGTCGGGAAAACACGTCGCGCGTCACGCGCATGCCTGCGTAAGTATAGCCACCGCGCACGAGCACGGCGAGAAAATTGAAAAAATCGCTTGCAGCTCCGCGGCGCCACGACTATAATCTGGCGACTTTCGCCGGCGAGAATGAAGGCTCTGTGAATAGCGTGTGAATAAGCTGTGGACCCGCCGTGCGTCGCCGGTGCAGACGGCTGATGCCCGAGCGGATCCCGCGGTGCTTGTGTCCTGATCCTCGACTTGAGAGGGTCCCCCACGGCGTGGGGAGCACCGTTACCTCACGAGGCCCGCCGGCCCGAGAGTCATGCACCTGAAGTAAGCGCATCATCAAGTCGCGTGGGCATAACTGTCTGTCGGCTGGGAGGAGGACGGGCGTGCGTGGTCTCGCTGCCACCATGGTTGCCGGGGACCGCGCCGTCTTATTTCAGCACCGTCGGCTTCACGCGGGTGCAAGCCCCTCGCCGCACTAAGAGGAGAGACCGGTGGAGTTGCTGTCCCTGTGGGAGTCCGTGCTCGACGAGGTCAGGAACGGCGTAAACCCGCACACGTTCGAACGCTGGTTCGGCCAGTGCGTACCGACGCGGCTCGAGGCCGACCGCCTCGTGGTCGAAGTGCCCAACATCTTCGTCCGCAACTGGATCGCCGACCACTACGCCGACGCGCTTGCGGGTGCGCTCGAGCACTTGCTCCCCGAGCGCCCGCCGCGGCTCGAGCTGACGATCAACGAGGAGCTCGAGCGCCGCGACCCACCGGTGCCCGAGCCGGATGAACCGGCCGGCGGCAATGGGCAGAGCCCACTGAGCGCCGGCAACGGCAACCACTTCAACCCGCGCTACACGTTCGACAACTTTGTCGAGGGCGGGTGCAACCGCTTCGCGCGCGCCGGCTGCATGGCGGTCGCCCAGGCCCCGGCCAGAGCCTACAACCCGTTGTTCATCTACGGTGGGACGGGCCTCGGCAAGACCCACCTGATGCACGCGATCGGCCAGCACATGTTGGGCTGCAACCAGCATGACCGCGTCATGTACACCTCGAGCGAGTACTTCACCAACCACCTGATCACCAGCCTGCAGAACCGCCGGATGGAGCAGTTCCGTCAGCACTACCGCACGATGCGCGCCCTGCTCATCGACGACATCCAGTTCCTCTGCGGTAAGGAGCAGACCCAGGAGGAGTTCTTCCACACCTTCAACTCGCTCTTCGACGCCCGCAGCCAGATCATCGTCTCGTGCGACCGCCCGCCCGCCGAGCTCGACCGCATGGAGCAGCGCCTCATCTCGCGCTTCGAGTGGGGCCTCGTCGTCGATCTGCAACTCCCCGACTTCGAGACGCGCGTCGCCATCATCCGCAAGAAGGCCGAGGGCGAGAAGGTCGATATCAGCGACGACGTCGCCTACTTCCTGGCCGACCGGATCCGCTCCAACGTGCGCCAGCTCGAGGGCGCGCTGATCCGGGTCGCCTCGTACGCCTCACTCATGACGCTGCCGATCACCGAGTCCCTGTGCAATAGCGTGCTCGAGGACATCCTGGTCGCTGAGCAGCGTCACGAGATCTCTCTCGACGACATCCAGCGGCGCGTCGCCGAGCACTTCGACATCCGGGTCGCCGACATGAAGAGCTCGCGGCGCCCCAAGTCGATCGCCTTCCCGCGCCAGATCGCCATGTACCTCGCGCGCCAGCTCACGGACAGCACCCTCCAGGAGATTGGCGAGGCGTTCGGCGGCAAGGACCACTCAACCGTCATCCACGGCCACCGGCTCGTCGAGAAGCGCCTCGAAGACGACGCGAAACTGCGGCTCACCGTCGCCTCCCTCTCCAAGAGCCTCCAGAAGTAGCCGGCCGTGAAGGATTCTGCTTGCCCCCGGTCGGCACCGTGCTAGCATCCTGCCCCGAGGTCGAGCACGTGGACAGCCGCGCGCTGAACCACACGGACTCCATCAGCAGATCTGAGCACCTGGGCCACGGCGCTTCCCCTGGCCCTTCCACGTGTCCACACGCTCTGTGACGACGACGAACTCGAACAGCGAGACGTGGTCAGGGAGAAGCACCCTGGGCACCCACTGAGGAGACGCCATGAAAGCGTCCGTCCAAACCAAGGATCTCCTCGAGGCGGTCCAAAAAGCACAGACGGTTGTCAGCACCAAGACCACGCTGCCGATTCTGTCGAACGTTCTCCTTGCAACCGTCGACAACGCACTCGTCCTCACGGCGACGGACCTTCAGGTCGGCATTCGCTGCAAGAGCGACGCGCGGGTCAGCGAACAAGGTGCCTCGACCATCCCGGCGAAGACGCTTTTCGCCATCCTGCGTGAACTCCCGGACGCCGACGTCACGCTCGAGATCAACGACAAGGACATCGCGTCGATCTCCTGCGCGAGCTCTTACTTCCGCATTCTCGGGATGTCGAAAGATGAGTTCCCCAAGCTGCCGGAGTTTCTCGAGAAGGAGTCCTTCACCATCGGCCAGGAGCTTCTCAACGGCATGCTGCGCAAGACGGCGTACGCCATCTCGCGCACGGACGAGCGCTACGCGCTCACCGGCCTGTATGTCGTGGTGGCCGAGCACGTGCTCACACTCGTCGCCACGGACGGCCGCCGGCTCTCGAAGACGTCGGCCGAGCTCGGGCCGGACGTCAAGCTCAAACGCGACTTCATCGTGCCGCTCAAAGCGGTCGACGAACTCCAGCGGATGCTCGGCGATGATGGTGACGTGCGCATCTTCCTGACAAAGAACCAAGTCGCCTTCCAGGTCGACGGTGTGCTGCTCGTCTCGCGCCTGATCGACGGCACGTTCCCCGACTACGAGCGCGTGATCCCGGAGGCCTCGCTACAGAAGGTGCAGCTCGATCGGCGTGAGTTCGCCCAGGCCATCTCCAGGGCCGCGCTTCTCACGACACAGCAAACACATCTGATTCGGCTGAGTCTGGGCGAGGGCCGGCTCGTGATCAGCGCCAGCTCACCGGAGCTTGGCGAGGCGCGCGTGAGCATGCCGGCCAAGTATGAGGGCAACGACCTCGAGATCGGCTTCAACCCCGACTTCCTCAAGGATCTCGTCGCCTGTATCGACGAGGACACGGTTCTCCTCGAGCTGACGGACCCGCTCAGCGCCGCTATCGCCCGCAGCGGAGCCACCTCTGTGCATCTGGTCCTGCCGATGAGACTCCAGGGAACGGACTAGCACCAGCGGCCTGCTTCACTGGGATCACGCATCAGTAGCCTCATCGCCGTGCCAGCGTTGTGTCAACGACGTGCCGCCATACGCCGTGCACGAGGTCGAAAATTCTGTTTGCGCCCGGTTGGCAGCGTGTTAGCATTTTGCCTCGAGGTCGACTGTGTGGGCCAGTGTAGGCTTGTCCACGCTGACTCCACTAGCGGCCCAGAGTACCTGGACCAGGGAGGTGTTCCTGGCCCATCCACATATCCACGCGCTCTACGACGACTACGAATTGAAATAACTAGAAGAAGTCGACAGGAAGCTTTGTGGGCATGTGTTGAGGAGCAAGCATGAAAACATCGGTCCAAACGAGGGATTTACTCGAAGCGGTCCAGAAAGTACAGACGGTCGTCAGCAGTAAGAGCACGTTGTCGATCCTGTCGAATGTCCTGATCGAGACCGTTGACAATGCCCTTGTACTCACAGCCACCGACCTTCAGGTCGGGGTACGCTGTAAGACGGCAGCACGGGTCAAGAAGGAAGGGGCGTCTACCATTCCAGCAAAGACGCTGTTTGCCATCTTGCGCGAGCTGCCGGAGGGGGAGGTCAAGATCGAGATCAGTGAGAAAGACATCGCTTCGATTACGTGCGGTGATTCGTATTTCCGCGTTCTCGGCAGCTCAAGGGACGATTTCCCCAAGTTGCCCGAGTTCCTTGAAAAGGAGTCGTTCACCCTCGGCCAGGCGCTTCTCAAGGACATGCTGCGCAAGACAGCCTACTCGGTCTCACGCGAAGACAACCGCTACGCGCTCATGGGCATGGACGTGGTGATCGAGAACCGCGTGATGATGCTTGTGGCGACCGATGGGCGGCGCTTGTCGAAAATCTCGGCCGAGCTTGGCGCAGACGTAAAGCTCAAGCGCGACTTCATCGTGCCTCTGAAGGCCGTCGAGGAGCTGCAGCGCATGCTCGGCGACGAGGGCGACGTGCGTGTTTTCCTGGCGAAAAACCAGGTCGCCTTCCAGCTCAACGACGTGCTCCTTGTCTCGCGCCTTATCGACGGCGCGTTCCCCGACTACGAACGTGTCATTCCCGATACCTCACCGCAGAAGGCCGAGCTCGACCGGCGCGAGTTCTTCCAGGTTGTGCGGCGGGCGGCGCTGCTGACCACCGATCAGGCGAACCTCGTACGGCTCGCTTTCAGCAAGGGGCAGCTCATCATCACGTCGAGCTCGCCCGAGGTCGGCGAGGCGCGGGTGAGCATGCCGGCCAAGTACGACGGCCCCGAGTTGGAGATCGCGTTCAACCCCGACTTCCTCAAAGACGTGCTGGGCAGCATGGACGAGGAGGTCGTGAGTTTGGAGCTCGCCGATTCGCTCAGCCCGGGCGTCATCCGCGGCGAAGGATCGTTCCTGCACGTGATTATGCCGATGCGGCTCCAGGACACCGAGTAGCCAGCGGGCGCCATTTGCTTGCCGCGCAGGCGCAACGGCCCGCGCCAGCACGACGTACCCGGAGCCTGCCCTCCTGACCAGCACTTGCCGCGCGCAGCGTTCACGCCGGGAGTTGGTGTGCCAAGAGACGGCCTCGGTGGGCGCTGCCACGACGAGAAAGCGCTTGACGCAGCCGACGACGACCGCCTAGACTACACCGTGAGAATCGCCACCGCACGCCGCCAGATAGGCGTCGTGTATCGCGCGCCAGGCGGGTGCGGCGGTGGCGCTGATGAGAGAGGACACGCAGTGGCGCGAGGCAAGACGCAGCCGGTTCGTGCACTCCTCGGCGGCATTGTCCGCGCCTGGGAGAAGCGCTCGGGCGGGCCGATCGAGCGGATCATCATCTCCTGGCCCGAGGTGGTCGGCGACGCGATCGCCGCGAACACGCGCCCGTTCGAGCTTGACGAGAAGCTCCTGATCGTGGAGGTACGCGACACGATCTGGCGCGACGAGCTTGCGCGGTTTTACAAGGGGCAGATCTTGCGGAAACTAAATAAACAACTCGGCGGCGCCTTTGTGCGCGACCTGCGTTTCCGCGTGGCCACGGACCCGTCAACCTGGGAGACCCACTAGATGGTCAAGGCCGCCAAGAGGACGAAGGACACGAAGAAGGCCACAGGGAAGAGGCCGGCGAAGCCGACAACGGAACCGCGCGCGAAGAAGAAGCCGGTTGCGAAGACCGCCGACGTGCAGCCGGCCGACGCTGGGTCGCCGCCGCGGTCGAACGCCCCTGCCGCTCCGCCCAAGGCGGAGAAGGCGTATACCGCCACGAGCATCCAAGTGCTCGAGGGCATCGACCACGTCCGCAAACGCCCCGAGATGTACGTGAGCGATACCGGCGCGACCGGCCTGCATCACCTCGCGCGCGAGGTCGTGGACAACTCGATCGACGAGGCGATGGGCGGCTACTGCGACCGGATCGACGTGCGCATCCACGCCGATAACAGCATCAGCGTCATCGACAACGGTCGCGGCATCCCCGTCGACATGCACGAGACGGTCAAGAAACCGGCGCTCGAGGTGGTTCTGACGATGCTGCACGCCGGCGGCAAGTTCGACCACGAGTCATACAAGATGAGCGCCGGCCTGCACGGCGTCGGCGTCTCGTGCGTCAACGCGCTGAGCGAGTGGCTCGAAGCCGAGGTCTCGACCGGCGGCAAGGTCTACAAGATGCGCTTCGAGCGCGGCCGCACCGCCTCGCTGCTCGAGGAGATCGGCAAGCGCAAGCGCACGGGCACCAAGATCACGTTCAAGCCCGATCCGCTCATCTTCAAGGACGCCGCGTTCAGCTTCGATACCTTGGCCGGCCGCTTGCGCGAGCTCGCCTTCCTGAACGCGGGCGTCACCATCACGGTCAAGGACGAGCGGGCCGACAAGGCCGAGCGCGACGAGACGTTCCGCTACACGGGCGGCCTGATCAGCTTCGTCGAGCACCTGAACAAGAACCGCGAGGCGCTCCACAAGAAGCCCATCTACCTCAAGAGCGAGCGCGAGGACGTCGAGGTCGAGCTCGCCATGCAGTTCAGCGATTCGTACCAGGAGACGATCTACTCGTTCGTCAACAACATCCGCACCGTCTTCGGCGGCAGCCACGAGAGCGGTTTCAAGAGCGCGCTCACGCGCACGGTCAACTACTACATCCGCTCGCATAACCTGTCGAAGAACGAGAAGCTCTCGCTCACGGGCGACGACGTGCGCGAGGGCCTCGCCGCCGTGCTCAGCGTCCGCCTGCGCGACCCGAAGTTCGAGAGCCAGACGAAAATCCGCCTCACGAATCCCGAGGTCGAGGGCATCGTCCAGCAGATCGTCAACGACGGTCTGGGCGCGTTCCTCGAGGAGAACCCGCCGATCGGCCGCCGCATCGTCGAGAAGGCCGTCGTCGCTGCGCGCGCACGCGAGGCGGCGCGCAAGGCACGCGACCTCACGCGCCGCAAGGGCGCGCTCGAGAGCGGCGGCCTGCCGGGCAAGCTGGCCGACTGCGCCGAGAAGGATCCTGCGCTCTGCGAGCTGTACGTCGTCGAGGGCGACAGCGCCGGCGGCTCGGCCAAGATGGGCCGCGACCGCCGCTTCCAGGCCATCCTGCCGATCCGCGGCAAGCTGCTGAACGTCGAGAAGGCGCAGATCAACAAGATCCTCAAGAACGAAGAGATCCGCACGATGATCATGGCGATCGGCGCCGGTATCGGCCGCGAGGACTTCGACATCTCGAAGTTGCGCTACAACCGGATCATCATCATGACCGATGCCGACGTGGACGGGCTGCACATCCGCACGTTGCTGCTGACGTTCTTCTTCCGGCACATGAAGCCGCTCGTCGAGGGCGGGCACATCTACATCGCCAGGCCGCCGTTGTACCGGCTCGCCGTCGGCAAGAAGGAGCAGTACATCGAGAACGAGCGCGAGATGGACGGCTTCCTGCTCGAGAACGGCGCCGAGGGCCTCGAGCTCACCACGGTCGGGAAGGGCGGCAAGAAGTTCAGCAACGCCCAGTTCACCCGCATCCTTGAGACGCTCGTCGAGGTCGAGTACCTGCTGTTGCTCATCGCGCGCAAGGGCATCGACGTCGAGCGCTACCTTGCCGGACGGGACAAGGAGGGGAAGCTGCCCCTCTACCTCGTCAAGGTCAACGGCGACGAGCGGTTCCTCACGAGCGACCGCGAGGTGGGTGATCTCACGAAGGCCGAGGAGAAACGGCGCGGCCGGCAGCTCGAGCTCCTCGACGAGGAAGAGGAGGAACGGGAAGAGGCCGGCATCAAGATCGTCGCCGAGATCTTCGAGTCGCGCGAGCTCGAGAAGAAGATCGCCGCACTCGAAAAGCGCGGCCTCGCCTTCAAGCACTACTACGCGAACGGCGACGAGAAGCAGACGGCGCGCTACAAGCTCGTCGGCGGCGACAACGTGATCGAGCTTGGCTCGCTGCGCGAGATCGTCGACGCCGTCCGCGTGCTCGGCCGCAAGGGGATTATGATCCAGCGCTTCAAGGGCCTCGGCGAGATGAACGAGCGCCAGCTCTGGGAAACGACGATGAACCCCGAACGCCGCACGGTCATGCAGGTGACCGTCGAGGACGCGATCGCCGCCGACGAGATCTTCTCGATCCTCATGGGGTCCGCCGTCGACCAGCGCAAGGCGTTCATCGAGAAACACGCCCTGAGCGTCACCGACCTGGATATCTAGAACTCGGCCACAGATTGCACAGATGAGCACGGATAATGGCCGCTGCCGCGCGTCATTGGCGCAGCGGCGGCAAGCATCTGTTATGATCTGCGTGATCCGTGGAATCTGTGGCCAGGATCTCGATATGAACTCGCGCGCCGCTAAGATCCTCGTGCCTCTCGCCGTCGAGCTTGCCTTTGCCCTCATCATTGGCCTCATCATCGTTGCCACCGACGGCGGTTTCTATGGCCTCGGGGCCAAGGCGCTCATGGAGCGCGTCGCCGCTCGCTACCAGGACTGCCGGACCTACACGGGCACGATGCGCGAGGTGGCCGGCGAGTACCCGCGCAAGGCGCTCGCCATCGGCTCGTTCGATTGGGAGATGCGCACCTACTTCCTCGCGTTCAAGCGCCCGGAGAAGGCCGCCGGCTGCCTCAAGCACTTCGGCGGCAAGAACGTGTGGTACATCAAGAACGGCGAGCGCGAGGCGATGGTCCTCGACGAGATTGGCGGCCCCTACAAGCTCGACATGCGGTTCTGGGTCCGGATGCCGCCGCCATGGCGCGTCGCGCGCGCGCACCGGCTGCTGCGCACTAGCGCGTCAGCTGGCCAGCTCGTGCCGCGCTGCCGCTACGTCGAGCTGGAGCGCCGCCGCGGGCCGGACGGCAAGCGCTACGGCGTCATCATTGGCTACCGCAAGGACGGCGAGACGTACGTGTGGATCGACCCCGACGACTATCACATCCACGCCGTCGTGCGTGCGGGCTCGACCGACGTGATCGATTGCCCGGTGACGGAGCTGTACGAAGACGTCGTCTTCGACACGCCGGTCGATGACGCCCTCTTCGACCTCGACGGCGATGGCTTCGAGAGGCTGAAGGCATGGACAGCCGAGCGCGAGAGCGAACGTACAGACTAGTCCTCGCGTTGCTGGTCACATTCGGCCTGGCGGCGCTGCCCATCTACTGGGTTGCGCGGCTCGTCGGCCTCGACCGGCTCGTGGGGCCGCGGAATGCGCACGGGTACATGCTTTTGCTCGCCGGGATCGCGCTCACCTGCTACAACCCCAACGCGTTCGGCGTGCGGCTCGGCCGGTGGCGCGACCATGCGCGCACCTGGTGGCTGTACGCCATCGGCTTCGTGTTCCTGGGCGCGTACGTACTCGTGGTCAGGCTCATCGACCCGTTCTACCAGCCGAGGCCCGGCTGGATCGGCCTGTTCACCATCGGCCCGCTGGCCGAGGAGCTCATCTTCCGTGGCTTTCTCTTCGCCGTCCTCGTCGATCTAGCGGGAGATCGGTACAACCCGAAGCGCCTGCTCACCCGGCCCGTTGTCTGGAACGCCGTCCTTTTCGGCCTCTGGCACCTCGGCCCCCTCTACCGCGCCGCCATCGAGGGGACACCCCTCGACGCGTGGGAAGTCCTCTTCCGCGTCGCCTGGACCGGCGCCGGCGGCCTCTACCTGGCAGCCCTGCGCGAGAAGACCGGCTCCATCCTCGGCCCCGCCCTTCTCCACATGCTCTACAACCTCCTCGCCGGCTGGTGAGAGAACCTCACGCATCCTCCTTCGCCAAGGCTACCGAGGACAGGGAGCCGCCAAGCCGCAAAGGAACACGCTCGCGCCGGCACC
>Ga0307425_1001833_pt1 | contig 12369 bp, 4 predicted proteins | sample SalMarWE160330MG_FD_202152 | JGI IMG/M metagenome (GOLD analysis project Ga0307425, IMG submission 202152) | Salt marsh sediment microbial communities from the Plum Island Ecosystem LTER, Massachusetts, United States - WE1603-30 | ecosystem: Environmental > Aquatic > Marine > Intertidal zone >... | reverse complement strand
TCTCCAGAAAAAATCTTCTTAAGTACACCCTTGGGTCAAAGGCATAGTTCACATCACAGATCACACAGTCCACCCAGAGAGAAAGATCCAGAGAAAACTCAAACGGACATATTTCATACATCTCGGCGATTTCCAGAATGGTTTCACGGGTGAAAACATCCTGATGGAAAAGGGACTCCCGAGCCCCTCTAAGCCGGTCGTAGTATCTTTTGGCATAAACACATTCTTCGCCTGTGCAGTTCTTATCCGCATTAAAGCAGACCTTTTCTTTGGCGGTTATGGTGACAAACTTGATCGGGAGGCCCTTTGTGTTCAACTCCTTGAGCGTTTTTTCGGCGATCACACGCCCCGTGGTCCGAGCCGTCAAATAGAAGATCTTTTCTACATGACCTTGAGCTAAGGCCTTGATCGCCGGGAAGAGAGCAGCAATGGTTTTTCCTGTGCCGGTGGGGGCCTGGATGATCAGCTGCTCTTGATTCTTGATGGTGTGAGAGACCTCCTCGATCATTTGAAGCTGTCCTAGCCGGAAGGATGAAAAAGGAAAATCCGCGTTCAGAATTGCCTCGTTTCGAACCCTCTGCCAAGACTCGATCCTCTCCATCCAATCGAGATATTGGCTGGCCAGGTCAAGGAAAAACAGGTTCAATTCATCACATGACGCTTTCTGAGAGAAGGTCTTTATTTCCCCGGTCTCCAGTTGACAGTATGTTAACTGCGTTTGGATAGTATCGATATTGTTTTCAAGAGAATAGATAGCAGCATAGGTCTTGACCTGCGCCCAATGCAGAGGATTCTGTTCAGCAATAAAAGTATCCAGGTCTCTTCGTGTGGTCTTTATCTCCTCGATCACGACCGACCCATTCTGTCTATAAACACCATCGATGCGTCCCTGGATGTCTAAAGTTAAGGATTCGTTGTCGATACGGTAAAAAACAGGGACTTCGCTGTGGTATGAATCGGGTCGGGATTTTTGGATTTTCTGATGGGCGCGCAGCCCGTTATAACCAGATGTTCTCGAGGTAAGATCAAACACAGAAGACAGATCCCCCTGCTGCAGCAGGTGCTCAACGAACGCACGAACCGATACCCTGATGAGTTTCTTCATGTTCAATCTACTGGTAATTGTTCACCTTTTTGTCCACCTTATACACAAATCTGATTTAAATGTCAAACAAATTGGATTTCAATTGAAGGGATTATCCGGCAATTCCTGTCAAGGATTATATATCTTTATTCCACAGGGCAGGAGTCATCTTCTGAAATTTCTGAGCGCTTTTTAAACCCAGTTCGGGTTTGGGATTTGGTTTTGGTCAGCAATGTGGGACATCGCACCTGGCCGGTGATCTGCTGGGCGATCATCCCAAAGAAAAATGATTTGAGCCAAGCCCCTTTTCGCAGGCCAAGAATCAGAAAATCATGTTGATTGGCGCGCGTGGCAATGGCCTCAGCGACATCGGCGTGCTGCACGACCTCTGTTTTGGCCTCGGGGATGTTGTACATTTTGGCTGTGTTTTTCAGGGATTCTTCTGCTTTCCTAACCACGGACTTGACTGAACCTTCTGCAACGACTCTCAAAAACGTGACCTCATTCTCCTCTTGTTGGGACAAACTGTGGACGATCCGGGCTTTTAAATGGTCATGGACTTCTTGTCCGCCGATCGAGAGAAGGATTCTGCGGAAGGAAGGGATCTCTTCCGAATCGCTCTTGAGTATGGCGACATCGCAGGGCTGCCTGTTGATGATACGATGGATCACGCTGTTCTCCAGAGGGTCTTCGTCCTTCTTGTACCCCAACAAAATCAGTTGACAGGCATTTTCTTTAGCGACCTGAACGACCTCTGTGGCGACGGATCGCCCGACTTTCATTAAGAACGTGTGCGGGACCTTAAGGTCGAATGCGATCCGTTGGGCTTTGTTCATGATAGTCTGGGCTTCGCGAAGGTACGGCTCTGCTTCGGAGTATTCTGTGATATTAGGCAAAACGCTCACATTCAACGACAAGATTTCGCCCTTGCATGAACGCGCGATCCGCCCCGCCACATGCATCAGCGGAAGGACTCGCGCAGGATTCGCCAATGGGACTAAAATCTTGTAACGCCTGGTCTTTTTCAGATCAATGAGCTCCGGCGTCTGGACAAATTTGGGGACATCAGCGATTTTGACCTTCTTGGCAAACGCGAAGAAATAAATGACGAAGCCTACCAAAACCCAGGCGGCAGTAAGGAGCCATGCCGTGCTCTGATTGATGAGCTGGAAAAGGGCTAAGCCCACGCTTGTGAGAAATCCCAATATGGGAATGAGCGGAAAGAAGGGAACTCGAAAAGAAGGTAAGGTTTTGCACCTTTTCCGGTAGATGATCAACGCCACATTGACTAAAGAAAACGTCAGTAAAAACAACAAACTGCTGGCAACCCCGATCGTTTCCAGAGGGAGAAATACGGCGATACCGATGAAGAGGAAACCGCTGATGCAGATGGCGAGGACAGGCGTTCTTTTCTGGGAATGAATACGGCTGAGAATGTTGGGCAACATCCAGTCGCGGCCCATGGAGAAGGCGACGCGCGAGGAAGCGAGTACCGTGGCATTGAGAGCGCTGAGCGTTGCGAATAGCCCTCCAAACAAAACAAGGACGATCCCAAAGGCAGGCATAAAGCTTTGCGCGGCTCGAATGATCCCGATTTCCTGGTATTTCCCCAGCAACTGCCAGGATGACAAACCTTCTGAGGGAGGGACAGCGCCTATAGAGACGAATACTACGAGAAGATAGATGCTCATGGTTATGGCCAGAGAATAGAGGATCGCTTTAGGGATCGTTTTTTGCGGTTCGCGAACCTCTTCACTGACTGTGGCGATAAGGTCGTATCCTTCAAAAGCGATGAACGTCAGTCCCATGGCTGCCAGAACACCCGTGAAACCCATGGGAAAGAGAGGCTTGAAATTTGCCACTGTGGTGGATGTGCTTGATAAGACCTGTTTGAGGCCGAAAAAAATGAAGACAGCGAGCACGGCGATTTTTGCCAGAGTGATGATGTTTTCGGTCTTCCCGCTGGCATGAGTGCCGATGATATTCACCGAAATAAAAAGAAAACTGACGACGATGGTCATGAGAGCTACAGAACCATGTCCCCCAAGGACTTTAGTCAAAGCATTGCCGATGACCGGCATGTATCGGGAAGTGAATTCCATGAAATAGCTGCCAAAGCCTTTCGCGTAGAGGCTGCAAGCAACGATGTAGGCGAACCAGAGCATCCATCCCGATGTAAAAGCGATGGAATTAGGCATCACCTTCTTGATAAAGGAATATCCACCTCCGGCCTCTGGAATAGCGCTGGACAATTCGGCATAACTCAATGCCGTGAAAAGAGTGATGACTCCGTTCAGACCAAAGGCGATCAGGGCGGCCGGGCCTGCATTTCCTGCGGCAATTCCGGTGAGGACAAAAATCCCTGCTCCAATCATAGCCCCCACACCTATCATCGTCGCCTCAAAAAGGCCGAGGTGCCGGGCTAGCTGAACGGGTGGAAGTTTAGGAGAAACGATCTTATTGTTCTTTTCCAATTTTTATCACCTCCACATTCTTTCGCATTTGAACATGATCTCTCTAAGGCTCCTTTTCCCCATAAAAGATGTGGAAAGAATCATAGGCACAGGTCAATCTAAGATTGTCTTCCGAGAGCCGAAAAATTTCTGGAACCAGGATTTAACATCACCTGTGTATTTTTTAGTCAATATGATTGGTGTGTTTAGCTGGCGCACAATTTGGGCGGGAAGGTCTCCGAAAAACGCACGCCTTATCAAACCCTCTTCGGGTGCGCCCATGATGATCAGGTCATGATGCTGCGTTTCAGTCAGGATTGCCTGCATGATATTGTTGGTCTTCTGAACAACAATCTTGTAGCGGTTGGGATCGATGTCGTCGGAATGTTTCTGAAGCTCCTCGTAATACCTGCTCCTTATGCCCTCGGAATCATCGCTTGCCGTGGCATGAAAAAGCACAATCGGCCGGTGGTTATCACCCATCAAAGCTTCGGCAACTTTGAGGGAGAGAAGGGCATACCGGATACTGCTCACCGGAATAAAAACTCTGTTTATTTGTGTGTCTTTCGTTGGGGCTTTACAGATAAGGCAGATATCACACACCGTGTTAAGAATGATTTCGTCCAGAATAGTCCCAAACGCCCTGTCTTGTCTGCTTCTGTCTCCTTCCCATCCTAAGATCATCAAGTCGATCTTGCGTTCCTCGCATGTTTCGATGATGGCTTTGGGGACGTTGTGGGTCAGCTTCACTAATGAATAAACAGGAATTTCCTCAGGCTCCGCCATCTCGACCGCCATAGAAATCAAAGCTCTGGAATTGTTGAGATATTTTCTTCCCTCGCTCGGAGGAAGCTGGGGTGGGACTTTTATGACATTCAGAACGGTTATATCGGCTGTGTAGGCCTTGGCCATCCGGATGGCGAACCTCTGGAGCTGCTGGACGGTTTTTTCATTCGCCACAGGGACAAGGATATGAAAGTTACAGGGACCTGCTTGGAATACAGGGCGTTCAACATGAACAATAGGCTCGGCTTTGATGGCAAATTCCTTTCTTTTTGAGTACACATAGTAGATAAAAATTCCGAAAAGGATATACCCCACGCACACCCAAACACCGAGAGGTCTATAAAAAAACAGGAAGACGGCTAGAACAAGATTAAAAAAAGTGGCTACGATAGGAATGATGGGGAACAGAGGAACTTTAAACCCTCTGTCCAGGTCAGGCCGGTTTTTGCGAAGGTTGATGATAGCAAGGTTCACAAAAATAAAAAGCAGCAGGAACATGGCATCTGTGGCGCTGGCAATATCTTCGATGGGTAAGGCCACAGCCATGAGGATGATGAGCGCTCCTGAAATAAAAACAGCCATATAAGGGGTTCTCTTTATATGGTGGATCTTGGCAAATATTCCGGGTAAATTGTGGTCGCGCCCCATGGCAAAGCTGACTCTAGAGGATGAATACACGGTGGCGTTGAGAGCGGACATTGTCGAGAACAAACCCCCAATGAGAAAAATGATCCTTCCCAGTTTTCCCATCATGAAATGTTCCGCGGCTTCGATCATGGCCAGCTCTCCCTTTTGACCAAGATACTGCCAAGTGGGTTCCCCCCCCTCGGGGCTCACAGCTCCGATAGCCACAAAGGCAACAAGAACATAGATGGGGACAACGATCAAAAGCGAAAGAAAAATGGAGCGGGGAATATTCTTTTTGGGGTTTTTCACTTCTTCACCGCATTGGGCGATGATCTCGTATCCTTCAAAAGCAATGAAGGTCAATCCCATGGCCATGATGATCCCGATGGCTCCTTTCTGGAAAAATCCGCTGAATTGGGACTGCCACGGTTCCGGAGTCTTGCCGGCGAACATGGCATAGATCCCGAATCCTATAAAAAGAGCAATCACGATGATTTTGACGATCGTCACAAAGGATTCTGCCTGGCCTGTTTCTTTCGCGCCCCTGTAATTGATCCAAACAAAAAGTAACGTGACTCCTACAGAAACAGCTTTTGCGGCCAGGATATTCGATTCGCTGTTGGCTAAAGAAAATATTTTTGAAAAATCAACGCCGGCAAGATGGAGAAGGTCGACAGCAAAAGTCCCAAAAGCCACCGCATACAGAGAGCAGGCCACGGCATGCGCAAACCAGCTGATCCATCCCGATAAAAAACCGTTGGGTTGGGGCAGGGCCTCCTTCACCCATAAATATCCTCCCCCGGCCTCTGGAAAACAGGAGCCGAGTTCCGCATACGACATGGCTGTCAATCCTGTAACAAATCCATTGAACGTAAAAACCAAAAGCAAGGCAGGGCCGGAAACCCCAGCAGCCAAGCCGGTGAGGACAAAAATTCCCGCTCCGATCATGGCGCCAACGCCTATCATTGTGACGTGCATCAACCCCATGTCACGGGCAAGTTCTGCGACGGGTCTTTTGGCAGCCGTGGGGCTAGTTTCTGGCACAGGGCAACTGTTGTCTTTCATCGTCATTGACCTTTCAACAGAAGATAGTGCACGAGACTTCTTTGAATATACTTTATTTTGTTTTTTTCCATGATATTCCTTTATATCTCTTAATAAAATTCCATGGATTATTCAAGATATAAATGGATATGTGTGAAATTTTGGATTGATTTCCGCTGTTAAGCTCTTTTCCCCGGCCCTCTGAAGCTATGATCGATCCAAGAAGACCCTGACCCGTACTCTTCTTTGAAGCTTTTGCACACTGGACAAAGGGAAAATTTTGGGTGTTGGTCCTTCTTTATTGGAAATTTCTTTTTGCAACGAAAGCATCTTGCGTGTTTCGCCATATTCGACTCCTGCATACCCACCCACTATGCTCATAACGCTGTTTCTCGTTCATCTGTTGAAGGTTTATGACTGTTGATCGATTGAGTGTCTCCAACAGTTGTTATCGAGTATGTATTGCCTTAATTCAAAATCGTACTCCATGCTATCATTTTTTTGTTATATGTCAATATTTTTTCCTGTATCCGTTTGTTTCAAATCATTAAGAACACATCCGTTGAAAATTCTCCCTTTAAAAAAAGATTGCAGCTAACTGCCTGTTGTCCCGCCGGGTCGGCAAAAGCACTGGCCGATTGACCCTAAAATTGGCCTGTGATATATGTAATGAAGCAGCGTTTTAAATAGGAACTTGATGAGCTTTGTGTATAACTTACTTGGTCTGGGCCTTTTGTTGCTCTTTTCCGCTTTTTTCTCAGGATCAGAAACAGCTCTCTCAGCCTTGAGCAAGATACAAATTCAGAGGATGAAATCAGCAGATGGCCAATGTCGTTCTGCGGTCATCAAATTTTTGGACGAACCGCGCAGGCTTTTCATCACTGTCCTGTTCGGAAACACACTCGTGAATTTAGCCTTTATCAGCATCACAGGCTCACTCATCTATGAAACTCTTTTTCGCGGACAAAATCCCGCTTTTGCCTATGTTGTGGCCATTCTTTTAGAAACAGGTTTACTCTTGATCTTTGGAGAGATCACTCCAAAAACTTTTGCCATTAAGCATGCCGAAAAGCTGTCACAAATCGTAGCTCCCCCGCTTTGGTTGTTCTCTAAACTCATCTATCCTTTCAGAAAAGTTTTGCGCTCGATCACGGATCTCTTACTTCCTCTTTTCGGAGTCCACAGCATGGTTGACGAGACACCGATTACGAGCGAAGAAATTCGATCGATCGTAAGAACAGCCGAAGAGAACGGAGCCCTCGATGAAAAAGAGGAAGAACTCATCCTCAACATCATCGAGCTCCATGACACGAAGGTCAAAGAAATTATGATTCCAAGGGTGCAGATGATGTGCGTCGAGGTGTCTGAATCCATCCTGGATGCATTCATAAAGGCCAAAAATGCAGGTTACTCCAGGCTTCCTATATACAGGAAAGAAATCGACAATATATGCGGAATTTTTTATATCAAAGATCTTCCTCGATGGAAAGACATAAACTTAGAAAAACTTAATAAAAAAAACATCTATGAGTTCACTCTGGACGAGTTTCTCAATCACCAGAATTTTCTCAATTCTCTCAATCCCGAGCATGAGAACACCCTGATCCGAGTCCCTTTTTTTGTTCATTTAACCAGAGACTGCGGGACTTTATTGGGGGAAATGACCCGAAAGAATCAACCCATCGCCATCGTCTTGGACGAATATGGGGGTGTCTCAGGAATGGCCACGGCAGAAGACATTGTTGAGGAGGTCGTCGGAGAGATCGTGGACGAATATGACGCGATCCCGCCCAACTTGATCATCAAAGATCCCTCTGACCCTTCCAGCTTTCTGGCCTCGGGATCTACGAACCTTCGGAACATCAATAAACATCTCAAGCTCGATTTGGATCTTTCTGTTGCGGATACAATCGGTGGATATGTCATCAGTCTTCTGGGTGCAATTCCCATTGTTGGCGAAAAAAAAGCAGATGATCCCCACAATGTGTCGTTTGAAGTCCTCAAGATGAAGGGCAAACGGATAGAGCTCCTAAAAATTCAGCCAAAGAAGAGGAATACGGGAAAAGAGACTTCCTCCTCCTCCTTTATGGTTTCCCTTCTCCTTTTCGGTTTTTGTATAACATTCCTTCATCCATCTTTCGCAGCGGGGGATGTCTCTTCAGGCACACAGCCTGTAGCCGTTTTCGTGCTCCTCCTGATAATATCCCTCGGCCTCCTTGCATTTTATGCGGGTTCTGAAACCGCTGTTGTTTCCGCATCGCGAGCCAAAATCAATGTGCTCGCTCAGTATGGAGATAACCGCGCCAGAATCATTAAGAGACTCCTCCAAGAACCCAATAAAATGCTGGGAATCGTGCTTGTCGGCACGAACTTAATGGCTGTGGCAGCTGGTGTGGCAGGGTTACGTCTGACCCAGCATGCTCTTACAGGCAACGAAAAACTGATAGAAATCGTGAATACCTTAATCATGACATTCATCATTCTTCTTTTCTGTGAGATCCTTCCCAAAACAATATTCAGGGCGAAAGCAGACACTCTTGCCTTAAAAAGCGCTTTTGGATTGCGTGTGTCTTCTGTGTTCCTCTATCCCATCGCTTTGCTAGTCACCAAGATCACCGATCCATTGATCAGGATGGCTAGAGATGAAAACAGGGAGGAAAGATTCCGTAGTATGCGTGAGGAACTCAAACTACTGGCCAAGATGGGAGAAGAAGAAGGAACACTCAAAAAAGCACAACTCCGGATGATCCACAGCATCCTGGATTTGGAAAGCCGGAAGGCCGGAATGATCATGACTCCCCTGGTCGACATTGTTGCCGTCCCTGAGAACTGTGATCATGATTCTTTCCTGAAAACAGTGGCGGCTACAGGCTTTTCTCGCATTCCAGTCTACAAAGACAGGATCGATAACATTGTCGGTCTGGTCAACGTCTTGGATATCTTGCATACAAAAAGTCAGCCACCGACCATTTACCCTCACATCCAAAAAAGTATCCTCCATATCCCCAAATCCAAAAATATTTTCCCTCTATTAAGGCAGCTCATAACAACCAAAAAATTTATGGCCTTTGTTGTGGACGAATATGGAGGCGTGGTCGGGCTAGTGACCATTGAGGATCTGGTCGAAGAGATCATGGGTGATATCCGCGATGAGAAAGACATCGAAGAGGAAAAAGTCATTCGCAAGATCAGCGATCGAGTGATCGACTCTGAGGGAAAGGCCGAAATATATACCTTGAATCACACTTTTGATGTCTCGATCCCGGAAGGCGACTACGAGACAATCGCAGGATATCTTATCGAAAACATGCAAAAAATCCCCAAACAGGGTGAGAATTTTGAGACGGATGACTTCAAGATCCTGATCTTGGAAGCGAATGAGAAAAGAATCAAACGCGTCAGGATCTTAATGAAGTGAGTGAAGGGTTATACCGAAAACATCTCAATAACGACACAACTTTGGCACTGGTCCTTATCAATGTTTTTTTGGGAATTTTTCATAATACAAGAGATGCCAATTAGTCCCATCAATGCAATAACGATATTTTAAATATTTATTTGTTGCTGAGAACAGGGTGAGCATTGAAGAACGCATCATCTAAATGGAATCCGTTCAACTTGAAAGAGACCATGCTTTAAAGGTATGATGATATTGAAATAACTCGCTAAAGATATCAGCTGGTAGGCTCTTTCCATTCAACGATTCTTTCCGAGACAGACCGATGCACGGAGTTCTTCAGACTACTCAAAAGAGAGACAAGAAGCGGAGGAAGCGCGTTCTTTACGGGCTTCTTATTTTCCTGACGATTGCCCTAGTCGGAGGAGTCATTAGTCTCCAAACGACAAAATTCAAGTCGTACGTATTTTCCAGAATCGACCGCCTCCTTCGAACAAATGCCAACCTGTCTATTTCCGCCGGATCTTTTGATCTTAACGTGTTCCGTCTCAGCGCCTCGTTCGAGGAGCTGAAAATTATTCCGTTAGCTCCAGAGGATTCGATCTTACAAAGTTTTGACGCTCAAAAGCTTTCCGTCAATCTTTCACTCATGACATTGCTCGGAAAAAAGGTTCATATTCAGAAATTTCACATCACAGAGCCTAAGGTGCGGCTCAGCGCGAAAAAGAGGATGCCCTCCTCGACGAAAAAAGTCAAACCGCCCAGGAATAAGCCTTTTTCCCTCAGGATTGACGATTTTCAGCTGGACAAAGGTAAAATCGATTATCAGGACAGGGAGTATCCGATCACCGCGTTTATCGACGATATATCCATAAACATTCATTTCGAGGAAAAAAACGAGTTCCACCAAGGGATGCTTACAGCGCGGTCCGGGGAGTTCAAGGTTTTCGAATCCCAATTCTCTCTGGATAAATTCCTGACGGAACTGACATTCGATGACAATTCTATTCAGATCACACGTTTTCTTTTCGAAACAGAGCCATTCGCCGTCAGCGCATCGGGTCACATCCAGGATTATCAGGAAAATCCGCAATACCTTCTTGCGATACAAGGAACTCTGCAGATGGATTTCCTTAAAAAGATATCCCAGATCGGGCATGAGTTCGGGGGGATCCTATCGGTCACGACATCCTTAAAAGGCACGGGGTCCGATCTCACATATGACGGCCATGTGCAAGGACAGGACGTCCTTGTGGCTGACATTCATCTGAAGAAACTGGAAGGGGATTTTCAAGGTGATCAGACTCGTATCGCTTTGCGCAACTTTAAGATCGAGGATTCAGACGGAAATTTGAAGGGAAATCTTATTCTTGACCTTCTCAAAAAAGGAGACTCATCCGCGGACTTTCAATGGAACTCTGTGAAGCTTTCTGCGTTCAAGCACCTGTTGCCCAAACTCGATCCTCTTTTTTCCACCGTGAGCAGCGGACACATCTCCGCAAAATGGAAAGAGCCCGCGCTCGATTCTATCAATGCGGAAGGAGAAATACGCTTTGACTCATTATCGATACCACCCTCCTCCGTTCAGGACCGCATCGATCTCGAAGGAAATATTTCATTCCATGTCACAAACGGAGATATAGAAGTTTTTCCCAGCTCGATGCGCTTGAACCAAACAGCGATTACTCTTTCTGGGAGTCTCAACCGTTCAAACCGGTTCAAGGTGAACTATCGACTGAAATCAGAAAGCCTTCAGGATGTTGAACGACTCCTTAAACGCATGAAAAGGGATTCGTTACTTCCGGCATTAAAGAACCTCCCGCCGATCCAGCTCGATGGACAACTCTTATTGGAGGGGGAAGCTTCCGGCAGCTTTGACAAGCCCAAAGCGGCCTTGACAGTCGCCGGTAGCGATATCTCGCTCAACATGAGCAAATTCCACACATTGAAGGCTGAACTCACGTATGCAGAGAAGAGGATCAATGTCCTGACGCTCACAATCGGGACTGATAAAGGCGAGATAACGCTGGGCGGCCATGTGTCTCTAGATCCATCTGATAAACCCGTCCTCCCTTCAGCCGAACTCAGACTGAGAGCCGCAGATATGGAGATCGCACCTTTCATATCGCTGATCCAGGATCAATACTCTGTTCAAGGACTTTTTTCAGGGGAAGTGGTTCTATCCGGGAAAATGAGTGATCCCTCTGTCCAATTTTCAGGGATATTCAATACTCTCGTTGTGAACAATGAGGGCTTTGACTCTGTGGAACTCAGAGGACAGTTCGCGGGACAAAACCTGGTACTTGAAAGAATCAGTATTGTCAAAGCCGGAGGCATTCTTGAGGGCACAGTGGAACTGGATTTGACAACACGTGCTTTCGAGGTGAACATTGCGGGCAAGGGAATCGATCTCTCTTCTTTTCAAACGTTAAATCCTGAGGAAGGCACTGTCTCGGGCTTAGCCCAGTTCGAGCTCAAGGGGAACGGCACAGTCGAGAATCCGGTTTTTGCCCTCCAATTGTCAATGGAAAATGTCATTGTTCAGAGTGTTCGAGTGGAATCCCTGACTCTGAAAGCGGTATCGGATGGCCGGATGGTCGATATTCGAATGGAGACACCGCTCGGGCAGACTTCTGTGGAAGCAAAACTCATCTTAGAGGAACCTTATCTCATCCAAGGACAACTCAAAACAGAATCGATCGATATTTGGCACACGATCCGGTCAGGGTTGGAACCGCTGCCCTCCCCCATCGCATCTCAAATCTCGGCAGTGGCTGATTTTGTCATCCCTCTGAAAGATTGGACAAATTCCACGCTTTCTTTAAACCTGGAACGGAGTTCGTTCCGGTACAAAGACTTTACAATTCTCAGCCAAATCCCGATTGTTGTAAAAATTCAAAACCACGAGTTGATCATCGAGGAATTCTCGCTCAAGGGTCCCCAAACAGAGTTTTCCGTGTCGGGGAGTCTTCCTCTAA
>Ga0307425_1001832_pt1 | contig 12370 bp, 11 predicted proteins | sample SalMarWE160330MG_FD_202152 | JGI IMG/M metagenome (GOLD analysis project Ga0307425, IMG submission 202152) | Salt marsh sediment microbial communities from the Plum Island Ecosystem LTER, Massachusetts, United States - WE1603-30 | ecosystem: Environmental > Aquatic > Marine > Intertidal zone >... | reverse complement strand
AACGTTACAAAAACTACGGATTCCAATACCCGAACAGTTACCATCTGCGCAGAGGATCGTCCCGGTCTTTTTTCAAAGATTGCAGGGACATTTACGTTGAACGGACTGGATATCCTCGATGCGCAGATCTTCACTTGGCGGAATAATATTGCCCTTGATATTTTCGAAGTCACTCCGCCGTTGGATCAGATTTTTGAAAAAGAAAGGTGGCAACAGGCTGAAGCCCATTTCAAATCTGCGCTGTCCGGTGCTCTGGATCTAAAGACGGCGCTGAAAGAAAAAATAAAGGCCTACCGACCGGCCAAACGTTACGTAAGAGGCAGGCCCCATCAAATCAACGTGGACAATGACAGCTCGAGTTTTTTTACGATTATTGAAGTATTTACTTATGATTTTCCGGGACTTCTTTACACCATCACCGATGCGCTTTTCAGGTGTGGACTCGATGTTTGGGTGGCCAAGATTGCAACCAAGGTGGACCAGGTTGTGGACGTTTTTTATGTCAGGGATTTTGATGGACAAAAGGTCGATTCGCCGGATCAGGTAGAGAAGATTAAAACATCCATTAAAGAAGTTTTGCCGGGTTTTAAGACTTAAGGATCATCTTCAGAGTAGCAGTTAATCAGGGTAAAATGCATGGGTCATCTCAAAGTGATCAAGTGTGATCATAAAGGGTTCAAGGGGTCAAGCCCACCACACAGACGGCGGGTAAAGATTCAAGGGTTCCCCGATGGCGGGATCTTCGTTTCACTACGACAATCAAAATGCTAAAAAATCACAAAGAATTGAAAGTCTGACAAACGTCATATGGACTGTGTTTGGGGCGGCAAATGATACCGCCGATTCGTCCCAAAGTTTAACGACATAAGGAGGAAACGTTATGAAAAAGGTAGAGGCGATCATCAAGCCGTTCAAACTGGATGATGTCAAAGAGGCCCTTAATGAAATCGGGATTCAGGGGATGACGATTTCAGAAGTCAAAGGATACGGCCGTCAAAAAGGCCATAAGGAAATTTACCGGGGCGCTGAATATGTAGTGGATTTTATCCCAAAAATAAAGATCGAGATTATCGTTCAGTCTGACAGAGTCAAACAGGTGATGGAAACCATACAAAAGGCCGCTTATACCGGGAAAATCGGAGACGGCAAAATCTTTATTTTACCCATGGAAGAGGTGATTCGGGTGCGTACCGGAGAAAAAGGAGAAGATGCCATATAAAATATTTATATGCTCAAAGCGAACTGAAGTTTAAAGGGGTTTTTATGAAAAGAAAATGGGCCAAGTCTGTATTCACAGCGAACTTTTTAATCGTATTGCCTAAGCTGGCTTTTGCAGCAGAAAATGCTGCGATAGATACTGGAACCACCGCCTGGATGTTAACCGCAACAGCATTGGTTCTGCTTATGGTGCCGGGGTTGGCCATGTTTTATGGCGGCCTGGTCAGAACAAAAAATGTATTGGGCACCATGATGCACAGCTTTGTCGCAATGGCAGTGATCGGCGTTCTCTGGGCGGTTTGCGGATATTCTCTGGCGTTTGGCAAGAGTATTTTGGGCGGAGTTATCGGCTGGAACAGTGACTATTTTTTTCTAAACGGGATAGACGATGCGATCAAAAATGGAATACCGGAATACGTCCTGGCCATGTTCCAGGGTAAATTCGCCATTATCACTCCGGCTTTGATTAGTGGCGCACTGGCGGAACGTGTCTATTTTCGGGGTTACATTCTGTTTATCGTTTTATGGTTTTTATTTGTTTATTGTCCGTTGTGTCACTGGGTTTGGGCTTCGGATGGGTGGCTGTTTAACGCCGGCGCTTCAGGGGTGATCGATCTGGCCGGCGGTCTTGTGATCCACGTTTCGGCGGGCTTTAGTGCCCTGATTGTGGCGTTGATGCTTGGGCCCCGGTACGGTTATCCAAAAACAGCAATGAATCCGAACAACCTTGTGATGACGCTCATGGGCGCCGGTCTTTTGTGGGTGGGCTGGTTTGGTTTCAATGCCGGTTCTACGGTGCAAAGCGGACTGGATACCGCCCGTGCCTTGACCATGACGCAAATATCTGCCGCCAGCGGTGCATTGACATGGATTATCATAGAGGCCGTCGTCTTTCGTAAAACAACCTCATTGGGGTTCGCATCCGGCATTTTGGCGGGACTTGTCGCCATAACGCCGGCAGCAGGCGTGGTCAAGCCATATGGTGCCATCATTTTAGGGGCGCTGTCCTCCATTGCCTGTTACTATGCACTAAACGCCAAAATGAAGTTAGGCTATGACGACAGCCTGGACTGTTTCGGGATACATGGCGTCGGAAGCGGACTGGGTGTTCTAATGCTCAGTTTCCTTATCCGAGACAGCTGGATGAAAAGCGCGGCTTCATCGACAAATGGGTCCTGGTCTTATTTTAATCAGTTAACCATTCAGTTGCTGGGCATGGCGGCTACCATAGCTCTGGCGGTTATCGGCACGGCGATCATTGTTTTTATCGTTGAAAAGACCATCGGCTTTCGTATCGAAGAGCAGAAGGAAATCGAAGGGCTTGACCAGTCTCTGCATGGAGAGCACGGATACGGACTCGTGTATCCGGATGTTCGAGGATAACTAAAAAATTTCAGGTTTGGCAAAAAAGGAACAAATTTTCGGTCGGCAGATTAAAAAAAAGTGAATCTAAGGGATTGAGCAATTTTTTAAGAACAATTAATTACTATACCACAAATATTTAAAAGGAGGATTTTTTATTATGACACCCAAAGAAGTAATTGAATTTGCAAAAAAGAATAAGGCCCGAGTGGTTGATCTTCGTTTTCTGGATTTTCCGGGCCTGTGGCAGCATTTTACGGTGCCCATGAGTGAACTCACAGAATCGAGTTTCGAGGAGGGTTTTGGTTTTGACGGCTCCAGCATCCGGGGGTGGCAGCCCATCCATGCCAGCGACATGCTGGTGGTGCCGGACGCCGCCACCGCCAAAATGGACCCTTTCTTTGAAGTTCCGACCCTGGTTTTAATCGGCAACATTGTGGACCCCATTACCCTTGAGGCCTATACCCGAGACCCGCGAAATATTGCTAAAAAAGCAGAAGCATATCTCAAAAGTACCGGAATCGGCGACACCTCTTATTTCGGGCCTGAGGCTGAATTTTTTATCTTTGACGATATCCGTTTTGAGTCTTCCAATCATCGGTCCTTTTATGAGATCGATTCTGTTGAAGGTATCTGGAACAGTGGACGGGAAGAATGCCCTAATCTGGGTTACAAGCCGAGACACAAGCAAGGCTACTTTCCGGTGCCGCCCATGGACAAGTTTCAGGATCTTCGCACCGAAATGCTCCTGACCCTTGAACAGTTGGGAATAGATGTGGAATGCCAGCACCATGAGGTGGCCACCGCCGGTCAGGCAGAGATCGACATGCGATTTAAGCCCCTGCTTGAAATGGGCGATCAACTCATGTGGTTTAAGTATGTTCTTAAAAATGTTGCACACAAGTACGGTCATACCGTGACATTTATGCCAAAGCCGCTGTATAACGACAACGGTACCGGCATGCATACCCATTGCAGCATTTGGAAAGGGGATCAACCCCTGTTTGCCGGCGACAAATATGCCGGTGTTTCCCAGGAAGCCCTGTATGCCATCGGTGGGATACTGAAACACTGTCGCGCGTTGTGCGCTTTTACCAACCCGACCACCAACTCTTACAAACGTCTGGTTCCCGGCTTTGAGGCTCCGGTAAATCTGGCGTATTCCAGCCGTAACCGGAGTGCGGCCGTAAGAATTCCCATGTACTCTCCTTCACCCAAAGCCAAACGCATCGAGTTCCGGACCCCTGATCCCTCATGCAACGGGTATTTGGCGTTTTCCGCCATGCTGATGGCCATCATCGACGGTATCGAAAATAAGATCGATCCGGGTGATCCGCTGGATAAAGACATCTATGGTCTTCCACCCGAAGAGTTGGCGGAGATTCCTTCTGCGCCCGGATCTTTAGATGAGGCGCTGGCTGCATTGAAAGACGATAACGAGTTTTTGCTCAAAGGTGATGTTTTTACCCAGGATGTTATTGACATGTGGATTGAATACAAAACGGAAAATGAAGTCAATGACGTGAAACTCCGTCCGCATCCGCACGAGTTCTTCCTGTATTTCGATATATAGCTACACTTCCTAAACCCTGGCAGCCCGCTGATAAATCAGCGGGCTGTTTTACCGGCCAGAACACACTATATAAAAAAGACGACTTTACCAGATCTGAAAAACGCAGTAAGTGGGTTTGAGTTTATAAACTTTCGGAAGGCATTAGATATGAAGATTTTTGTTTATGGAACCTTATTGATACCTTCCGTAATGTATGCGGTTACAGCCCGTGAGTTCCGTCTTAAAAATGCTATTCTGAGAGGCTATGCGCGTTTTAAGATGAAAGGAGAATTTTATCCCGGAATTATCCCGGTAACAGATGCAGTCACTGAAGGGATCATCTACTTTGATGTGGATGAATTGTCATTGGAGCGGTTAGACGCATTCGAAGGCGATCTGTATCAGCGAACTCCTATTCTGGCAAAAATGGAAAGCGGAGAAATATTTAATGCCGAAGCATATGTTATCAAGCCCAAATTTAGGAATCATCTCTCTTCATCAGAATGGAATATAAAGGAATTTACCCAAAAACATCTTGAGGCCTTTTTAAAAACTTATTCGGGTTTTTAGAAAAATTCATGACTTTTTATTGCAGGAATTAACCTTTTTACTCGTGGATTGCCGTTCGGTAAGAACCGCTCAAACTCACTTTATTGTTCATCCATTGAACTGTAGCAGTGAGTTCATAAAAAAATATATAAAATTTCTTCACTCACTCAAGCCTTCAAGATACCCATAAAAAAGATTATGTCCCATCCGATTGTTTAAATTTACATATTTGTCGTAATAAATTTTAAATATAACAAAATTGTAGTTAATATAACATTAAATGACATTTATGTAATCTAAATCTCACCCCGATATTCCCCCTCTCAAAATATATTTCCGAGTTATTCTAATAAGATACTCTCTTTTTGACACGGTTTTGAAGAATTTGGCATTCCTTTTGCTCTACAATTAAGAAAAATCCCGGGAAGGAAAACAGAGAATTTCTACTTGAAAAGGAGCATGTTTAAATGAAGAAAATTGAAGCCATTATAAAACCGTTTAAGCTCGATGATGTCAAAGATGCGCTAAACAAAATCGGTGTAAACGGCATGACCATTAACGAGGTCAAAGGGTTTGGGCGTCAGCGGGGTCATAAGGAAATTTATCGCGGCGCAGAATATCAGGTCGATTTTGTACCTAAAGTGAGAATCGATGTGGTTGTCGATTCATCCCTGGCGGATCAAGTGGTGGAAGCCATATCCAAATCGGCAAATACCGGCAAGATCGGGGACGGAAAAATCTTTGTCTTTACAGTGGATGAAGCGATTCGCATCCGAACCGGCGAGACTGGGGAGGGTGCGATTTGATGTTCAGTACTATAATGATTAAGAAAATTTTTATTCAAAATAAAAGGAGTATAAGTGTCATGAAAAAAATCATCATTTCTGGTTTATTTATCCTATTCTGTGTTACTTGCGTCTGGGCCGGAGACGAAACGCCCACCGTCTTATCCAACAAAGAGGCCATCAGTCTGGTTCAGACCCATGCCGATTATGTCTGGACCCTGGTTGCCGCAGCATTGGTATTTTTTATGCAGGCAGGTTTCGCCATGGTGGAAACCGGATTCACCCGTGCCAAAAATGCCATCAATATTATGATGAAAAACCTCATGGATTTTGCCATGGGTTCCCTGGCATTCTGGGCTATAGGGTTTGGTATCATGTTCGGCGTTTCCAAGACCGGCTGGTTCGGGACATCCGGATTTTTCTTAAGTGATTTCAGCCCCGGAGGTGATCCCTGGGTGCTGGCATTTTGGATGTTTCAGGTGGTATTTGCCGCTACCGCTGCCACCATTGTCTCCGGTGCCATGGCAGAACGTACCAAATTCTCCGGATATTTGATTTACAGCGTCCTTATCAGCGCCCTGATCTACCCCGTATTCGGTAGTTGGGCTTGGGGCAGCCTCTATAAGGGGGGCGGCTGGCTTGAGAACCTTGGTTTTATTGATTTTGCAGGATCCACGGTGGTCCATTCGGTGGGCGGCTGGGCAGCCCTGGCCGGAGCCATTGTATTGGGACCACGCCTTGGCAAATATACAAAAGACGGCAAGGTCAAACCGATTTTGGGGCACAACATGCCGCTGGCGGCCCTAGGTGTATTTATCCTCTGGCTGGGCTGGTTCGGTTTTAATCCCGGTTCCACCACCGCCGCAAACAAAGATATTGCCATGATTTTTGTCAATACCAACCTGGCTGCCGCTGCCGGATGTGTTCTGGCCATGTTCACATCCTGGATTAAATTCGGCAAACCCGAAGTGGGCATGAGCTTAAACGGTGCCCTGGCCGGCCTTGTGGCCATTACCAGTCCCTGTGCAACGGTGACACCGTTAAGTGCGATAATGATTGGTGCTATTGCTGGCGTGATTGTCGTGCTTTCCGTCCTCTTTTTTGACAAAATTCGAATAGACGACCCAGTTGGCGCTATCTCGGTACACGGCGTCTGCGGTGCCTGGGGCACTCTATCTGCTGGAATATTTAACATCGGCGGCACAACCTTGAAAATTATCGGGGTTCAGCTTTTAGGGATTTCCGCCTGCTTTTTGTGGGTATTCCCCACGGCCTTTTTGTTGTTCAAGCTGATCGATGTGACCATAGGTCTTAGAGTTTCCGCGGAAGAGGAAATTGAGGGGCTCGATTTTGTGGAACACGGTGGGAATGCCTATCCTGACTTCGAAATTTCCCATTCCGGAAGCATGGGATCTGTCGCACCGGGTTTAGCCAAGTCGGAAGCAGGTGTTGGAAAAATGGTCAGAAAGCCATTGGAACAGGCTTAGTTTCAAATTATGCAAAGAAATTAATCACTAAATATAGGAGGAAAATATATGAAGAATCGGACGATCAAGCTGGCGGCAGTAACTGCAATGGGATTTTTAGTACTTATTTTAAGTTCGATGAACCTTTGGGCGGAAGATGAGGCGAAACCCAGTGCTTCTGCTGATGTTGGCGTTTTTAGTCAATATATTTGGCGCGGTTATGAACTCAGTAAAGACAGTATTGTTATTCAGCCTTCGGTAACCGTTAGTTATAAAGATGTTGGCTTTAACCTTTGGGGTAATTTGGATACGGATGTTTACAGCGACACTCGCGATGAAGCTCAGTTTAATGAAACGGACATGACGCTTTCGTACGATAAAAGTTTTGGAATTGTCGGTTTGGGTGTCGGATATATTTATTACGCCCTTGATGCCATCGATGATTCTCAGGAGATTTATCTCAGTCTTGGCCTCGATACATTGCTGTCACCTTCGCTGACGGTTTATCGTGAAATCTCCCACCTGCCGGCATGGTATATTTCCTTAGGTATTTCTCATTCATTTGAACTGCCAAAGGAAATAACTCTGGATCTGGGAGGGTCGATCGGATACTATGTTTCCGATGACGACGCTTTTGTGGAAATCGACGACAATGGAAACGCAACCACGGATAAATACAACGCCTTGCATAACGGGCTAATTTCCGTGGGTTTGACGATACCCGTTGGAAAATATTTTTCGGTGGTTCCCATGATTGCTTATTCATTCCCTTTATCAAACGAAGCCGACAATCTGATTAAAAGCACCAGTTTAAGCGACAAATCAGACTTTTTTTATGGGGGAGTTACCGCAAATATTTCTTTTTAGCAGCCAAAAACATATTGGTCGTGTCCGCGGATTACAATGGCGTTATCAGCGGGCACGGCTTTCTTTCAACACCGACCGTTATAACACCGCTGCTGTGGCAGGCGCGACCCATCCCGTAGAAACAGCAGAAGATCTCCATTTCCAGATCCTGTCGATTTTTTAAGCTAATCGACCCAATAAGTTACAAATTTGTAATATATTGGTTTATTTATTACAGTTATGTTTATTGGCGTTGTTGTAAACACGTTTAGAAATATCTGTAACCTATTGAAATATATATATTATATAATTATATCGCATTATGGCACAGCTATTGCGTTAATGGGCGTAACATTTTTTCATCTGAATGACGTTAAAGCAGCTGACGAGAAGGTTTTACCTAAAGCCGAACTGAAAGAGGATTTACTGCCTGCAAACGTCAAAATAAAATTTTCCGTTTCGAAACGGACTAAAGAGGGAGGAATAATTAGAAATGAAACGAATTAGTTATGTGATTTTGGCATGTTGCCTGCTCTTTCCATTTTCTTCAGCTTTTGCTGCCGATGCATTAAATTCCGGGGATACCGCGTGGATGATTGTCGCGACCGCTCTGGTCATGGTTATGACACCGGCCGGTTTGGCCCTGTTTTACGGCGGCATGTCAAGATATAAGAATCTATTGAATACCTTTGCCATGACCTTTGTGGCGTATTGTCTTGGCAGCGTGATCTGGATGATGTGGGGCTACACCCTTGCATTCGGACCGGACAAGGCGGGTATCGTCGGCGGGCTGGAAAACCTGTTTTTATGCGGAATCGGTGTAAACAGTCTGTCCGGAACCATCCCCACCTATGTGTTTGTCGTTTTTCAGATGACATTTGCCGCAATTACCGTAGCCCTTGTTCTTGGATCTATCGTCGATCGCATGAAGTTTTCTTCGTGGATCGTTTTTACGGTGTTGTGGTTGACATTTATTTATTCTCCCATCGCCCACTGGGTATGGGGCGGTGGTTGGATGGCAAAAATGGGGGCGCTTGATTTTGCAGGGGGCACTGTGGTTCACATCAATGCCGGTGTTGCCGGTTTAGTACTGTCTCTGGTCCTCGGAAAACGAATCGGATACGGTAAGGAAGCCATGTTTCCATCCAGCATTTCCCTGACTGCACTGGGAGCCGCGCTGTTGTGGTTCGGGTGGTTCGGTTTCAATGCAGGCAGCGAACTGGCTGCAGACGGTGTGGCCGCTTCGGCGTTTTTGGTCACCAATACTTCTGCGGCAATGGGTGCCCTGGGGTGGATGTTTGTCGAATGGTGGGTTACTAAAAAACCAACGGTACTCGGGATCGCCTCCGGAGTTGTTGCCGGTCTCGTGGCCATCACGCCTGCGGCCGGATTTGTGGATTTGTTCGCTTCGCTGGTGATTGGACTGATTGCGGGCATTCTGGGTTTTTTCAGTGTTTCCGTTCTTAAAAATAAAATAGGTTATGACGACTCCCTGGATGCATTCGGTGTACACGGCATGTGCGGTATGTGGGGGGCACTGGCAACCGGTGTTTTTGCCAATCCGGCCATCAACGAAGTCGGGAGAGGATTGCTTTTCGGGAATCCCAAACAACTTTATGTTCAAGTTTTATCTATTGCAGGCACTATCCTGTTTACGGCGGTGGGAACGCTCATTGTGGTTTATGTGACCCGATTCATCACCGGTGGGTTGAGAGTGGATGAGGAGAATGAAATTATTGGACTGGACAACACCATACATGGAGAAAGAGCGTTTGAGATCGATTGATCATTAAAAGGAGTGAAATCATGAAAAAGATCGAAGCCATCATCAAGCCGTTCAAACTGGATGATGTCAAAGAGGCCCTCAATGACATCGGGATTCAGGGGATGACGATTTCGGAAGTCAAAGGATACGGCCGTCAGAAAGGCCATAAGGAAATTTACCGGGGTGCTGAATATGTGGTCGATTTTATCCCAAAAATTAAGATCGAGATTATCGTTCAGTCCGACAGGGTCAACCAGGTGATGGAAACCATACAAAAGGCCGCTTATACCGGGAAAATTGGAGACGGCAAAATCTTTATTCTACCCATGGAAGAAGTGATTCGGGTGCGTACCGGAGAAAAAGGAGAAGATGCCATATAGATCCGATCACATTTGAAATCACTCAATTTGAATGATAAGTTGACGTACCCTCTATTTTTTATTTTGTCCTGAAAAACCTGGTTCTTCCCCGCGTAGCGGGATTTTCAATGGGCCTTGCCTGTCCCGCATTGCGGGAGTCAGAGTTCTTTGGCTCTGCCTGAAGAATCGCGGCAAGAGTTTGAAGTGAACTATAGTTAAAAAAGGTTGTGCCCGTTGGCCCGTTATGCCGGTTCGCCCGTAATTTAATACCGGCCAACCGGCTAACCGGTTAACCGGCGAACCAGAAAAAGACACTTTTAACTTGTACGGCTTTGAGCCCCTTTTAGGGGCAAAACCCAAGCCTGGTTCTTTGGGCCAGGATTATTTACAATGTTCTCACCGGTAGTTTCGATAGTCAATCCCGTAATTTTTAGCCTTGTAAGCGAATTTTCTTACCGTTGTTTTCAGGATATCGGCGGCTATGGTTATATTGCCTCGCGTGTTTTTAAGGGAGTCGATGATCATCTCCCTTTCGAGATTTTCCACGGCATCTTCAAGTGATAGGGCAGGGAGTGTATCGGTTTCCATTCCTGTCTGAAGGGTGGGCGGAAGATGATAGCTGTGAATGACCCCTTCCTCGCACAATAACACGGCCCGTTCGATACAGTTTTCGAGTTCCCTGACGTTCCCCGGCCAGTGGTACTGCATGAGCATATCGATGGCAGGGGTTGAAAATCGACGGATATCTTTATGGTTTTCTGCTGCGTATTTTTCTAAAAAATGGTCGGCCAAAAGAAGAATATCGGTCTTGCGTTCTCTTAACGGCGGCATGTAAATTGGAAATACATTCAGACGATAGTAAAGATCCCCCCTGAAGCTTTCATCCTTAACGGCCTCTTCGAGATTCTTGTTGGTTGCGGCAATAATGCGCACATCTGTTTTGATGGTTTGATGGCCGCCGACGCGCTCAAACTCCTTTTCCTGCAAGGCCCTCAGGAGTTTGATTTGAACCGTAAGCCCCACTGATCCGATTTCGTCAAGGAAGATAGAGCCCTTGTTGGCCATTTCGAATTTTCCGATTTTTTGACTGATGGCCCCTGTAAACGACCCTTTTTCATGTCCGAAGAGTTCACTTTCAATCAGGTTTGAGGGAAGAGCTGCGCAATTGACTTTAACAAATCTATTTTTTGCTCTGAGGCTGTTATAGTGGATGGAATTGGCCACAAGTTCTTTTCCGGTACCGCTTTCACCTCGAATTAAAACCGTGGCATTGCTCTTAGACACCTGGGAAACCATTTGAAAGACTTCTCGCATTTTGTTGCTGTTGCCAATGATATTTGTTATGTGGTATTTATTCTCGAGCTCATTTTTCAACCAGATATTCTCTTCACTGAGCCGCTTTTTTTCCAGTCGGATGGTTTCCAGGTTGATCACATGCCTGGCGATCATGGTGGCGACCACGGACAATAGTTTTTCGCCGTCGCTCAGGGCGTAAGAAGGGTTATAGGGCTTATCGACACTGAGAGAACCGATAATCTGATTCCCCTTTGTTATCGGAACGCAAATAAAAGAGAGTTCTTCATCCTTAACGGCTTTGCGAGAAGCGGTTCTGTTTAGAAATAGCGGTTCATCGCTGATTTTGGGGATGGTAATGGCTTTGCCGGTTTCGATCACACGTCCGGTAATTCCTTCCCCCAGCTTGTATTTTACCCGTTCCACCGCACTTCGGGAGAGACCATGGGCCACTTCGATGTGGATTTCATTGCGCAAAGGGTGCAAAATGGTTATGGTACCGCGTACCATGTTCATAGAATTGGAGAGAATTTCCAAAACCTGATATAAAGACTTTTTAAGATCCAGATGTTCATTGAGTGTTTTGCTGATTTCATACAGCAATGTGATGTCTTCGATACGTTTCATATGGTTCCGATACCTTTAAATCAAAATTTACAATTTTGTAATAAATCGCATATCTAGGGTTAATGCAAGGAATATTTTATTTTGCTTTGAAGATCCTGGGCCTTCCCCGCGTAGCGGGGTTTTCAATGGGCCAGGCCTGTCCCGCATTGCGGGAGTCAGAGATAGATGGCTCTGATCTGGAGTTTTGTGTCTAAAATCACAAATTCCAAGCACCAAATCACAAATACCATGCCAAAGGCAGGCAAGAATCTCAAATGCCAAAGGATATAATGAAACCTGATAAAACTTCACCCCTTCTCGGGGCACATTTTTCAATTGCAAAAGGATTACACCATGCGCTTTATGAGGCTGAAACATACGGATGTACCGCTCTTCAGATTTTTACGAAAAACGCCAGTACCTGGAAGGAACGGATACTGACCCGGAAAGAGATTCACCGGTTTGATCAAGCCAGAAAAGAGACGGGGATCACCCAAATTGCTTCACACACGTCTTATCTCATCAACCTGGCAACGCCTGACAGAAAAAAACATGCCATGTCATGCAAT
>Ga0307425_1001831_pt1 | contig 12371 bp, 8 predicted proteins | sample SalMarWE160330MG_FD_202152 | JGI IMG/M metagenome (GOLD analysis project Ga0307425, IMG submission 202152) | Salt marsh sediment microbial communities from the Plum Island Ecosystem LTER, Massachusetts, United States - WE1603-30 | ecosystem: Environmental > Aquatic > Marine > Intertidal zone >... | reverse complement strand
CGCAGCGGTCAGCTTTTAGCACTCGGTTTAATGTGTTGCTTCCTAGTGGGTTTTGCCGGTGGCTGAACGTTCACTACTGTAGAGCGAATCCGGAAAGGCCATTTCCGGATGCAATGTTTAGGCCTTTTTCAGTTTGTGATGACAACTGGAGAACATAGCTATGGAACGTGGATTAACTTACGAAGTACTCAAAAAAAAAGTCAAAGAGTTAGAGAAAGAGGCCGCTAAACGCAGGTATGCGGAAAACGCCCTAATGGAAAGCGAGGAACGCTATCGAATGGCGGTTGAGCATTCAAATGACGGGGTGGCTATCCTTAAAGGAGACAATCATGTGTTTGTCAACCAAAAATTTGTAGAGATTTTCGGCTATAATGTGCCTGATGATATTGTAGGAAAGCCGGTATGGGCTTTTGTCCACTCAGATGACCGTAAACGGGTGACTGAAATAAATCGTCAAAGGCAAAAGGGTAAGCAGGCGCCGACAAGATATGAATGCAAAGGAGTGCGAAAGGACGGAGGCACGATCGATCTTGAGGTCTCCGCAACTAAAACGATGTATCGCGGAGAACCGGTCTCCCTCGTTTTTTTAAGGGAGGTCACCGAGCGAAAGCTCGCGGAGGAGGCGGTACGTGAGCGCGAGGCACATATGCGTGCAGTCCTGGACGCCTCGATTGACAGAATTCGGTATGTTGATAAGGACATGAGGATTATCTGGGGCAATAAAACAACAGCCATGGTACACGGGATGTCGCCGGAAGACATAGTAGGAAAACTTTGTCACAAGATTTTTGTGGGCCGTGATAACCCATGTCAAGGGTGTCCGACTGTAAAGGCGCGGGAAACGGGAAAAACGGAAAGGGCACTCATTCGTCAAACCAGGGTAAAAGGGATAGAAGGGGAAACCTTCTGGGATACCTATTGCGTTCCGCTCATGAGCAAATCAGGTAAGATTGAAGGCTATATCCAGGTTGCCAGAAACATTACCGATCAGAAGCTGGCCGAAGACCATATCCATGCCCTCACACAACAACTGATGAAGGCCCAGGAAAGCGAGCGACAGATGATTTCCCGCGAACTCCACGACAGGGTCGCACAGGACCTTTCCACGCTAAAAATCGGATGCGATACCCTATTTGACGACAATCCGGAAGTGGTTCCAGAACTGAGAAAAAAAGCGTTGCAATTATCCGAAATACTTCACAAAACCATTATGACCATCCGGGACCTGACATATGACTTGCGACCTCCGAGTCTGGATCAATTAGGGTTGGTGAGCACGGTCTATCAATATTGTGAGGATTTCGCCGAACAAAGCGGACTGAGTGTGGATTTTCATTCGGCAGGTATGGATAACTTGCAGCTCGATTCTAATATTGAGATCAACGTATATCGACTGATTCAGGAAGGGCTCAACAATATTAAGAAACATGCGAAAGCCAAGGATGTGTTCATAAGGCTGGTCGCATCTTCTCCCAATGTCATCCTTCGCATTGAGGATGATGGCAGGGGTTTTGATGTAGAGGAACGCATGGCAAGAATCTCTAATGAAAAACGTATGGGACTTCGAAACATGGAGGAAAGGGTCCGTCTGCTCCAAGGCAGGATGTTTATTCAATCCCGCCCAACCCGAGGCACAAAGATTCTCATAGAGTTTCCATATAAGGAGAGAATCAGTGGTTAAGAAAAAGACCGTGCTCATTGTTGACGATCACCCCCTTTTCAGGGAAGGGCTCAAGGCCATAATCGGGCGCGATACAAGGTTTGAAGTCGTCGGTGAGGCTGGAAATGGACGCAAAGGACGGCGGATGGCAGAGAAAATCAAGCCCGATATTGTTATCATAGACATATCTCTGCCGGATAAAAGCGGCATTGAGCTTACTCACGAAATACGCAGTCTTCTGGGTGAAACACGAGTCTTGATCGTCAGCATGCACTCCAAAATAGAATATATTTCCGAGGCTTTCCAGGCGGGCGCCACGGGATATGTGGTCAAGGAATCAGCTTCTGACAGACTTCTCGCGGCACTAGATTCCGTAACAGAAGGCGATTATTTCCTCGATAGTTCCGTCTCCCAACAAGTTGTCAAAAAACTCATGGAATTTCCGTTAAAGGAAGCAAAAATAACGGATGCTGCATACGGGACTCTTACCCCTCGAGAGCAAGAAATCATGAGGCTACTGGCGGAAGGCCTTTCCGGAAAGGAGATTGCGGAGAGGCTTTTTATAAGTCCTAAGACGGTTGAGAATCATCGATCCAGTATTATGAACAAGCTTGATCTTCACAGCACAATGGAGCTGGTTCGTTATGCGGCAAGGCTCGGTCTTATAGATGTCGATCTCTGGAAACATTAATTCCGCCGAAAAAACTCCCCCTAGCTAAATCCCACATTTTTCCTCTGCACATACGGAATAAATCCGAGACAATTGGGTTTTACCCCTAGAAAAATGAACCTTTCCCCCTATGGACTAAAATGATTGAGTGACATAATAGTATTTTTAAAAGAAAAAGAGCTCTCGCAGGGCCTGGAGCGATTATATTCGGTCTTGGGTTTGCAGGCAGAATGAAGGACATGGTAGAAACAACAGGCAAAGAAAATCCAAATAAGACTGGAAAGCGTTTTAAACCTGAACCGAAATCCAGGGCACCTGTCACCGCCGTGAATAAGGGTAAAAAAAGGCAATTTGTTGATATGACCTTGTTGATCAGGAGCATTCAACGTTCTGAAGGCAATTCCGACTGTTTTGGAAGGGCAGGAAATTATTGTGACCAGATTGATTGCGCCTGGAGGCCCTACTGTTTAGGAGAAGGCTAGTGTTTTTATTAAGCGGTTCAACAATTAGGCTCAAAAAGTTTATGGAAGAGGGGATACATGAACAGAATTCTTGTCGTAGATGATGAAGAATCCTTTCAACTACTTTATGCGGATGAACTCACTGAAGAAGGGTACGAAGTGATCACCATCGGTGATGGTTCAAAGCTTATGGAGGTTATTGAACAAAAGAGGCCTGATCTGGTCCTTTTAGACATTAAACTTGGAAAATATGACGGCCTTGATCTTCTCCAGGATATACGAAATGCCTTCTATGATCTGCCCGTTATTCTGTGCACGGCCTACTATGATTTTAAATACGATCTAAAGTCAATTGCCGCTGATTACTATGTCATTAAGAGTTCAAATATGGAAAATTTAAAAGCCAAAATTAAAATGGCCATTGAAGGCTGCAAACATTTATTGCCGGAGACTGCCTTTAATGACTCAATGGAAATAGTTAGACCTTTGCAGAATATGTTTTAAAGCTGTAATATTATAAACCCAGGAATAAAAGACTACCAAAATATTTATAAAACTCTAATGACTCGAAACTGTGGATTAATTCGCATTTTGTGGGGTGTTTGAACTGAAAGGAGGCCAGGTTATGGCATCCAATTTCAGGATTCTCTTTCATCGGAACAGCGATAATCTGCATTTGAAATTGACGGGGGATTTTGACGGTTCTTCTGCGTGGGAACTGATAAATGTGCTCAAAGAGAAATGTCACAGTGCATCAAAGGTTATTATACATACGAGTGCTCTTAGAAGCATACATCCCTTTGGGCTTGACACGTTTCAGCAGAACTTTGGCGGTACGAAAGGTCTTTCCATTCATATTTTTTTTACCGGCGAGTATGCCTGCCAGATGTCTCCAAAAAAAGGCTTGTGTATGTAGCCGGATTATAGAGCTTTTTGCGAGTCCTTCAACACTCCTCTGATCTTTTGGGACAACTGCGTAGGACTGAAGGGTTTTTGAATAAATCCATTACAGCCACGGTCCAATATCCTTGTGGCCTCACCATCTATACTGTAACCACTTGAAAGTAAAACTTTGATATTTGGATCTGTTTCCTTCAATCTATCATAAGTGTCTCCCCCTCCCATGTCCGGCATTATCATATCGAGGATTACAAGATCAATAGGAGGAATGCCTTTTCCTTTCCTCGCATTGCTTACTATTTCAACTGCTTCCCTGCCGCTTCCGGCGAGCAGGACGTTATAACCCATTGTTTTAAGGATTTCTTCTCCAACATCAATAATCATATCCTCATCATCCACTAGTAGAATTGTCTCCGTACCACGGACAATTTCATCTTGTGCGTCTTGCTCGGCACTCAGTTCTTTGGTACTTTCACCTGTAGCGGGCAGATAAAGTTCAATTGTAGTGCCTTTACCTTTTTTGCTATAGACATCAATATAGCCCTCATGATTTTTTATTATCCCATAAACAGAAGCCAAACCCAAACCTGTTCCTCTACCTATCTCTTTGGTTGTAAAAAATGGATCAAATATCCTTTTACGAGTCGAATCATCCATCCCGATACCGGTGTCAGTAACGGATATCTTGACATAATTACCAGGCTCCATGTAATAGGGTTTCATTTTATTCCTGTCAAGGATGACATTTTCTGTTTTAATATACAGGGACCCTCCTCCCGGCATGGCCTGCCAGGAATTTACATAGAGGTTCAAGAGCACCTGTTCGATTTGTCCCTGATCTGCTTCAACTACCCAGATGTCTTCTTGATATTCCAAATTGATTGTTATTTCCTTTTTTGTTCGGCCAAACATCTCTGAACTCTTCTCGATTAGCTTGTTAAGGTCTGTAGCCTTTACCTCATACTTGCCGCCTCTTGCAAAACCTAGGAGTTGTTTGGTTAGATCCGCTCCACTTTGGACATATTGCTGTATGTTTTTAATTCTCTCATAAAGGGGATGATTTGGATCAATCTCTAAGGCCATCAGGGAGGCATTCCCTTGTATGGCCATCAGCAGGTTGTTAAAGTCATGGGCGATGCCGCCGGCCAATGTGCCGATGGCCTCCATCTTAGTCACATGCCTGAGCTGGGACTCAAGCTTTCTTGTTTCGGTTAAGTCCTCATATGTTACAAGTTGATTGTTGTTCTTTAGCATCACTGTCCTGAAATATATGTCTTTTATGGAGCCATCCTTGCAACTGACCTTGAATTCCCTTGGTCTTAAGGCTCCCGGTTTTGCCTCCTTCAGATCGCTAAGCCATGTTGAAATAACCTCCTTTCTGTATTCAGGATCAGGAAATGCGAGTTCAAACCAGGTCTTTCCTGTCTGAATATTCTTTAGGGAATAGCCGAACATTACTATAAATTCAGAGTTTATGTATTCATATGTTCCGTCAGGATTAATTATTGACATGCCAAACGGGGCATCCCTGGCTAGGGTTTCAAATCGCTCCTTTTCGTTCTTCAAGTTCTCTTCCATCAACTTTCGATCAGTAATATCACGCAGGATACCTCGAAATCCAGTGGCGTTGCCCTCCGAATCCTGTATCAGAGACACAGAGACTTCAACGTATCTTTTACTCCTGTCTTTTGTTATTAACTCCCAGTCAAGTAATCTGGAAGGTGTCCCTGTCGTGTAAACCCTGTTAAACACGTGATAGACTTTCTTGGCAGTCTCTTCATCCATCAATTGCCGGTTGTTCATGCCTATCAATTCATCTCTTGAATATCCAAGGATCTTATACATGGGACTATTTGCAAAGATAACGTTGCCGGCGATATCAACCTCGTAATAGCCCTCTTCTATGCTCTCAAGAATAGTTCGATATTTTTCTTCGCTTGCCTCCAGTTCTTTTTTCTTTACAGTCGTTGTCGCAAGTTGAGCTACCATATCGTTAAAGTCGTTTACCAACTCCCCTACATCCCCGGACATGGGTGTTTTTACCCGTACGTCAAAATTGCCTTGATTGATCACCTTGGTCGCCTCTCGGAGCTGTGTGACCGCGCGTGAAAAATAGGTGCCCATCCAGTATGCCAGGAACAATACAAGAACAATACCCAAACCCATAAACTCAAATCCCATTGTTCTAAAAGATTCAGTGAGCCTGTTTACTGTACTCATTAGGTATCGGGTTGTACCGTGAGAAACATCCTGGGCCGCCTGTATGGGAAGGGTGAACTCGTCAATATAAGTAGTAGCCGCAACGCCGAATCGAACGCCGTCAGCGGTCTTTTGCCCGAGAGGGGCTATGTACATAAATTTGTCCCGTATTTCTCCGTCCGGATCTTTCCATCGGTAGTATCCACGGGAGTATCTTCCACCCAGACTGGCATCCATGATCGACCAAAATTCGGGCAGTTTAACAGCTAATGAATGCAGGTCCAGGTTTTCTATCTTGGGATTTTCATGAAAGCGATTAACGGCAGTATCTGAATCCTGAACCGCCGTGTAACCTTTGCCGATCGGTTGAACGGCAATTTCTCTGAATTCCGGATCCCTTTGCAGTTCTTCAACCGTCATATCGGGATGAGCCTTAAGGTATAATTCCAATTGAAGCACGACATCAAGCGCCTTGTGGCGAATGAAATTTTCGGCCATCTGCCTCAATACGGCTTTGCTTCGCTGCCACTGCTCTTCTTGTCCTTGTTGAATCGCACGGTTTGTTTCAGCTGGAAATCGATCGGCAAACAGATTCATCAAGAGTGAAAAAATTATGACAGGAAGTAAGCCCGCCACGAGTGTCATGAATATCAGCCTGATGCTGAATTTTTTAGGCAAAAGCCTTGAAAGCTTCATAAAAATAAACCCTCCACAATCAGTCAAAGATATTATCAGCCTTTAAAATGATGTTACGCCCTATTGTGATATTCAAATGCTGTGCCTTTTTTAGATTAAGGGATAGCTTTTTTATGGTAGGCATTTGTGAAGGAATGGCCCGTGGATTAACCCCTCCCAATACCTGGACAATGGACTCGGCGGCCTGTCGACCGATCCCGTAAAAATCGCAATGGACGGCCATCAGCGCCCCATCTTCTACGAATTTTTCTGCAACAGTGATAACAGGAACGTTGTACTCATCAGAAACACGAATGACAGTTTCAAAATTTTCAGGTGTACCCAAGATAGGGTCAGTCGGAATGTAGATTGCATCCACTTTTTTTGCCAGTGATTGAACAATTTTTTGAAGCTGTGTTAAATAGTCCCTGGGAAAAGAAATTACTAAGTTGGCCCAACCCAATTCAGCAGCTACGGCAGCGGCTTCTTTTCCGGTAGCTACAGCTTGGGGCATCTCTGTGCAATAAATGATACCAAGTTTTTTGACATCTGGAAGTACCTCTTTAACTATCTCAAGTTGTTCCTTCACCGGAATCTTCATGCTGATGCCGGTAATGTTGCGTCCCGAATCATTATAATCCACAATAATACCTGTAGCCTTTGGTGCACCAACAATAGAAAAAACAATGGGGATCTGTTTTTTTTCAGTAGCCTCAAGGGCCGCCAGGCTGCTTCCGGTGCCCAAGGCCACAATCAGATTAACCTCACTTTGGATAAACCCTTTTGCGATTTTCAGCGCAAGCGCTTTGTCCTGCTCCGCATTTTGGTAATCTATTTTTAAATTCATTCCATCCTGGTAGCCTTTATCCTTAAGGCCATCAAGCAAGCCTTTGCATGTCTGGCTAAATGGCTGGACCTTTTCCGTCCACTGCAAGATACCGATATGAAAAACCTCATCTTTTGCCTTGCACCCGAAAAAGGTAAAACTAATCAGCATTGTAGGTATTATCAGAACAGCAATTTCAAGGTGTCTTCTCATTGCTTATCTCCAGTCACAATAAAGCAGCCCGTGCCTTTAAAACACATCCTTATATAACATGTGCCCCTACGTAACGATTTCTGCGGTCTTTATCAAGCCCTTCCCGGTCCATTTTCATGGCGAGGGGCAGATACCCTAATATGTCCTGGGCCGTTATACCGTCTTCACCCATACTCTCGGCTGCCAAATCCCCGGAAAAACCGTGAATAAATACGCCTTTTCTTACGGCATCCCGAACGGAAAAACCGAGGCCGAACATGGCTGCAATCGTGCCTGTCAGTACATCCCCTGACCCGGCAGTTGCCATACCGCAATTCCCTGTCATGTTTATATAAACCTGTTCATCCGGGTATCCTATCAGGGAATGAGCCCCTTTTAGGACTATAATTGAATTCAGATCTCTGGCTGTGCGCTGAAGGATATTTATTTTGCTTGCCTCTATTTCGGGAACACTCATGCCGGTTATTCTGGACATCTCGCCCATATGTGGAGTCAGAATGGTTTCCGTTTTTCTTTTTGTAATGATCTCCAAATCATTGCACAGGGCCGTAATGCCGTCACCGTCCAAGAGTAGCGGTTTGTTAATATCCCTTGTCAACTCCATCGCCAACTTCTGGGTTTCCTCGTCAAGGGACAGACCTGGCCCCAGCACCACCATATCCATCTTCTCTGACAGCTCTAACAGCTCAGTCCTGTTTTCAAGTGAGATGCTTCCAGAGCCTGTTTCTTTTTGTGGAACGAAAACAATCTCGCTTCCCTTATTGGCGATAAACGGCGTAATAGATGCAGGAGCTGCAAGTCTGGAATACCCACCTCCCGCCTTCATAAAAGAAAGTGCCGCAAAATAAGGTGCTCCAAAGTAACTGGCTGCACCTGCAATAAACAGGACCTCTCCAAAATATCCCTTGTGAGCATTTTTGTCCCTATCCGGAAGTACTAAAGGATCGTTAATCTCAATTTTTATTGAACCCGTGTCATATATTAATGGTGGAAAGGATATGTGCGTTACAAAAAGTTTTCCGCAGAGTTCATATCCCGGGAAAAGCATATTACCTATCTTTGGAAGGCCAAAGGTAACTGTATAATCCGCCTTTACGGCTCTGCCCATCACCTTGCCTGTATCTCCATGGACCCCGGAGGGGATATCGACACTAAATACCTTTTTTCCGCTTTCGTTAACTAGTTCAATGACCTCTCCATATAGTCCTTCGATGTCCCGCGTGAGGCCGGTACCAAAGATCGCGTCAACGATGGCGTCTGAATGAGTAACATCCATTTTAATTGATTCAATAGACTCAATCTGCCGTATTTCAATAGGGAGGCGGGATACAATGTCGAGGTTCAATTTTGCTGCACCCTTGAATTTATTTTGGTTGCCCAATATAAAAATTTTAACCGCCCCGCCGTTTGAATGGACCTTCCTGGCAACAACAAATCCGTCGCCCCCGTTATTGCCGATACCGCAGATCACGGCAAACTTTTTATCTTTAATCCCGTATTCTTTTAATATTACAGAATAGACAGCCCCACCGGCATTTTCCATCAACAGCTCATCCTTTATGCCAAAATCTTCAATCGCTGTTTTATCCAAGTTCCTCATTTCTGAGACCCTGCTAACTTTCATCACATTTCCTCCTTTTTAGGTCTAACATATCCGGCCCAAAGGGCCCAGCTTTGATCCGGCTACAAAAAGTTCTGCAAAGAGGACTGATATTTTGCACATCTGACAACTTGTATATACCATCCATGCTTAAAGCTATCAATCCATTTCTATTACTGCAAAGAGCATTCAATAGTTTGGAAATGCACAGCAAGCGAGTTACCCTTAGCGACTCGACCTGAGCTCGTTGACAAGTCTCGAGCCAAATGGCGCTTTGTGCATTTTCAAACTTGGCGGTGGATTTTGGCGGGCAAACTGGGGGATTTATTGTTCAGCGCTTAGTCAGGATTTGTCAGAAATCCAATCATGGCCAGAATTACAATCAATAGGCCGAACCCGAAGTAGAATGGTGTGAAAAAATCAATTTTTTCAATGCCGGAAAACACTAACTGTTCTCGGTTAAATCCATAGCCCCAATAAAGAGTAAAGACGTAATTGATGATCAATGCCAGTTTTACTCTTCCAAAAAGAAGCGCAAGCGTGCTGAACACCAAAAGCAGCGATATCTGGCTGATAGGCACGGCCAATTCAGTTGAAAAAAAGAATTCCATGGGTCCCTCCCGCGGTTGTTATTGGAAAATATTAGGTTTGCCCAATTCTTTTTGCACATATCTGGAACCGGCCAATTATACCTTTATCCTTTTCTTTATGTCTGAGTAGACCTCATCCAGTCGAAGGATACGCCTGAAAAGAGATAAACAGATAAAGCCCATTAAACGGAGACCTAATTCAGGCCTGGTTTGTGTGAATTCAGAAAACACTTTCTTGCTGATAAAGGCTGTTTTGCACGGTGAAAGTGCTACTACCGTTGCGGATCTTGGTTTGTCATCTATCAGGGCCATTTCACCGAAAATTTCACCCTTCCCAAGTTTTCCAAGGAGTATTTCTTCTGAATTTGCTGATAATGCAACTACTTTTACCTTTCCTTCCATAATAAAATAGGCCCCATCACCTTTGTCTCTTTCAGAAAAAATCAGTTGCCCGGTATCAAATGACTTTATTTCTCCGTAGATTTTCTTTGCCTCAATTTGGGATAGAGTGGGGAAGAAATCCACCTTTTCCCGACTGATATTTTCCTGCATATGATCAAGGTCCGGCATCTCTTTTTCATCGCCCTCGAAAATAAGATGAAGAGCCCTGATAGCCGTTTTGTATTTATCGTTCAGGTTTCTTAACCTATCTGGCAGGATATTATAGAGCCTGTATATAAGATCAGAAGCATAAGGTTCGCTGTTTCTAAAAAGGTTTTCAAGGGCTTTTCGGGATAATACCCCTACCTTTGTCTTTGCTTTGGAAGCCTTGATTGTAGCCGATCTGTTGATATTGTAAAATAGGCTTATTTCGCCGAATATCTCCCCTGGGCCCAGCATCGCAACAGGAGATTCTTCGATATGGACTGTAACTTCACCTTCCTTTACATAATACATCTCATGCCCGGGGCTATTTTGTTCGCAGATGATATCCCCTTTGCCGTAGACTCTGTCTTGAGAAAATATTCGATTGAGATGTTCATTGCTGACCGCCCCATACAGTGCTCCAGTGATATTCTGGCAGATCAAATCAAGTTCGCTCTTCTGGATCACGCCGGTTTCACTCTGAATCGGTAACAATAGATCATCAATATATGATGTTAAATCAGCCTTGAGTTTTTGAGGCATTTTCATAAAATCGAGGGATATCCTTTTGGCTTCATCAACGGACAGGTATTTTTTGTCCTGGATTTTTCTGTAGACAAGGTATTCTCTTAAGGAAGAGAGGTCTTTTATTCCCGCTACAAACTGGTAGGCTTTTTGTTTGACAAGGTCGGGTTCTATAAAAGCTCCTAATTCCAGTTTTGACAGCTTCTCTTCACCCATCTTAACATAGGTTTCATAGGATTCCCCAAGAAGACAGGTTTCAGCATCATGTAGTAATGAAATATCCTCTGGAGAGAGGGGTTGAATTTGCTCCGCGAGCACATCGAAACGTAGTCCCATGCTGCGCAGCAGCTTGATAATCAATGAGTTATTTATGCCCCGGCCCGAGACATTGCTGTGTACATCAGCACTATAGGCAGGTGAACTGAAAAGCAAATTTCCATAGTTGTCCGTTGCATGAAGGCGCAAATATACTCCGTTTTTGAGGCACCAATTGCCGACCTTTTCAGAAGCCAAGAGGGGGTCTTCTCCCTCTATATTAAAGTGACCCACGTCCAGCGTTACACCAAAGTTCTTCTTTTTTATTTCCCTGGGAAGGGAACTGAGGATTTCATCTACACAGGCGATAAACATATCAGAAGATTGTCGCTCTCTCGTCTGGCAGTAATTCTCAATTGTTATCCTTACATCGCTGCCACCAGCCTTTTCAATCAAGCTAACCATTCTTTTCAGATTTGAGCTGTCAATCAGGTGGAAAACCACGGAGCCTGCACCGATGTCCATTGCAAATTCGATGGTGTCATACTGGACCTGGGCGCATTGTGTAGGATCATAAAAAACCTGCGTTCCTTCTGATGGGTCCGGTGAAGGCACGTAAGGACCCACAATGGGAGAGTGGATATCGACCTTGATTCCACTTTTCAGACATGCCTCTTTTATCTGTTCCCGTTTTTCAGGTCCAAGTTCCTCAGGAAGAAGAGTAGTGTAATTAAACGGGTGAAAATCAAGGGCGAGTTCAATGCCTTCAATATTGTCGTTTTTTGCCTTTTCTATAAAAACAAGGGGATCAAAGGTTTTATTTTCCCAGAAGGTCGCGGCTTGAACGAGCCATGGATTTTTTATCTTCCTCCAGTTACTTATGTCTACCCTGCTTTTCAAAAAATTCGTTTCATATTGCTTAGCGAATTTAGTAACCAGAGAGTCACGGCCTTCTGGCTTTAATTCATCATAAAATAAAAAAAACGGTGCATGTTCAAATAACCAGCAAGCCTTGACAAGAAAGAAAGGCGATTCTAAAAGCCTTTTAAGGGGGTTCTCACCTTTCTTTATTTCGGAAAGTTCTAATAGATGGGCCAGACTGTCTGAGGAGAGATCATAACCATATTTGATACTGGATTTGTGATGGGCAAGTAACGTCATGGCCATATTTTTATCAAGCCCCATTCCGGCCAGCTTATTACGACTTTTTCG
>Ga0307425_1001830_pt1 | contig 12371 bp, 7 predicted proteins | sample SalMarWE160330MG_FD_202152 | JGI IMG/M metagenome (GOLD analysis project Ga0307425, IMG submission 202152) | Salt marsh sediment microbial communities from the Plum Island Ecosystem LTER, Massachusetts, United States - WE1603-30 | ecosystem: Environmental > Aquatic > Marine > Intertidal zone >... | reverse complement strand
ATTGCCTGTCTCAATTCCATTCCGAATGAGTAAAGTAAAATAGCAGCAGCCAGGATTGTTATCAGAACTTGTAAGCCTCCGCCAAATAGCAAAAGCTTTTTCATCTTTGCAAGTTCTTTAAGAGAAAATTCCAACCCGATTGTAAAGAGCAGAAGAATTACTCCGACTTCTGCCATAATATTTATTTCATCTATGTTCGCTATTAATTTGAATCCGAAAGGACCGATGATCATTCCAGCTATCAGAAATCCTGCGATGCTCGGAAGCTTAAGTTTATTGAATAGTAAAATGATTGGAATAGAAACGAGCAGGATTACAACAATGTCTTTTATAATTGTGAATTCGTACACTTCAACCAGGTTTTTAATAATGGATTAGTCTTCTTTATCTAAATATAAATAACTAAGGGGAAGATTTTAACTTTGAAGATTCTTTAATCTTTCTTAAGTGATAAAGGTGAGAAAAGAAAAAATTATTTTAGCACGAATTTTATAGGGATAACCATCTTAACATTTACCGGACGACCGCGCTGCTTGCCAGGAATAAATTTTGTTGTCTTAACTGCGTTTAATGCTTCTTCGTCAAGACCAGCACCAAGCCCCTTTAATAAGGTTGTTTCAGTAACATTCCCGTTTTTATCAATAATTGCTTGAATGAATACTGTTCCTTCGATATCGGCTCTTTTAGCTATTTCTGTAAAATGCAATTTTTCTTGAATAGCTTTGATACCACCAATTGGTGCCGGCATCTCTTCAACAGCTTCAAAAATATTTTCGTCATCAATTATTTTTGGTTGTGCTGGTGGCTTATCCGGTAAAGGAACAGGTTCAATGTCATCAATATTAGGTAAAATAATATCATCTGGAGTATCATCAATTGAAGAGACAATAATTTGTGGAGCTTTTGGCGGCGGCGGAATTTCTGGTTTTTGAACAGTCGAGACTATCTCATCAATTCTAATTATTTCCTGAGGTTTATTTTTGAGAAGTTCTGATTTAGATGAGTAGGGTGAGAATTTAAATGCAGCAATAATAATTGCTAAAGAGATTATGAGACTGATTTTAATAGTGCGATTATAAAATTTGCTTAGGTCAGCTTTAGGAGTTTTTAACGATGGCATTGTAACCTCCGGTTTAGTTAAAATCTAAACCTTTTACTATGCCGGGAAAGAAATGTTCCTATAGAAAAAATTGAATTATGATTAAAAGAACGGGGAATATCTAAATTTCCTTCGAAATTCAAAATTCATTGTTCGATATTCTAAATTCTACACCCAACCCCTCAGTTGGCAAGCCTGTGCAACCCTGGCAACACCAACTAACATTGCAGCAAGACGCGGGTGAACTTTCTTTTCTTTTATTGCTTCCTGAACGCGTTTATATGCAAGAGTTAATTTTTTGTCCAGTTGTTTATGTACTTCTTCCTCTTCCCAGAAAAACAAAGATTTATCCTGCACCATTTCAAAGTACGAAACTGTTACGCCTCCCGCACTTCCAAGAATATCCGGTATCACATGAACATTGTTTTTAAATAGTACTAAATCTGCTTCTGGTGTTGTTGGGCCGTTGGCAAGTTCGCACACAACATGCGCTTTTATATTTTCTGCGTTCCTCATATTAATTGCATTTTCAAGTGCTGCCGGATATAAAATCTCAACATCAAGCTCAAGTAGCTCCTCGTGTGGAATTTTTTTGCTTCCGGGAAAGTTAAGCACTGTTCCGGTTTTTAGTTTATGATGAACCAGTTCTTCCGGATCGAAACCATTTTTATTATAGATGGCACCTCGCGAATCGCTTGCGGCTATGAGTTTACCGCCACCCAGCATTTCCGTATGCAATAAAGCTGCCCGCTGACCGGCATCTCCAAAACCCTGGATTGCAAATTCTTTCGTTGGATCAAATCCATAAGTTTTGCACGCTTCACGAACAGTTATTATTCCACCTCTTGCAGTTGCATCCCTTCTCCCCTCAGTGCCTCCTACTTGAATAGGTTTGTCGGTAAAAACACCAGGGCTGTGCCGTTTTGTTATTGTTTCATATTCATCCATCATCCATGCCATTGTTTGAGGATTTGTATAAACATCGGTTGCAGGTACGTCGATGTCAACTCCCAGCATACAAGAAATTGCACGAATGTACTCCCTTGATAATCTCTCAAGTTCCGTGTCAGATAATATTTTGGGATTGCATCTGACACCGCCTTTGCTTCCGCCCAAAGGTAAATCTACAACTGCGGTTTTCCATGTCATCCAGCAGGCAAGTGCGCGAATTGTATCGACGGTTTCTTCAGGATGAAAACGGATGCCGCCTTTTGCCGGACCTCTGGCATAATTGTATTGAATTCTGAATGCCTGAAAGATTTGCGTTTTACCGGAGTCCATTTTAACCGGTAATGTAACGTTAACTTCAATCTGTGGTGTGCTTAAAAATTCTCTTGTTGCTTCATCAAGGTTAAGAATCTTTGCTGCTTCTAAAACCTGCTGACGTGCTACTTTAAATGAATTATAGGATTCCATTATTTTGGTCCCTCGTTCTTTGATTTATCTGAATCTGTTTTCTTTGCGGTTGGAATTACGTCCAGAATAATTCTATACCAACACTTCTTACAAACAAGAGCTCTATCAGTTGCAAGAAGGACCTGCTGCCATGGTGAAAGTTTATTACCGCAGTGCGGACAGGCTTCCGGTATTTCTTCGCTTTGTGATATACTTTCTTCTGCCAATTTTTTACTCCGGTTTATCCACCTCAGGTGGGTTTTAAGATAATACCTTTATTCTCGTGTCCGTTCATTTTGATTACAATTGGTTTCTTAAATCTTATGTGCTTTGTGTAAACCTTAGTTTCAATAGCATCCTGGGCTAATAGCCAGTCCCAATCTACAAATCCATTTTTTTGAACTGAGTTTACAGTGAAATATCCTATCATAAATGACGTGATATTCTGAAAGAAATGGGATCCTTGCGAAGGCTCGACCGCCATATCTTTGAACGATGTTTCAATTATGGCTTTTGCACCTGCTATCTGTTCCCAGTTAACAGGTATTCCAAGCCACGGATCCAAGGAACCCCATCTGCCTACACCAACAAGCAAATATGGTTTTCCTTCCGATATCAATTTGTTGTTAAGGTTTGAGATCTCTGCAGCTACTTCCCGACTCTTTGCACGGTCAAATAAATTATAATCAACAACGACTGCATCGTAAACATCCTGAATAATTCCATTGCCAAGAACCTGGTTGCTCTGGCAAATTAATTTTTCATTTTCAACATCCTCAATCCGCAGTTCTTCAAACTCGTGGCTTACAACAAGTGGTCTCATCTGCAGCAATCCAAATTCTTTTCTTTTCCCTGAAGGTTTTGATATGTTAACTGCAAATTCAAGTTCGACAGGTGTTCCCATTCCCCAGTTACCCATCTCAAGCAATAGCTCAAGTACATTTGCAAGGGGAAACATTTTATTTCTGAGAACAGGACCGAATGTAACTAAACGCGTTCCATTTCTTCCTAACCCATCATAAATAGCATCATTTTCAGCTATGTAAGTTGATCCTACATATCTTAATGGACCATCCTTTTCAGCAACATTAAGATTGAATTTATTTACAAGTTTATCGTATGTGACATTTCCAAAATCAGTTCTTTCATGAAGCTGTAAAGCAAAGAATTCCATCTGACTGCTGTTAAGAGATTCCTGCACAGAATGAAATTGTATTAAGTCAGTAGAATATTTTGGACAGAAGCGAACAGTGTTTCCACCTTCAACAACCCATTTACCCAAACCTAGTGCTGCCGAGACTATGCCATCAGTTGACTTTTGAGGAGGAAGAGGATAGAAGTTATAAGATTTTGCCACACCTGAAAAATCCGGATAGAATCTACTGTCGTGCATATTACCAACCATCTTCTGAATTATTACAGCCATCTTTTCTTCTTCAGAGCGATACGTGGTAATTTTTATGTAGTTTTTTGCATTCTGATAGAAAGTTGATGCGTAAACCCTTTTGATTGTTGTGAGAAGATCGTTGAGTCTTATTAGCGGATTCGCATTGTCATTAGGAATCATATATGTCTGGTAAACACCGGCGAAAGGATGATATTGTGAATCCTCCAGCAAGCTGGAAGATCTTACAGCAAGTGGAGTTCTTATTATATCGAGAAAGGCTGCAAGCTCACCCAGAACCTCTTCCGGAAATTTTGATGCTTCCAAAAATCTTTTTGTTATTTCTTCATCATCTTCACATTGGAGTGCAAAGCTCCGGAGGTTATTCATATCGAGGAAATCGTCAAAAACATTTGTTGCCAAAACCACAGCCGGAGGAACGTAGATTAATACATCCTCGAACTGGCTGCGAAGCTGGTAATCGTTAATAAGAGTATTTACAAAACCGAGACCTCTTGCTTTACCACCAAGAGAACCACCTCCGATTCTGGCGAAACTGCTTTCCGGGTCAAATGTTTCTTTGTTGAAGTCAGTTATTATTCCGCGTTGCCGAACCATCCTGTAGTCGTGGACGGAATGAACCAGATCGTTCCTTAAAGCTTCTCCGGTTGGATAGTCAGAAACTTTTCTTGGTCTCAGCATATGAGCAAGCCAGAATTCGGTTCTTGCTTTAAACCAGTTTGAAAAGTGGTTTCTTTCCGCGTGAAATTTTATGCTTTCCATCGGAACAACTTTTAGCTGTTCTTCCATGCTTTTTAAATCGTTTGCTCTGCCAACTTCAATTCCATCTGCTGTCTTGAATATAAAATCTCCAAAGCCAAAATTATTATTCATAAATTGCTGAAGCTTTGTAATCAGGATAGGGGAATCCTTCAGAATAAAGGAGGCTCCCGCGTTTTTAGCATCTTCTTCGTTAGTTGGGTCATTGGAGGTGAGTAATATCGGAATATCACTGATTGCTTCTTTAACAGCTTTTGTAAATTTTATACCTGCTGTATCATCAAGCTCACCATTCCTTGGAAAAGCAATGTCTGAAATAATTCCAAGAATTAGTTCTTTGTATCTTTCAAAATAATCCCAGGCTTCTTCATAGTTTGTACATAAAAGTATTTTTGGTCTTGCACGCATTCTTAAGTATTTGTGGGTAAGATTAATTCCTTCAGAAATTAATCGCTGACTCTGCTTTAGCATTTCTGTGTAGATGATCGGGAGAAAAGCGGAATAGTACCTTACACTGTCTTCAATTACAATTACATTCTGAACGCCAACAATCTTACTGTCGTGTTCAACATTAAGGCGGTCTTCCAGGTATTTTATTATTCCAATTATAATTCTGAAATCGCCTGTCCAATTAAATACTTTATCGAAAACAGAACTTTCCGGATTCGTCAGGAGAGACTTCAATTCCCGGTTATCATGCGCAAGAAGAACAATGGGTATGTCCAGACCTGAATGTTTTACCAGCTTGGCAAAACTAAGGGCAGTCATATCTTCGATGTGCATCGTGGTGATGATTAGATCAAATCGACCTTCTTCTTTTGCACGGTTTATTGCATCATATCCGCTTGAAACTCTTGTTAATTCAGGTGAGTGGCTTAAGTTCAATCCCTGGTATTCGTTTCGTATCAGTTCATATAATCTGCCGTCTTCTTCAAAAAGGTAGAGGTCATAAAGGCTGGAAACAAGAAGGATATTGGTTACACGTAATCGCATAAGGTTTTGAAAACCCTGGAAACGGGTTCCGTAACCGTGCTCTACCCAATCAGCCTCAGGATTACTTTTAAATTCTTTTATATAGTCCACTTTCTATAAGATTGAATATTTTTATTTCACAACATTTTTAATTGAAGCCAACTGAAATTTACAATTTTTAGCCATCAAATTCTTTTATAAATAAAAAAGGCGAAGCAGTTAGGAGGCTAAGAAAACTGCTCCGCCGGGGAATTGATGACTTTCGAAGAATTACTGTAATTAAGTCATCAAAAGATATTTATACAACACCCTGATCAATCATTGCATCTGCAACTTTCAGGAATCCGCCGATGTTTGCACCGTTAACATAGTTACCCGGCGTTCCGAATCTATTAGCCATTTCAACACAAGTATTATGGATATTCTTCATAATCAGGTGCAAGCGTTTATCAACTTCTTCGCGTGTCCAAGGTAAACGCTGGCTGTTCTGAGACATTTCAAGACCGGATACTGATACACCACCGGCATTTGCAGCTTTACCTGGTCCATAAAGGATTTTATTTTCCAGGAAGATATTTACGCCGTCAATGGTAGTGGGCATATTTGCACCTTCACTCACTACATAAACACCATTGTTAACAAGGTTCTGAGCATCTTTTGCATTAATCTCATTTTGTGTTGCACTTGGGAATGCGCAATGAGCTTTGTGATTCCATAGCGGATTATGATCCATACTTCCATCGAGAGGAGTATAAACTGCTTTCTTATATTTATCTACGTATTCTTTTATTCTTCCTCGACGTACATTTTTCAGTTCCATTATGAAATTCAATTTTTCTTTATTTATTCCTTCTTCATCATAAATGTATCCATTGGAATCTGATAAGGTAACTACCTTCCCACCAAGATCCAGTATTTTTTCAACCGTATACTGTGCAACATTTCCGCTTCCGGATACCAAGCATGTTTTTCCTTCGAGTGTTTGTTTTTTTGTTGTAAGCATTTCTGCTGCAAAATAAACTGCACCGTATCCTGTAGCTTCGGGACGAATTAAAGAGCCGCCCCAGTTAAGTCCTTTACCAGTCAGTACGCCGGTAAATTCATTTCTTAATTTTTTGTATTGACCAAAGAGATAACCGATCTCACGTCCGCCAACACCAATATCGCCCGCTGGAACGTCAGTGTTCGGACCAATGTGCCTGAACAATTCACTCATAAATGCCTGGCAGAATCTCATAATTTTTAAGTCGCTCTTACCTTTAGGATCGAAATCTGACCCACCTTTTCCACCGCCCATTGGTAGAGATGTTAAGCTGTTTTTGAATACCTGTTCGAAAGCTAAAAATTTAAGGATGCCAAGATTAACAGAAGGGTGGAATCTTAGTCCGCCTTTGTAGGGACCAATAGCGCTATTCATTTCAATTCTGTAACCGATATTTATGTTCACTTCTCCCTGATCATCTACCCAGGGAACTCTGAAAATTATTATTCTTTCAGGTTCAATAATTCTTTCAAGAATTTTTGCAGAACGGTATTCAGGATGTCTTTCCAGAACGAGATCCAAAGATTCTGCTACTTCCTGAACTGCCTGATGGAATTCAGGTTCTGCTGGATGTTTTGCCTTTACTTCAGCAATTAAGGTTTTTACGTAATCGGACATTTAATCCTCCGGAGATAATTTTAATTATTATTGTAATTGTGGATTATATTTCAATAATCTTTGAGAGGAAACTAATTTAAAGGGATATGAAAATAAAGAATAGAATTTGTGATAATAATGTAACAGAATTTGTTACAAAATAATTTTCATTCGGCAAGTAATTATATTTCAACCAGCTTGTTTTGTATAACGTACTGAGTTAATTCAACATTTGATCTCATAGACATCTTTTCTAAAATTCTGTTCCTATAAGAATAAACTGTATTAATGCTTAGTGACAACTCCTGGGCAATTTCTTCGGCAGTTTTACCGAGAGCTATATTGCACATAATCTGGTATTCCCGGTCAGATAGCTTTTCGTGCATAAGTTCTTTTTTTGTACTCTCAAATTTTTCAGCGAGCTTTTCAGCAAGAGATTGGTTGATATATTTTCCACCCGAAACAATTTTTCTAATAGCAGTAACGAGTTCCGTGGGTGCACTTACTTTTTTGAGATATCCAGAGGCGCCTGCTTTTATAGCCCGCAAACCATACTGGTCTTCACTGAACATACTCAGAATCAAAACAGGCAAATCGGGATAGAGCTGCTTGATATCTTTTAAAGCTTCCAATCCGCTTTTCCCCGGCATATTAATATCAAGAACAACAAGACTCCATTTTTCTTTTTCAAGAAGTTCCATTAGCTTACTGGAGTTTTCAGCTTCCCCGGCAACAAGAATATCTTTTTCTTCGGCAACTATCTGCTTAAGTCCTTCGCGCACAATTGCATGATCATCGGCAATAAGAATTTTTATTTTGTCAGCGGCCATTTTTTATCTCGTCAAATGGAATTTCTACTTTTACTATTGTTCCGCTGCCGGCGAATCCTTCAATGGAAACCTGCCCCCCAAAAACCATCGCTCTTTCTACCATGCCGTGTATGCCCAGCGACTTGAAATCCTTAATTTGTTCCTGTGTGATTCCACGACCGTTGTCTTGAATTTCCAGATAAATATTGGATTGATGATTAAGAAGTGAAACCGCCACTTTTGTTGCTTCTGAATGGCGGGCAATGTTTGTTAATGCTTCCTGGAAAATCCTGAAGATTGCAGTTGTTTTATCGCGTTCAAGTTTTACTTCATCTTTAGGTAGGACTAATGAACATTTAATGTTTGTTAATTTCTCAAACTCTTCTGTCTGCCATTCTATTGCTGCAATAAGTCCGAGTTCATCCAATATACCTGGACGTAATTTTGAAGAAATTTTTTGCACCGATTCGACGGATGAATCAATCATATCTGCAAGAGAATTAATTTTTTGCTTCAATGGTCCCTGATTTTTATTAAGCTTATTTGCAAGCAGCGAAACCTGAATTTTTAACGCAGTGAGAACCTGACCAAGCTCATCATGTATTTCCTGAGAGATCATAGTCCTTTCTTCTTCTCTTATTGATTGAAGATGAGTTGCAAGTTCCCTGAGCAATTTACTTGAGCGTTTAAGTTTTTCTTCGGCTTGTTTTCGTTCAGTAATGTCTCTTGCAATTGAAAGAACAGTTAGCTTGTCGTTATATAAAAATAAATGAGAATTGACTTCAACAGGAATTAGTTTTTTATCTTTAGCCCGATGTACTAAATCATAAATTACATGTTCCTCTTTCAAAAGACGCTCGTTAAACAGGTTAAAATCATCAATACATTTTTGCCAAACGATTGCAGAAGGGCTCAGCATTAGAAATTCTTCTTTTGTGTAGCCCAGTCTTCTGCAGGCAACTTCGTTCACTTCTATAAAGTCACCATAGGATTTGTCTTTTGAAAGTTGTGTAACGAAAACAGCATCATTAATATTATTAAACAGCATTTTAAATTTCTGTTCACTCTCACGAAGTTCAATTTCAGATTTTTTTCGTTTAGAAATTTCTTTTACGATGCTTAAAGTAATTTTATTACCGTCAGGCAGCGTGAGGAATGAGTTTGAAAATTCAAACCAGGCTCTTCTTCCGTTCCAAAGAGTGTTTTCACGTTCAAACAGAGTTTTAATTTCATCTCTTTGTATATCCCTCTGGTAGGCTTTTAATGCAGCTTCCTGCTCAGGTTTAGCATAAACTGTTGAGAATGGTTTTCCAATCAACTGATCTTTTTCCATCTGAAAAATTTTACAGAAAGAATCATTCACTAAAAGAATTTTTCCATCTTCATCAGTCAAACGCATTCCATCAACAGAAATTTCCCAGAGCTGACCAAACAGCAGATCAATATTTGATAATTCTTCTTTTAACAGAAAGTCATTCATCTTTTCACATCAACAAAACTTTTCAAATTCCCGGTTTCAAAATAATTCCAATATTCTTGTGTCCGTTTATTCTTACAGAGACCGGACTTTTGAATTTCAGATGTTTGGCAAATTCCATCTCTTCAACTGCCGGTTGCGATAGAAGCCAATCCCAATCAATAAAACCTATTTTGTGAGAAGCATCAACTGTAAAATAGCCGACCCGAAAAGAAGTTATGTTCTGGAAAAAATGTGAACCTTGAGATGGTTCAACTTCAAAATCTTTAAAGCCGGATTCAACAATAGCAGCTGCACCGGCTATTTGGTCCCACGTAACAGGAATTCCAAGCCATGGATCAAGAGAGCCCCATCTACCAATTCCTATTAAAACATAAGGTTTCTTTTCATTTAACATTTTTGAATTAAGATGCGCAATTTCACCCGCAACTTCTTTGCTTTTGCCCCGGTCAAATTTATTATTATCAACAAATATCAAATCATAAATGTCATCTGTAGCACCGTTGCCAAGCACCTGGCTGCTCTGGCAAATAAGATCTTCCTGTTTGAAATCGACTTTTAATTCATCAAGTTCTTTACTTATAACAAGGGGTCGCATCTGTAACATTGCAAATTCTTTTGGTTTGTCCGAAGGTACGCTCAGATTAACTGCAAATTCAATCTCGACCGGTGAACCCATTCCCCAGGTTCCTAAACCTAAAAGCATGTTAAGTATCTCGGGAAGCGGAAACATTTTGTGTTTTAAAATTGGAGCAAACGTTACAACTCTTATACCTTCACGTGATATTCCGTCATAAACAGCTTCATCTTCAGTAGAATATGTTGAACCAACGGAATAAAGTGTACCATCGGATTCAGATTCCACGAGCTCAAATCTTTTAACCAATGGATCTATAATAGATTCCGGATGATGATCAAGTTTACCTTTCAGGTCAAGTGCATAAAAATCCTGCTGTGCATGCATTAAAGTTTCTTTTGTGGAGAAGAATTGAAGCAGATGTTTTGGAAAACGCGGACAGAACCTGACAGTGTTTCCTCCCTCCACAACGGTTTTACCAAGACCGAGTGCAACCAATGCGATTCCGTCGTCAGATTTTTGAGGAGGAACCGGATAGAAGTTGAAAGATTTAGCAACACCTGCAAAGTCCGGATAAAACTTTCCTCTATGATCTGAGCCAACCAGTCTTTGTACTATTACTGCCATCTTTTCTTCTTCCAGGCGATATGAAGTTGCTTTCATATAGTCTTTTGCTTTTTGATGATATGCAGAAGCAAAAACTGCTTTGATTGTTTGTAATAATTCATCGAGACGAATGTTTATGTCTTGATTACTGTTCGGCAGCATATAAGTTTCGTAAACACCAGCAAATGGTTGAAATTGTGCGTCTTCAAGCAAGCTTGATGATCTGACCGCCAGCGGTTCTTTAATAATTTCAATGAAGTCATAAAGCTTTTGTTTTATTTCTTTTGGAAAGTAAAATGCCTCAATAAACTTTTGAGTTATCTTTACATCATCATCTTCATTAATAGCAAAGATTTCAAGATTGTTATCGAGCATAAACTGATCAAAAACTTCTGTGCCAATTACTACAGCAGAGGGGACAGAAATTTCGATATCTTTAAATAAACTCTTAATGTTATAGTTAGCGATTAGCGTATTAATAAATCCAAGTCCGCGTGCTTTACCGCCAAGTGAGCCTCCGCCAATTCTCGCAAAACTATTTTTAGGATCGAATGTTTCTTTTCTGAAGTCAGAAATTACACCCTTGGTTCTTTCTTCAATGTAACTGGTGATTGCATTAATAAGAGCTTTCCGTAAAGCTTCAGTTGATTCATAGTCTGTTACTTTTCGCGGTCTAAGCTGATGAGCAAGAAAGAATTCGGTTCTTGCTTTAAGCCACCTTGAAAAGTGGTTGCCTTCTGCATGATGAAGCAGACTTTCTTCAGGTATTTTAGCAATCTGGTCTGCAAGTTCTTTTAAATTAACTGCCCTACCAACTGCCGTACCGTCTGTCAACTCGAATATAAAATCGCCAAATCCAAAATGTTCCAACAAAAATTCACGCAGATCGTGTAAAAGACGGGGAGAGTTTTTAAAAAGGAACGATGCGCCAATCTTTTTTACCTTTTCTTCAAGGTTCTGATCGCTTGTTTGAATAACAATTGGAATATCTTTGTGTTTTTCTTTTACTGCTGTTGCGAATTTTAAACCGGCTTCAGGATCGCGCACTCCGTGATGCCTGAAGTTGTTATCTGTAATTATACCCAGAACATAATCTTCGTACTTCAAAAAATAATCCCAAGCTTCCTCGTAAGTTGTGCAAAGAAGAATTTTTGGTCTCGCTCTCATCCTTAAAAATTTATGGGTAATATTTATTCCTTCCTGTATCAGTCTCTGTGATTGATTAAATATTTCTGTATAAACGAGCGGGAGATATGATGAATAGAATTTTACGTTATCTTCAACCAGAATGATAACCTGTACACCGATGTTTTGCGTATCACTGTCAACATTCATCCGGTCCTCAAGATATTTTATTATTCCGATGAGAAGATGATAATCGCCGCTCCAGATGAAAACTCTTTCGAAAACAGATGTATCATAACGTGTTGTTAGTTCTTTTCTTTCTTTATTGTCGTATGCTAGTAAAACTATGGGTAATTCAACACCCATATCCTTTATTTCGTTAGCGAGCTTAACTACATGCATATCCTCAATGTGCAGTGTAGTTATAATTAAATCGAAACTATGTTCGCCTTTTAGTAGTTCCATAGCTTCCTGACCGGTAGTGACGTGTGTTATTTCTGGAGCCTGG